>Ga0207703_10002893_pt1 | contig 14619 bp, 7 predicted proteins | sample KBSSwiS12_FD_184304 | JGI IMG/M metagenome (GOLD analysis project Ga0207703, IMG submission 184304) | Switchgrass rhizosphere microbial communities from Kellogg Biological Station, Michigan, USA - KBS Switchgrass S1-2 (SPAdes) (version 2) | ecosystem: Host-associated > Plants > Roots >... | reverse complement strand
CGCGTCCTGCGGAGTGAGGCCGCTGAGGACTTCCAGGGTGTTGCCGAAATCGTGGCCGATCTCGATAGGCACCAGCACCACGTGGCCATCGCGGACGACGGCCACGCGCGGGCCTTCCGCGCGAAAGAGGAGGGTGTTCGCCGGGATGGTGACCGCGCCGGGCGTGCCCGGGATCTTCAGGTGCACGGTGGCGTAGCCGCCGGGGAAGAGGCGCCCTGAGGGATTCTGCACATCGGCCTCCACGTTCAAAGTGTGGGAGAGGGGATCGAGCGCGGCGGAATCGCGGATCAGCGTGCCCGTGAATTTTTCGCCGGGGAAGGCATCGAAGGTGATCATTGCCTCTTCGTCATGCTTCACCGTTGCGGCGTAGACCTCGGGCACGGAAAAGTAGATGCGCAGGATGTGATTGTCGGCCAGGTGGAAGAGCTCCTTGGCGTTGGAGGTGTCACCACTCGACTGGATGAGCGCGCCAACATCGGTGCTGCGCGCGGTGATCACGCCGTCAAATGGCGCCACGACTTTTTCGAAGGCCATCAATTGTTCCAACCGCTGGACGTTGGCCCGCCCGGCATCGACCAGCGCACGCTTGGCCGCGAGGTCGGTGGTGGCCTGGTCACGCTCCGCGCTGGAGATCGTCTTCGTCTTGAAGAGTTCCACCGCGCGGCTCGCGTTGATCTGCGACAGGTCGAGGTTGGCCTGGGCATTCTTCAGGTCGGCGCGTGTTTGCTCGAGCTGGCGGTCGACTTCGGGCGTCTCGATCTCCGCGAGCACATCGCCCTGCTTCACCCGGGCGCCGATGTCCGTTTTCCAGCTCTTGAGATAGCCATTCGTCCGGGCGTAGATGGCCGTGTCCATGAAGGCCTGCGCGCTGCCCGGCAACGAGATTTCGCCGGAGGAGAGGACGCCCGAAGGATGGATCACGTTGAATACGACGGCGGCGCCCTCCAGGGTGGCGTGCTTGAGCGCGGCTTCCGACCGCAGGCGCGAGAGGAGTGCGAGGCCGATCGCGACGATGAGGATGCCCGCGACGATCACGAGGCTGGTGACGAGTGGCGAGCGCATCCGGCCGCCGGGAGTGGCCAGCCCGGAGACGATGGGTGGCGCAGGTGGGTCGGATTTTGGATTCTCGGATGGAGGCATCGGGGAGATGTCAGCAAGTTGAGACATAAGAGTATCAGGCACGGGCCGGGATCCGGCGATAAAGAAGGCTGAACACGGCGGGAACGAAAATCAGCGTGGCCACGGTGGCGCAGAGCAGGCCGCCGATGACCGCGCGGCCCAGCGGCGCATTTTGCTCGCCGCCTTCGCCCAGGCCCAGCGCCATGGGGACCATGCCGATCATCATCGCCAGGGCGGTCATGACCACGGGGCGGAAACGCGTGGTGCCGGCCTCCAGGGCGGCGGCGACGGCGTCGCCATGTTCCTGCAACCGCTCCTTGGCAAAGGAGATGACGAGGATGCTGTTGGCCGTGGCGACCCCCATGCACATGATCGCTCCCATCAGCGCGGGCACGCTGATGGTGGTGTGCGTGAAGAGCAGCGCGAGGATGATCCCGGCCAGCGCCGCGGGCAGCGCGGTGATAATGATCAGCGGATCGAGCCAGGATTGGAAATTGATGACGATGAGCATGTAGAGCAGCAGGACCGCGAAGGCGAGGCCGGCCAGCAGCCCAAAGTAGGAATCGCGCATCGTCTGCACCTGGCCGCGGACGGTGATAAACACGCCCCGCGGCAGGTTCTTGCGGGTCTGTTCCACGATCCGCTCCACCGCCCGGCTCACCGCGCCGAGGTCGCGGTCCTGCACCGTGCCGAAGATGTCGATCACCGGGCGGATGTTGTATTGCGAGACGACCTGCATTTCGTTCGAGCGACGGATGTTGGCGAGGTCGCCGAGGATCTCCGGGCCGTGGCCGGTGGCGGAAAGCACGGGGATGTTTTGCAGGTCGCCCAGCGATTGCATGCGGTACTGCGGGACCTGCGCCACGAGGTTGTAGTTCACGCCGTTCTTTTGGTTCAGGTAGAACATCGGCGTCACCTGCATGCTGCCGCTCAAGGTATTGAGCACCACGCTGGCGATGTTTTGCTGGGTGATGCCGCTCTGCAGGGCCTTGGCCCGGTTCACGGCGATATCCAGCGTCGGGAAGTCCAGCGGCTGCTGCACGCGCAGATCGGTCAGGCCGGGCACCTTGCGCAAGTCGGCGAGCATCTTGGTGGCGAGCTCGTGGTTGGCGCGGATGTCGCCATCGGAACCCTCGATCTGGATGTCCATCGGCGCAGGAATGCCGAAGTTCAGGATTTGCGACACGATGTCCGCGGGCAGCGCGTAGAAGGTGGTGCCGGGATAATCGCGGGTCAGTCGCTCGCGCAAGGTGCGCAGGTAGTCCGCGGAGGGATGATGGTCGTGATGCAGCGAGATGAGGATGTCGGCGTCGTTTGATCCAATGGCGCCGGAAGTGATGTGCATCGTGTTCATCGGGCTGTACGGCATGCCGATGTTATCGAGAATATTGGCGACTTCGTCGGCCGGGATCACCTTGCGGATGGTGCCTTCCACCAGGTCGCAGAGCCGCGCCATTTCCTCGATGCGCAGGCCGGTGGCGCCCCGCACGTGCAGCAGAATTTCGCCGCTGTCCGCACTGGGAAAGAAGTCTTCGCCGAGCCATGGGATGAGCAGGCCGAAGCTGACACAGACGACGAGAAAGGCCGGGACGAAGACCCGGCGCGCGCCGACCAGGTAGCCCAGGATCGCGCTGTAATAGCCGCGCAATCGCTCGAAGCCGTGCTCGAACAGAAGCTGCATCCGCCCCATGAACCCGGCGCCGGGCTGGTCGTGCTCGTGGGCCTTGAGCAGGTACATGGCCAGCGTGGGCACGAGCGTGCGGGAAAGCAGATACGAGGCAAGCATCGCGAAGACCACCGCCTCCGCCAGCGGCACGAAGAGATAGCGCGCCACGCCGCCGAGCATGAACATGGGCAGGAAGACGATGCAGATGCAGAGGGTGGCAACGAAGGCGGGCACGGCGATCTGCTGCGCGCCATCGAGGATCGCCGTCCGCAGGTCTTTGCCCATGGCGAGATTGCGGTGGATGTTTTCCACTTCCACCGTGGCGTCGTCCACCAGGATGCCCACGGCCAGCGCGAGGCCGCCGAGGGTCATGATATTGATCGTCTCGTGGAGCAGGCTGAGAATGATGACCGAGCTGAGAATCGAGAGGGGAATGGAGGTGGCGATGATGATCGTGCTCCGCCAGCTGCCGAGGAACAGCAGGATCATGAGGCCGGTCAGCGCCGCGGCGATGACGGCTTCGCGCACCACCGAGCCGATGGCCCCCCGGACGAAGATCGATTGGTCGGAGAGCAGTGTCATCTTCAGCTCCGGCGGCACGATGGCAGAGATGCGCGGGAGCATGGCCCGCACACCAGCGACCACGTCGAGCGTCGAGGCCCGGCCATTTTTGAGCACGCTGACCAGCACGCTCCGCCGGCCATCCTGTCGCACGATATTGGTCTGGACGGCAAAGCCATCGCTGACCACGGCGACATCGCGCACGAAGAGGGTGGTCGCCCCGATTTGCTTGATCGGGATCTCGCTGATCTCCGCGAGGCTGCGTGCCGCGGCGTTGGTGCGCACATCGTACTCGCGCGGCCCAATCTTCACCGTGCCGGTGGGAACAACGAGATTTTGCGCGTTCACGGCATTGAGCACTTCCGTGGCGGAGACGCCTTTTTCCTGCATCATCCGCTGATCCATGTTGATCATGATCTGCCGCTGCTTGCCGCCGTAGGGATTCGGCACCACAGCGCCGGGCACGGTGATGAGCTGCGGCCGGATGTCGCGCTGTGAGGAGTCGTTCAACTGCTGCTCGGACAAGCCCGCGCCCGAGAGGCCGATCTGCAGCACCGGCACGCTGGAGGCGCTGAAATTGATGATTTCCGGGGGGAGCGTCCCCGGCGGCAGCGAGCGCAGCATGAACTCCGAGGCCGCACCGACCTGGGCATTGGCGGTATCCAGGCTGGAGTTGGGCTGGAGGAAAATCTTCACCACGGCGGTGCCGCTGTAGGTCGTCGATTCGATGTGCTGGATGTTGTCGACCAGCGCGGTGAGGGCCTTTTCGTAGGGAGTGGTGAGCCGACCTTCGAGTTCCTCCGCGTTGAGCCCCGAGTATTGCCAGGCGACCGAGATGACCGGGATGTCGATGCTCGGGAAGATGTCCGTGGGCGTCCGGGAGATCATCACCGGGCTGATGATGAAGATCAGCAGGGCGAGAACGATGAAGGTGTAAGGCCGGTTAAGAGCGAGTCTTACGATCCACATCTAGGGCGCGAGGTCATGGGCTGCATACGGGGCGAGCGGCAAAACGTGGGCTGAATGAGGAACGAAAGCAACCGCCCGTTGCGGGGCGGGATGGGGCAAACTGCGTGAAAAAGCGCACTATTTACCCAGGAAATGCCGGGCGCAATAAAAATGACGTACACGTATTATTTCTGGATGCGCGGTGTCCAGCGTTCACGCTTGCCGCGGCCGGTGTGGCAAAGTCAAATATCTCGGCCCCACCCGAACGGTAATTTCCGGCAAACCATTTCATGACTCTCTCCCGCCGTCATTTCCTCCAAACTACCGGTCTCGCCCTCGCGTATCGCTCCATTCCCGCGCTGGCTGGCGGGCAACCGCTGATCGAGTCGATCGAAAAGACCGTCCTGCCCAAACCCGAGGTGAAGGGCGGCACGTGGTTTCATCCGCGCGCGTGCATGGCGGGGAAGAAAGCATTCATGACTCTCCAGACGATCATGGGTTCCGATTATTTCGGGCCGGTGCACTGGACGACTTCGGATGATCTTGGCCGGACGTGGAGCGAATTTCAGCCCGCCCCGCCGCTGGGCTGGGAACCGCAAGGCGAGGGCCATGAGGCCGTGTGCGACGTGACGCCGGAATTTCACCCCAAGACGGGGAGTGTGCTCGCCCTCGGCCAGAACGTCTTTTACAAGACCGCGGCGTTCAAGAGCGACCAACCGCCACGCCGGCCGATCTACGCCGTGTGGAAGGATGGCGTATGGGGGCCACGGCAAACGCTGGTCTGGGACGACCCGCGCGGCAGCCAGATCTACACGAACAACTGCGGCCAGCGCGTGATGCTGCCGAATGGCGACGTGATGATGAGCTTTACCTTCGGGGTGAAAGACCAGCCGCGCGCGGTGTGCGGCGTGCATTGCCAGTTTGATGGCCGCCAACTGCTCGTGCAGGAGACCGGCCCGGAGATCACCAATCCCCAGGGCCGCGGCTTGCTCGAGCCATCGCTGACGCACTTCCAGGATCGCTTCTACCTCACGATTCGCGCCGAGGACAATCACGGCTACGTGGCGGTGAGCGACGACGGCTTGCACTACGAGCCGAAGCAGGCCTGGGCATGGGATGACGGTGAACCGCTTACCCTGTCGACCACGCAGCAGCACTGGCTCACCCACTCCGACGGGCTCTTCCTCGTCTACACCCGCAAGGACGCGACCAATCTCAAAGTCATGCGCTGGCGGGCGCCGCTCTGGGTGGCGCAGGTCGATCCGAAAACGTTGCGGCTGATTCGTGCCACCGAGCGGGTGGTGCTGCCGCTCATCGGTGACGGGGTCGAAAAGGCGGACCTCGTTCCCATGATGGGCAATTTCGGTGTCGCCAACGCCAGTTCGGGCGAATCGTGGGTGACCGACGGTTCGTGGTGCCCGAAAGCGGGGAACAGTGGAGAACTGCAACTCGCGCGCATCCGCTGGAGCAAACCGAACCGCCTCGTGAGTTAAGCACCTTGCGGCCCTGATTTTCCACCTCGACGATCACCGGGTATGCGCGTATCTCTTCACCACGGAATCTGATCGATTCCGCCCCCCAATGAACCTCATCAACGCTTTTGGCAAACAGCCCAAATCCTGGATGCTGGCCGAGGCGCTGGCCTACCTGGCAGGGGTGGTGGTTCTCGATCTCCACACGACATGGCAATTCAGCATGTTCGTGTTTTACAGCTTTGTGGTTTTCGTCATCGCGCGGCATTTTCCGCAACGCTTCGCCATCGGTTTCGCCATTTTTGTTGCGGTGGCCGCGATGTTCGCGAACCTCGACAGCCTCAATCGTCGCGGAATGGGGAGCTTCGTCTGGGCCGGCGTCAACCGCACCATTGCCTACCTGTTTGTCGCTGCGTGTGGCATCTCCATTCAGAATGTCCGCGAGGAGATGCGCCGGCGCATGCAGGTCCTCGAGCACGCCCAGGAGCTGGAGCGGGAGATCATCCGCGCTGGCGAGCGCGAGCAAATGCGGATCGGCCAGGATTTGCACGATGGAGTCTGCCAGACCCTGGCGGCGCTCGATTGCGCGGCGCAGTGCCTGAAGCTGGACCTCGAAACCGAAGGTTCGGCAAAAGCGAAGCTCGCGGCCGAGATTCAAAAGGGTCTCTCGGCGGCGACCCTGGAGGCGCGCAACCTGGCCCGTGGGATTTATCCGGTCTCCATCAAGGGCGAAGGGCTGGGCCTCGCCTTGCGTGAGCTGGTCATGACGACCAAGTCGCTCACCCACGCGCCGATTGGCTTCGAGAGCGACGAGGACGTAGCGGTGCGCGACTCCGAGGTGGCCATGCACCTTTACCGAATCACCCAGGAGGCGCTGAGCAACGCCATGCGGCACGCCAATGCCACCCGGGTGAATGTCCGCGTGACCCGTGAGAACCAGCGCCTGAGCATCAGTGTGGCCGACGATGGCCACGGCTCGGCGATCCAGGCGCGGCCCGACGGCATGGGCTGGCGCACCATGCGCTACCGCGCCAAGTTGATCGGCGCGGAGATCAAGATGGAAACCCTGCCCGCGGGGGGCACGACGGTGCGCTGCTCGATTCCGTACGCCGTCTGATTTCGCGGCGGAAATCGGAAATTTCATTGTCCGAATTTCACCGCGGAGTGCGGTTACATGGTGTGAGATCCATTCCATCCCTCCTGCTATTTGCCGCTCTCTGTGCCTTCGTCCGCTCATCCAGCGGGGCGGAATCCCGGCCGAATATCCTCTTCATTCTCGCCGACGACCTCGGCATCGACGGCGTGAGCTGCTACGGTGCCGACCGGCACAAGACGCCGAATATCGACAAACTTGCCGCCTCGGGCACGCGCTTCGAGACCTGCTATGCGGCCCCGCTCTGCGGGCCATCGCGTTGTTTGCTCATGACCGGGCGTTATGCCTTCCGCACCGGCGGCCTGACCAATGGCTCCTGGCGCCGGAACGGACCGGGCGCGAAATCGGCTGACGAGTGGTCCATCGCGAAGGTGCTGAAGCAAGGCGGCTACGTGACGGGGCAGGCGGGCAAGTGGCGCCAGGTCGGTGAGTCGCCGCACGACTGGGGCTTCGACGAATACTGCACCGACCCGATTGCAGGTGGCTGGTACTGGAAGGACAGCTACGAGAAAAATGGGCAGCAGATCAACGCGGGCCCCGGCGCTTACAACCCAGACATCATCCAGGCCTTCAGCATCGATTTCCTAACGCGTCACAAGGATGAACCCTTCTTCCTCTATTACGCGATGCACTTCGTGCATAAGCCCACGCTGCACACGCCCGACTCCGCGCCTGCGGCGAAGGATGGCCCCGAATGTTACGACGATAACATCGCTTACATGGACAAACAGGTAGGCGAGATCGTGGCCGCGCTGGAAAAACTCGGCCTGCGCGAGAAGACCCTCGTGATCTTCTCCGGCGACAACGGCACGGCGCGCGGCTACCCATCGCCGGTCCATGGACGCATGATCAATGGCTTCAAGGGCACGATGCTCGAAGGCGGCTCGCGTGTCCCTTATATCGCCAATTGGCCCGGCGTGACCCCGGCGGGGAAGGTGAGCAAGGATATCGTGAGCTTTGCGGATCAATTGCCTACCTTTGCCGAACTGGGTGGCGCGCCGCTGCCCAAAGGTGTGAAGATGGACGGCCAGAGCCTTGCGCCGCAATTGCGCGGCCAGCCGGGCAAGCCGCGGGAAACTGCCTACGTCCAGCTTGGCGCGCATTGGTTCGTGCGTGAGGCCGGCTGGAAGATGAACGACTCGGGTGGACTCTTCGATATGAGCGACGCTCCCTTTGTCGAGAAGCCGGTCGCCCCGGCGGACGACACCGACGCCAGTAAAGCCGCGCGCGCCCGCCTCGCCGGGGCGCTTCAGGTCCTCGCCCCGGTCAACGGCAAGAAAGATCCGAAAGGGGAAAAGATGGAAGCGGTCGGGGAGTAACAATCGTTCCGCTGGGAGAGGTAGCTGCGCAGTCGCGTCACGACGGAGTCGTGCCAATCTCGTGCTGGCTACGTATTTATGCTTGCTAAGGAATCGGGGAATCGGTTCTGTCGGCGCCTAATGGCGGTTCGATGGTGGAATGGCCAGAGCTTGTGAGAAGTTTCCGCTATGAAAAATCATCAACCCCTTTTGTTCTCGACCGTCTTTTGTGGCCTGTCCCGGTGGATGCCGGCCTTGGTTCTCTCGCTCTCCTTCGGCACCCTGGCGTTTGGTGAGGAATACGAAGTCGTCCCCGGCCTGATAGTGCAGAAAGGGGGCGTTCAGAGGGTGGGGATCGATACCGAGATCGAGACCAAGGATCGTACTGATTCCAAATCCGACCCCGTTGCGGCACCTGTCGGGTCGCTTAAGTTTTGGACCTGGTTGAAAGGCGATGCCGCGAGCCTCGACTATCTTAAAAAGCCGGGCATTCTTCCTTTGGAACAAGAGGTCTTTGTTTCCAAGGGCATGTTTGGCGAAAAAAAGATCGACGTCAAAATTGAGGGCGAAGAGGTCATGAAGCGGCCCGATTGGCGCGCCGGCTACCTCGACCTGCTGGGGGACGAATTCAAGAAGAAGGGCTATTTCATCACCAGCGAGGTGAGCCGTTATCAACCTGAGTCCGGCCCTCGCCGTTACAACATCCGGTTTCGGACGAGCGATGGAAGGCTGCTCGCCTTCGCGCCCAACCAGCCGATCATCATCTCCGTCGTTCCTAAAAGTTAGCCTATGAGCGGCACGGGAGTACAGCGCAGTGGCAACTTGGAGGAGCTGTTTCGAGAAGCGGAAGTGCTCATCGACTATTCGTCGCAAAATGTCCTCACCCAGGCGGACGCCGATCCGACGGAAATGTTGAAGGTGATCTCGCGGGTAGTGAAAGCGCGGGCCGCCTTCGATGCCAATAGCTTGAGCGAGGAGGATCACGCGCAATTCATGTGCGATTTCCGGACGCTAAGCCTGGCCTGTCTGCCGGTGACCGCGGACAGCATTCGCGATTCGCTCGACGAAAAGACCGGCACCTGTCGCCAATACATTTGGTGGGGGCGGCCCATCACTGCTGCGGCGGCCGTCGTGCGCCGCATCACCCTGTGTTCGTTTCTCGCGTTGGTCACTTTGCTCGGCGTGCAAATCATTTGGCTGATGGGTTACGACCTGCTCGATCGTATCGATACGCTGCAAAAGGCCGACGCCGCTGCAGAACTCGACCTGGCGCAGACGAAAGTGGCCGATCCGGAAGCGGCCAAGGCGCTGGCGCGCAAACGCGAGGATGACGAAATGAAGCGGGAAGGACAGATGGAGTCGGTGTCGAGCATCTTGAGTACTTGGGTGAGCCTTTTCGGCCAGGGAGGGCCGAAGAAAGAAGCCGCGACCCCGGACCAAAGCCAGAACGTGAGCCTCAATGGCGATCCGGCCGGTGCGGCACGCAAGGAGTTCGGGCGAAATCTTGTGTTTGCAAAACTCGATGCCACGGTCCTGCAAACCTACGTGCTGCCGCTGCTCTACGGCTTTTTAGGAGCCTGCACTTACGTCTTGCGGCAACTGAACATCGTCACCAAGGCGCACACCTTCCGCAGCGAAATGGAAATCGGCTATTTGCTGCGCATCTTCCTCGGAATCCTCGCCGGCCTGGCGATTGGCTGGTTCTTGCGGCCGGACCCGGAGAAAGATGGGATGCTACACGGGTTGACACCGTTTGCCCTTTCCTTCCTGGCCGGCTACAGCGTCGAAGTGCTTTTCTCCGGCATGGATCGCCTCGTGTCGGCTTTCGGTTCGACGACTCAAGCCAGCAGGTCTTGAGTCGCCTCCAGATCCATGCCGACGGTGGCGATGTTAGTGATTGAAGACGAACTCCGCGGAATTGAGGAGCGACCAAAGGACGTCTTCGATGGCGTTGCGGCGGTTGGCGCCTTCGGCGGTCAAGGGCGCGGTGGCGATCTTGAGTTCGTCCTCTGTGGGAAGGCGTGAGTAGCAGGCGAGATAAAGGTCCGTGACCACTTCCTCGGGCGTGAGCTGGCTGTCGGCGAGGCGTTGCACCCGCGCGCTCGCGTCCTTGCTCGCGAGTTTCTCCTGGAGCAGGCGCGAGTTCATGAGGTGGAGCGCCTGCACGATGCTGGGCTTGGCGTCCCGCTCGCAGGGGCAATCGCTGCTCGAGTTCGGCCGGCTGAAGGCGTCCATGGTCGGCGACTCAATCTTGTAACTCCACGCCTGCATTGCCCGGCTGTCGGGCGGCATGCCGGGATAGTCGCTCGGCACGGCGGTGATGTCGGCGAGGGCGTCGGCGAGCACCTCGGCCGGCAGGCGGCGGCGGTAGGAACGCGAGTAATTGCGCGTGTCCGCCTTGTTGAACTCATTCGGCACGGAGCTGAGCTGGTAGAGATGCGAGCGCAGGATCGTGCGCATCAAGCTTTTCAGGTTGAATTTGTCGCGGATCAACTCCTGCGCGAGGGCGTCGAGCAGGGCCGGGTTCACCGGCGGATTGGAGATGCGGAAGTCATCGACGGGATCGACGATCCCTTTGCCGAAGAACGCGGACCAGACCCGGTTGCACACGGCCTTGGCGAAGAACGGATTCTTCGGGTCGGTCATCCAATCGGCCAGCGCCTGCCGGGGATTCTCATTTTTCGCGACCTTGAATCCTTCGCCATCCGGCGGGCGTGGCTCCATGAGTTCGCCGGTCACGGGATGCTTCACCGTCCGGCTCGGTTCGAAAAAGAACGTTTCGTTGCCCGCGGAAATCGGCGCCGAGATGCCCGCGCCCTTTTGCCGGATCGTGCCGAAGAACGCGGCCATGCGGTAGAAATCATCCTGTCCCCATTTTTCGTTGGGGTGATGGTGGCACTTCGCGCAGTCGAGGCGCACGCCGAGGAAGAGCTCGCTGAACATGGTCGTTGCGTCCACGGGCTCGCGCCGGTCGCGATAAATCACCGCCGGGCCGTAGCGATGCGTGTTGCCCTCGGTGGTGACGATGGCGCGCACGAACTGATCGTACGGCATATTGGCGCGGAAGCATTCGCGCAGCCATTGGTCGAGCAGGTAGGTGCTCTTGATGCCGACGCGATCGGAATTTGGCCGCAGCAAGTCAGCCCATTTATTCGCCCAGAAATCCGCGTAGAAGGGATCGGCGAGCAGACGGTCGATGAGCTTGTCGCGCCTGGCGGGATCGGTATCGGCGAGGAAGGCGCTCGCTTCCTTCGCGCTGGGCAGCGCGCCGATGGTATCGAGCGAGGCGCGCCGGAGAAACTCGGCGTCGGTGCACGTGTCGGAAGGGAAGAGGCCGAGGCGCTTGAATTGCGCGTAAGCGAGTTCGTCGATGAAGTTATTGACCGGCAGGCTCGCGTACTGGCTCTCGGGCAGCAAATGATCGGCGGCCACCTCGATCTGCGAGTCGCCGACGAGGCCCATGAAGCGGGCGATGATCACGCCCTGGCCGCTCACCTTGCCAATGGTCACCGCGCCGTCGTCCGTGACGCGGGCGATGTCTTTATCATTCGAGGAGAAGCCGGCCAGGGCGGTGATATCGCGCGTCGAGCCATCGGAGTATTTTGCCTGGACGCGCAACTGCTGCGTATCTCCCTTGCGGTAGAGATGCGTGGCGGGCTCCACGGCGAGACGTTGCAACGTCGGTTCGCCCTCGGCGCGGAAGGCCATGCCGCTGCGGATCCACTGCTCGATGGTTCGATACGCGTCGGAGTCCTTGGTGAATCGCTCGCCGCCCTCGTGCGGTACGGTATCGGTGGCCTTGAGCAGCAGCAGGCTTTCGTCGGGCGAGGCCGGGAAGATGCGGCGACTGCGTGCGTCCTGGGTGATGTTCCGAAAGTCGGCCTTGGGATCGAACGAAAAGACCGTGAGCTTGAAGCCATTCTGCCCGTCGGGCTTGGCGTGGCAGGCACCGGCGTTGCAGCCCGCTTTGCTCAGCACCGGCAGCACATCGCGGATAAAGCTGGGCGCGGGATTCGACGGCGCGGTCGGCGCCGCAGGGACTTCGGTGACGGCCAGTTTCTTGACGAGCTTGCCGTCCTTGTCCCACGTGAACAGTTGTCCCTCATGCGAGCCGGCGAAGACGCGTTCGCCATTCGCGGTCGCCGCCACGCAGTGCAGCGCCTCTTCGGCAGGGGCCAGCTTCTTTTCCTTGGCGGATGTCTCTGAACTGACCGTGCCGGTCAGCGCCTTGAGTTCGGTATAGCGTTCCGCGGAACCCTCGGCGGTGACGGCAACGATCGTCTGGCCGGCAGGCGACCAGGCCACGGCATTGACCGGCGTCGTGTGAGTACCGAGGGACATGATGCGCTCATGCGTTTTCACGTCCCAGACCTTGAGTTGGAAATCCGCACCCCCAGAGGCGAGTTGGGTGGCATCGGCGTTGAAGGCGAGCGCGAGCACCTGCGCGACGTGACCTTCCAGCTTCGCGATTTCCTTGTGCGTCTCGAGGTCCCAAAGCTTGACGAGCTTATCGCCACCGGCCGTGGCCAGCAGTTTGCCGTCGTTGCTCACGGCCAGGTCGAAAACGGTATCGGTGTGCGCTGTCCACGACGTCGTGATCTTGCCGGCGCTGGCATCCGCGATCCGCACGGTGCCGAGTTCCGCGGCGCGGCCATCGGCGATGACGAGCTGGTTTCCTTCCGGCAGGAAGCGCAGCGCGGCAATGCGGTCGGTGAGACCCTCGGTGATCTCGCGTTCCTTGGTCAGTGATTCCGCATTCCAGATCACCACCCGTCGGAAGGCCCCCGTGGCGAGCTGCTTTCCATCCGGGCTCCACGCGATGGATTGAACGGGATCGGGATGCGCACTGGCCCGGGCGACAAAGTTGAGATTGGTCCCCGAGACATCGTAGAGCACCACTTCACTGCCGCAGCCGACGGCGAGGCGTGTCGAATCCGGCGATAGCGCCAGGGCCAGGATGGGATGATAAGAGGTGGGCGGCGGCGCGACAGACACGGTTCGCGGGGTGGACGGCTGGCGCACCAGCGCGGCGGCATCCCACTTGGCGCCTTCGTGCACCCAGCGCTTCAAAAGATCGATTTGCGGCGTCGAGAGTTGCTTCTTCGGCGGCATGTGCGGATCGGCGTCCGCGGCGAGCGCATCGAGCAGCGCGCTTTTCTCGGGCGCATTCAGGTCCAGCGCCGGGCCATTGTCACCGCCCTTGAGGAGCGTCTCGCGGGAGGTCATGACGAGCCCGCCTTTTTTCTTTTGGTCGTTGTGACAGGAGAAGCAGTTGCTCTTCAGCAAACGCATGGCGTCGGCGGTGCCAGCGGATTCTGCGGCACCGCCGGACTGTGGCAAGAGTGCCAGCAAAGCCATCGAGGTGATGCGAAGCGTGCGGCCTGCGTTCATTGGCGTGTGTAAACTTGTTTCCCGTCCATATAAGTCGTCAGCACCTCGATGTTACGGATGTCATCCTCGGGGCACGTGAGAATGTCGCGATCGAGCACGATGAAATCCGCCCGCTTCCCGGCTTCGAGCGAACCCACGTTGTGCTCGTCGAAGAGCAGCCACGCATTGTTGCGCGTGTAGAACCGGATCGCCTCCTCGCGGGTCAGCGCTTCCTCGGGATGAAGCTGTCCGTCATACCATTTGGCCCGTCGGGTGATGGCCGTCGCCATTCCAAGGAAGGGATTGTAGGGGTTGATCGCCCGCAGCGATCCGATCTTTTGCATGTGGTCGGATCCGCCGCCCACGATCACCCCGGCGGCAAACAGGCTGTGCAACGGCTGGAACCACCGCAGGCGCGCATTGCCAAATTGCGCCGACAGCGTGCGCGTGTCGAGATAGAGCCAAGCTGGCTGGATGTCCATGACCACGCCGAGGCGGGCGGCCTGGTCGATCGCCTCGCGGCTCTGGAAATTGGCGTGGGTCACGCATGGCCGCGTCTGGCGGATCGGTATCTCTTTTCCCACCGTTTCATACGCGTCGAGCAAGGCATGCACCGCGCCGTCGCCCACCGAATGCGCCGTGAATTGCAGCCCGCTTTCCACCGCCGTGCGCACCATCGGCACGAGGCGCTCCGGGGGCACAAACAGCACGCCGCGATAGGTGGGATCGGTGATCGCGTAGATCTTGCTCTCACCCCACGGGTCGCGCATGTACGCGCTGCCGGTCAGCATTCCGCCATCGAGATAGATCTTCGTGCCCACGATGCGCACGAGCCCGCTCTGGTCCTTGAAAAGCGGATGCTGCGCGACCGTGCGGATGCGCTTCTGCACTTCCTCGATCGGGCCAGTCGTGCTGACTCCGTGGGAGATCGAGACGCGCAGCGTCAACTCACTGCGATCGCGCAAGCTGGTGTAGAGACTGATCGCGCTGGCGCTCGAATCGCGGTCGGCTATGCTCGTCAGCCCCACGGAA
>Ga0207703_10002888_pt1 | contig 14634 bp, 12 predicted proteins | sample KBSSwiS12_FD_184304 | JGI IMG/M metagenome (GOLD analysis project Ga0207703, IMG submission 184304) | Switchgrass rhizosphere microbial communities from Kellogg Biological Station, Michigan, USA - KBS Switchgrass S1-2 (SPAdes) (version 2) | ecosystem: Host-associated > Plants > Roots >... | reverse complement strand
AAATGACGCTGACCCAACAACCTCCTTCCGCCGTGCCATTGCCAGCCAAGACGATCCCGCCGGAGTCGGGAAGTAATCCCACCGTCAAGCCTCCTCTGTTACAAATAACTCTTGAATCGGCCAAGATCAGCGAAGGACATCTGCTGGTCAAGGATTCGACCGGAGCCATCAAGGCGGATCTGCAGGGAATTAAAAGTAAGGCAGATACCAGCGGTTACTTTTTCGGCAAAGATGTTGTCGGAACGGTCAACATCGACACCGTGGCTCTGCCCAAGAACCTGACCCTTACCGATGTTTCCACCTCTTTTCTCTATAATCACGGCGTCGTAGAGGCCAAGCCGTTCAAGGCCACCGCATTCTCCGGAAACGTCACAGGCGAGTACAGGCTTGATCCGACCGGACCTTCGCTCCTGAGCATCCATGCAGACCAGGTCGATATGTTGCAGGTGGGAGAGGCCGCAACTCCCCATTCATCGACGAAGTTAAGTGGCAGCTTGAACTTGCAAAGCATCTGGCATGGCGTCGAGACCGCCCGGTTGACCGGTGAGGGGGATGCGCAAATCACCGGTGCCCAGCTGACGGGTGTCGTCCTTTTAAATGAACTCGCGACCGCGTTGAAACTGCCCGGATTGCACGATCCCGAATTCAGCAAAATCACCACCCATTTTCATGTCGCGGGTGGAACGACTCATTTTGATGGACTCGATATGGAAGCCACCACCTTCCGCATGACCGGAAATGGCGAGATCGATCCCAAAGGAAACCTGAGTGCCAATATGGTCATGACCCTGAACGCCGACTCTATGAGGCGGATTCCCGGCATCGCCGCGACGGCCTTCTCCAAACTTCCCGATGGCAGCGGCTCCATTCCCTTTCACCTCGGCGGAACCTCCGCCCACCCCGAATCCGATTTCATGACCCAAGCCTTCATCCACGGCTCCAAGGTCCAAAACACCATCTCGAATACGTTGAACCAGTTGTTCAAATGATCGGAAAATTTTGCAACCCCGTCCTTTTTTATGACATACTCGACGAATACGTCGACCACGTCAGCCAGGCCCACCTCGGCGCGATTACGGATGGGAGTTTGGAATAGTGTGAAAAACTGTCAAAATGACATCTAGGCTATCGTTCGGTGATCGAGTCCGAGTTCGTCAGACGCCCGAAGCCATGGCTTTGGGCCTTTCTGGACTAGAAGGCGATATTTACGGGATTACAACTCCTTCCGTGACGAATGTAGCAGTCATCGGATCAAAAGTTGAAGATATTGCGCTAAATGTGTTTTTCTCCGACAAAAAAGGTGAGTATTGGTTTTCTGAAGATCAATTGGAATTCCTCCATCACTCACCTGGCGCAGAGATAAAACTCGACGGCGTTGATAAGAAATGGATCAGATCGAGTTCGGGCGCATGGATAGAACATTCCACTAAACCATGGTGGAAAATCTGGTGAATTGCTCCCCACGTTCACAAACCCCATTTGGGAACGCACTTGAGGCATGTTTAGTCCTCGGCAACCCCAACGGGGTTGTGATCATATAGCCCAGGGTTGCGAGGAACGAGCTACCCTGGGTAAGTAAGCCGTCACGGCAGCCTACCCCAAAGGGGTTGAATCAATCCCATACATACTGCTCATCGAATTTGATTTCATAACGCCGCAGAAACTCGCGCAATTCATCCTGAAATGAAACAGTCCGATGGTGGGCCTCTTGTCCCTCGATGTATTTTCGAGTTACTTCGATTTGCGAAAACCCAATCGAAAACATCCCATAACCACTCTGCCATGCGAAATCCTTCATTTCTGGATCCTTTGTTTTCAGCCAAAGAGATGACCCGCGTTTGAGTTCCTTGACCATCGCCGCCGGTTCGCAGGTTCGCGAGAGACCGCTGAGCAGATGAACATGGTCTGCCACACCTCCAACAATAACGGGCTGACAATCGAGACCTGTCAGGATTCCACCAAGGTAACGATGTAATTCCTCACGCAGGGCCTTGTCGCGCAAAAACGGATACCGGTCCTTGGTCGAGAAAATCGTGTGAACCAAGATGTTCGCAAGAGATTGCGGCATGATTTCGAGAATGCTGAAATCTGTGGAGGATTCAACCCTTTCAGGGTTGGAGATATATCCAATACCTGGGGTAGCGCTGCTGCGCAACCCCAGGCTATATGATTGCCATCCATTCAGGATGGCCTGATGCCTACTCCACCCACCTAATCCCCGGCTTGGGATTTTCGCGGAGCCAGGCGAGGCGATCGGGGAGGGTGCGGGCGTGGATCTCGAGCTTGTGGCCGTCGGGATCGAGGAAATAGAACGATTCGCCGAAGCTGCAATTGGGCTGCCATTCCTCCGTGTCCTGTGCGAGCAGTTTTTCCCGCAGAGCCGTAAAGTTTTCCAGCGCGACCGAAAACGCAATGTGCGTGTAGGACGAATTATTGGTCGCTTCCGTTGCGGCGGGGTCGAGGATCAGGCCGATCCAGAAATCGCCCGCAGTCAGGTAGGCGCCTTCGTCCCAACGCACCAACAACTTGAGCCCAAGCTGGTCGCCGTAAAAGTGGAGCGATCGCTCCAAATCGGAGACGGCAAACGTGATATGACTAAGCCCGGAGATCATCCGGGTATTAAGCAGGAGAGGCGCTCCCTTGCGCAATCTGCGCAATGTTACTTTTTCGCGATGTTTTTCTGTTAAACGCGGTAACGGAGGCTTAAATTCAAATTCTTATGACTCACATCAAGCTCTTCAGTCCGGGTCCGGTGGAGGTGTCGGAAAAAACGATGCGCGCCTTTTCGCGACCGATGATCGGGCACCGCTCGAAGGATTTCCAGGCGCTTTACGCCGATATCCACCCGAAGTTGCAGCAGCTTTTTTATACGAAGCAGCCCGTCTTTGTGAGCACCAGCTCGGCCTGGGGCGTGATGGAAGGCTCGCTCCGCAATCTCGCCGCCAAGAAAGTTCTTAGCTGCATGAGTGGCGCGTTTTCGGATAAGTGGTTCGATGTCGCCAAGAAGTGCGGCAAGCCCGCCGAAGCGCTGCAGGTCGAGTGGGGCCAGCCGATTCTCCCCGAGGCGATCGAAGCCAAGCTCGCCACCGGCGAGTTCGACGCGATCACGCTCATCCATAACGAGACCAGCACCGGCACAATGAATCCGCTCCCGGAAATCGCCGCCGTGATGAAAAAGTTTCCCGACGTTATGTTCATCGTCGATTGCGTCTCGTCGTTCAGCGCCATGAAGATTCCGTTCGACGAACTCGGCATCGACGTGATGCTGGCCGGAACGCAAAAGGCGCTCGCCTTGCCAGCGGGCGCGGCGGTCTTCACCGTCTCCGAAAAAGCCTACGCCAAGGCCGCGACGATCAAGGACCGCGGTTACTACTTCGATTTTCTCGAGTTCAAGAAGAACCAGGAATCGGACATGACGCCGACGACGCCGAGCATTTCCCACTTCTATGCGCTGCAAAGCAAGCTGGAGGACATCTTCACCGAGGGCCTCGACGCCCGCTTCGCACGCCATCTCGAGAACGCGAAGATCACCCGCGCCTGGGCGAAGGAGAGGGGATTTCCCTATTTTCCCAAGCCCGGCTACGAGTCGATCAGCCTCAGCTGTCTCCGCAACGAGAAGAACATCGATATCCCCAAGCTCAACAGCCTGCTCAAGACGAAGCACTCGTGCGCCATCGACGGCGGCTACGGTAAAATCAAAGGCACCAGCTTCCGTATCTCCCACATGGGCGACGAAACGCCCGAGACGATCAAGCAGCTGCTGGGTTGGATCGATGGGTGTCTGGCAGAGCTGTAAAGCATCACTTCCTATTCGGTCATCCTCGACAAGCTGAGGATGACGGATTATTTAGAGCGTAAATCTCCTAAATCCCACCAAGCCAGTGATTTAGTTGCAATTTAACTTGACTAACGGGATTACACCTCTATAGCCTAGTCCCTCAGAAAGGGACATGCAGTGAAGTCTTTCGTGGTCGGGGCAGCAGGCGCCTTTGCTTTCATCAAAACGGAGTTGGAAGCAAGGTCACACGCAACCTCTTACCCGGCGCAATGGCGCATGGGTCTTTGAATGCCTGGCTAGAACCCGACAACACCAGACTTATCACCAGCTTCATACTTCCCGACAGCAGCGCAGTTTCGTTGGATCGATGGCGGTCCTTTCGCGCGAGGGGAAGGCATCTTTCATCGACCGGTCTAATGCCGGGGATTAGAGATTTTCGCACTTCGGAAATGTTGGCAGACCAGAGCAGCAGCAGACAAAGTGGAGCTAGCGTCGGTAGAGCCTGAAAAGAGCGCGGGTAGAATTTCAAGACCGCGCGATTCACGGCATGTCAGTAATAAAACATGAGTTCAGATTATCGCCCACGTAGTGGAGGCGGAAGCAGCAGTGGCGGCGGTGCACGTCGCAGGCGCGGAGGACGCGGTCGCAGCAGTCATGGTAGTAGCCACGGTGAAAGCCGTTCGTATTCCAACGGCAGTTCCTCGTCATCCCCCAAGAAAAAGCTCAGCTTCATTGACAAGCTTCTCGGTTGGTTTGGCAAGAAGTCCAAGCCCGAAGCCAAGCCGTTTCGTTCCAGCAGCACGACACGTCCCGATTTCAAGGACAACAAGGATCGTGCGCCCCGTCCCGAGCGTACGGAGCGTCCCCCGCGTGAGGAACGGCCCAAGTCTGAACCCGTGTTGCAGGAGATCGTCTCTCCCAAGCTCTACGTCGGCAACCTTGCCTACGAAGCTGCGGAAAGCGACCTGTTCGATCTGTTCTCCAAGGTCGGTTCCGTGAAGAACGTCGAGATCGCGATGGATCGCCGCTCGAATCGTTCCAAGGGCTTCGGCTTCGTCGAGATGGAATCGCTCGAGACCGCCAAGGCCGCCGCCGAAAAACTGAACCGGACCGATTTTATGGGCCGGCAGATTGTGGTCAGCGGTGCGAAGATCGACAAGCGTCCGGTCAATCCCCGCGAGGCGGATCCGACGGCTCCCGAAGCCGATCCGCATGCCAGCAGCAATCCCGATACGACTGCCTAAAGCTCACGCGAATTAATAAAAACCGGCGTCACCGCAAGGTGCCGTCGGTTTTTTTGTCTACAGATTAGAATTGGAAAATTTTTGACCCTTAATATTTGCGCCTTGAAAATCGAGGTGTATGCTTGTGTGTACATTTGTTCGATTGCCGGTGATTCGAGTGCCTTGAAAACGACGAAAGGTCGTATGAAGCAAAACTTGAACATACTCCACGTTGAGGACTCCCCAGAGGATTCCGAACTCGTGCAGCATTTGCTTCACGACGGTGGATTCGACTGCAACATCCAGCGAATTGAGAACCGACGAGAGCTTCTCGATGCCTTGGACAAGTCTGAATTTGACCTGATCCTTTCCGACTGCACGCTTCCTCAATTTCACGGACTCCAGGCGCTTCAACTGGCTCACGCCATGAAGCCGGAGACTCCTTTCATTTTTGTTTCCGGAACGATTGGCGAGGAAATTGCAATCGAATCGCTCCACGACGGAGCGACGGATTACGTTCTCAAGCACAGGCTTTCCCGCCTCGTGCCTGCAGTGCGGCGTGCCCTGTCGGAAGTCAAGGAACGCTCCATGCGACGCGAGATGGAAGAGAAGCTTCAACAAGCGCGCCGCATGGAGGCCGTCGGTACACTGGCCGGGGGGCTCGTGCATGATTTCAACAATCTCCTGCAGGTCATCAAAATGAATGCCGCGCTCCTTCCCATGGAGTTGAACAATCCGGCGCATGTACTCAAGATTTCCGAGAATCTCACCAAGACATCGGACCGGGGATCGAGCCTGATGCGGGAACTAACCGCCTTTGCCCGGTCAGCAGAGACTCGTCTGGTCTCGGTCGATCTCATCCGTGAACTCAATAAAACTGCGTGCCTCCTGGGCACCCTCCTGCCGCCCAACGTTAAACTGACTTTGCAGCTGGAAACCGATTTACCTGCCATTTTTGCCGATCCGGACCAACTCGACCGCATGGTGACCAACCTGGTTATCAATGCGAGGGATGCCTTGCCGGAGGGAGGAAAAATCATCATTTCCGCCGAGACGGTGCAATGTGAGTCGAGAGCTCCCCAACCCCGCAAAGAAAATGCTTATTACGTTTGCCTGAAGATTGCCGATAACGGAACAGGGATGGATGAGTTGGCCCAAAAGCGTGCCTTTGAGCCTTTCTTCACCACCAAGCCGGTCGGAAAAGGAACTGGCCTGGGATTGGCCGTGGTCTTCGGCTTGATGCAGGTTAATAACGGTTTTATTGATCTTCATTCCAAGCTGGGGGAGGGGACGGCAATCTCGCTCTTCTTTCCCCTTTCGGCAGATGCTGAAATTCACCCGGAGAAAATCAGGAAAATTCAGCTGATTCAATTTCCAGAGAACGCGCAGACGAAAATGCCTGCGGACAACAGGGACAGCGCTGATGGCTCGATCACGACCGAGCCGTAAATTGCAGGAACCTGACTTTAGTCCTACACAGTTGTAACTGCCTCGGTCTTTGACTTTTGCTGCGCGCGCCCGCAAAGTTTGAGTGTGAACCGTCGTACGTTTCTTCGCTCCGTGGGTGGATGCGCCTGCGCCACCCTAGTGCCATCCTCGCTCTTTCTCGGCATGCGAAACGCCGCAGCCATTGAGATGGCGGAAAAGCTCGATTTGCCGGCCAAGATGCGTTTGGCTGACATCGCCTTGGGAGTTGCAAAATCACTGGGCGCTTCCTATGCCGATTTCCGTCTCTGCCGCTATCAATCGGAATATCTCGAAGCCAAGGAACATCGCTTGGAGGAATCTTCCACCGGCATGAGCGTCGGCTTTGCTGTGCGTGTCCTTCTCGATGGCACGTGGGGATACGCCAGCAGCCCGCTCGCCACGGAGGACGAAGTCAAGAAAGCCGCCGCCAATGCAATTGAAGTCGCCAAGGCCAGCCAATCGCTGCAATTGCGCAAATTTGTTCTGGAGGACCTCAAGTCTTATCAAGACCGCTGGGATATGCCGATGACCTCGGATCCCTTTCTCGTGCCGGTGAATGATAAGATCGCCAAGCTGCTCTCCATTAACGAAGCGGCGCTCAAGGCCGGGGCCAATTATGCAACCGCGTCGTTCGCATTCGTTCGCGAAGATAAGTTCTTTGCCTCGAGCGTAGGCAGCCGGATCGAGCAGACCCGGGTGCGCTCCATGCCTGAAACGGAAGTAACCGTGATCGACAAGGACACGGGTAAATTTGCTACACGAGCCGGACTCGCCGCTCCGCGTGGTTCGGGATACGACTACATTTTGAGTTATGATTTTGTTGGCGAAGCGGCCAAGGCCGCGGATCAAGCCCGCGAAAAACTGAAGGCCAAGTCGATTGCGCCAGGGAAATACGATCTCGTTCTTGATCCAACCCATCTGTGGCTGACCATTCACGAATCGGTCGGGCATCCCACGGAACTCGACCGCGCGTTGGGTTGGGAAGCGAATTTCGCCGGAACGACTTTCTGTACGCCGGACAAGCTCGGCAAGCTGCAATACGGCAGCCACCTGATGAACGTGATGGCCGATCGCAGCCAGGAAGGCGGACTTTCCACTATTGGCTACGATGACGACGGCGTCCGCTCGGAAGGCAGCGAGTTTCCGATTATCAAGGACGGCATTTTCGTTAATTACCAGATGGCGATTGGGCAGGCCCAACTCATCGGGCAAAAGACCTCCAACGGCTGTGCGTTTGCCGATAACTGGGACGCCTTCCCCATCCAGCGCATGCCCAATGTTTCGCTTCAACCGAACCCGAAGACCTGCACCCTGGAAGATCTTATTTCCGACGTGAAGCACGGCATTTACATCATGGGCAACGGCAGCTGGAGTATCGACCAGCAGCGACACAATTTTCAATTCGGTGGCCAGCTTTTCTACGAGATCAAGAATGGAAAGCTCGGAGGCATGTTACGAGATGTGGCCTACCAAGGCAGCACGGTTGAGTTCTGGAACTCCATGGACGGCATCGGTGACAAGAGCACCTACTTCCTCGGCGGTGCACCCAATTGCGGGAAGGGGCAGCCGGAGCAAACGGCGCCCGTCTCGCACGGGGCCGTGCCGGGTCGGTTCCGCCAGATCAATGTGCTGAACACCGAGAGAAAGGACGTCGCATGATCCTGAGCGAAGCGGACGCGCAAGACCTCACGAAAAAGATTCTCGGCTATTCCCAGGCCGAGTCGTGCATCGTTGCGCTGTCCGGGAATGAATCCCGGCATGTGCGTTTCGCCCAGAACATGGCGACGACCAACGGTGCGCCCAGTTCGATTTCCATCACGGTCGAATCCCACTTTGGTAAGCGATCGGGATCGGCGAGTGGCAGCGACCTGAGCGACGATGCCCTGGCCGCGCTCGTGGCTTCCTCGGAAAATACCGCGAGGCTCGCCCCGGAAAATCCGGAATTCATGCCACCGTTGGGGCCTCAGAAATACGCGCCAGGATCTGGTTTTGCCGCAGCAACGCAGGCAGCCACTTCAGTCCAATTGGCCACAGCCATCCAGCCGGTATTAAAGCAGGCACAGGACAAGAACCTGCAGGCTGCCGGTTTTCTTGAAATTGGCACCGGCTTTTCCAGCTTTGGTACGAGTAAGGGACTGTTTGTCTATAGTCAATCTACCGAAGCGTTGAATACGATCACGGCTCGCACGCCGGACGGCACCGGTTCTGGTTGGGCGGGAACGACCCATTACGATATCAGTAAGATGGATATCGCGGGCATGGGGACGGTAGCGATGGACAAGGCCGTCCGCTCGCAGAAACCGCAGAAATTGGCACCGGGCAAATACACGGTCATTCTCGAGCCCTCCGCTGTTTCCGACCTGATCGGAATCCTTATCGGCGAGCAATTCGACCAGCGAGGCGCAGACGAAGGCCGTAATTTCGCCACGAAAAAGGGCGGCGGTTCCCTCTTGGGTGAAACGATTTTCGGCAAGAATGTGACGATTTTTTCCGATCCCGCCGACCTCGTTGTTCCGGGAAGTATTTACTCCGATGACGGTCAACCGGCCGTTCGTACGGCCTGGATCGAGAATGGAGTCCTGAAGAATCTGCAATGCGGTCGCTACTGGGCTCAGAAATCGGGAAACCAGCCAGTTCCCGGCCCCACCACACTGACCATGGTTGGCGGCACAACCTCAACGGCGGATATGATCAAACAAACCAAGAAGGGCCTTCTCGTTACGCGCTTCTGGTATATCCGCGAAGTCGATCCCCAGACGGTCCTGCTCACGGGGCTGACCCGCGATGGAGTTTTTCTGATTGAGAACGGGGAGATCACCAAACCTGCCTGCAATTTCCGGTTCAACGAAAGCCCTGTGGCCATGCTCAACAAAGTAGTCGCCATGGGGCCATCGGTTCGCGCTTACGGAGAGGAATCGATCGGCATCCCGATCTCCGTGCCGACGCTCCTCGTGAACGACTTTACCCTGTCGAGCGTCTCGGATGCGGTGTAAGTTAAATCGATGCGCGATCTGCAGTCAGGCTGGTCCATGTGGCTCAAGGCCATCCTGTTTTTGCTTATAGGAATCATTTCAATTTCGCTCATCCTGGTTGAACTTCCTGACTGGCGCATCCTTCTTCTCCTCTGCCTCGCGATCTGGTCGTTTTGCCGCGCCTACTACTTCGCCTTCTACGTCCTTGAACATTATGTCGATTCTTCCTTTCGATATTCTGGGTTGTTTTCCCTTGTTCGACATGTGATGACGCAAAGGGCTCCGCCAAAAGAAACGAAAGAACCCTAGGAGTTTCCTTGCCGTCTCGCCAAGAAACGCGCATCCTCTTTCGCCTATGGGAGACTATCCAGGACGCAAAAAAGTTCGCACTCGCGCCAAGCGCGCAGTCAAAAACGATCGTATCATTCTGCAACGGGCCGCCGAAAAGAAAGCCGCCGCGAAGAAGTAAGCTTCTGCCGTGCAGCGACGGTTGAGGTCGCGGTTTCATCTTTTTCCCATGCAAAAAGGTTTAACCTTTCTCTTCCTCGCGTTGGCCGTGCTTTCGTGCCCGGCCCAGAATTCACCGGCACCGCTTCCCTCGTGGAATAGCGCTGCCGAAACTGCCTGGTGGGCTGCAAATCCGACTCCGGATTTATGGCCTCAGGCGGTGACTGATCTCTCTGCGCAGCTTACCGCTGCCTATAAACAGAGCGGCACGGCGTCTTTTTCCAATCCCGATTTTCAAGGCTGGCTGGAACATCTCGAGTGGGTACGGCTCGGTCTCTCGTGCCCGAATGTCCTGGCGGATACTGATAACCTGAAAGCGTTCATCGCGCTCGGAAAGGATGATGCGGTTTCCCATCTCTTGGTGGAGAAGATCGATCCAGCCGACGTTAAGAAAACGGCGCTGGAAAATCTGCTCAAGCTGGAGCAGGCCAATGCAGCGGATCTCCACGAGTATGCTGCGCTGGGAGTCGCTTTCGCCCTGGTCTTTGACCGGCCTTTCCCCGGTTACTGGCCTCATCCACAGGTGCCGAAGTCGGCGGTGCCCATCGGTGATGTCGATATCGTTTTGCGCTTTAATTTCTACGTTCAGTCTAATCGTGACCATAAACTCGAACAGGACATCAGCCAGCTTACCTTTGAAAAACTCAAGTTCCTCGTCGATAGCGAGGTCTCGCTCTCCGAACTCGAATACGCCCAGCACAACAAGATTTCGGCCTCTCATTTTGAGGATGCTTTTTTTTCCATCAAGTATAACGATTCCCGCGCCACTTCCGGGAGCATGCAATTTGTCTGGGATGAGCCGACCTACAGGCTTCAGGATATCTTGAAGAGTGGCGGCATTTGCGTCGATCAGGCCTATTACGCCACGACTCTCGGTAAGGGACGGGGCATTCCCACCATTTATTTTCACGGGCAGGGGACTGGCGGAGGTCATGCCTGGTTTGGCTATCTGACCAATTCCGGGAAGTGGGAGCTCGATTGCGGTCGTTATGAGAGCCAGAATTATCCCAAGGGCTATGCAGTCGATCCCCAGACCTGGCAGCCCATCGACGATACGGTTCTGACAAATTTTTTCAAAAACGGAGACACCAACGCCAATTTTCATCCAGCTGAAAACGCGATGGCTTGGGCGCGGTTGCAGGATGACAAGGTCCTGTGCCAAAAGGCGCTCGATGATGCCCGTACCATCATGCCGGAATTGGCTGAACCCTGGAGGATGGAAGGAGCCTTACTCGAGAACACCGGCGCCAGCGATGATGTAAAAAAGACGTTTTACGAGAACTGGATTACGCAGTTTCAATCCTTCGGAACCATGAAAGTCGAGGGCCAACGACACCTGCTGGCGGTACTTAAAAAGATAAACGACCCGGCAGCCGATACGCTTCAACAGGATATCGTGCTGGCCAATCGCAGCAGCGATATCGACGTGGGAATCTCCGGCTCCTGGGACACCATCAACGGAAAAATACAGTCAGGCGACTGGGACGGCGCGCGTCTTGAATACGAGAAGTCGATCCGGGACTTTGGCGAGGGTGGAGGAGGAACGTTATTTTATGAACTCATCAATCCGTATATCGAGTCGTGCCTGAAGGCAGGCAAAATCGATCAGGCAGACCGCGGTATCAGCTTTACCGAAAGCCGCATGCAGATCGAAAACGGCAGCATCATCAGCAGCGAGTTCGACACGTTGAAGGGCAAGGTCGGTGACCTGAAGCGCGCGTCCAGGTAGCGGTCAGTTCCCGAGCTTGAACGCGTCGTGAACTACCTGTGTCGCGCGAGGTCCTTCGGCTTCGTTGATGATCACTGAAATCTTGATTTCGCTGGTCGAGATCATCTGGATGTTGATGCCGGCCTGCGCCAAAGCCTGGAAAAGCGTCGCGGCCACGCCGGTGTGGGAGCGCATGCCGATACCAACAACCGAAAGCTTGCTGATGCCATCCTGCGCCTTGTATGTACGGGCGCCGATCAGCGCCACTTGGGCATCGATCACTTTACGAGCGGAGGTCAGGTCATCCTTGTTGATGGTAAAAGTCAGGTCGGTCGTGCCATCCTGCGAAACGTTCTGCACGATCATGTCGACATTCGTGCCCGACTCGGCCAGCGCCGAGAAGAGACCTGCCGCCACGCCGGGTTTATCCGGCACGCCGATGATGGTGACCTTGGCCTGGTTTTTTTCCAGGCTGACTCCGCGTAATACAACATCTTCCATGGCTGCGTGTTCCTCTGTTATGACTGTTCCGGGATTATGATTGAAGCTGGAGCGAACCTCAAACTTCACTTTGAACTTCTTGGCAAATTCGACTGACCGCGCCTGCATGACCTTGGCGCCGAGGCTGGCCAGTTCCAGCATCTCATCATAGGAAATTTCCTGGATTTTTTTCGCATTGGGCACAAGACGAGGATCGGCGGTGTAGACGCCGTCGACATCGGTGTAAATTTCGCAGGTATCGGCCTTGAGCGCTGCCGCCATCGCGATCGCGGTCAGATCCGAACCGCCGCGGCCCAGCGTGGTGATATGGCCGGCATCGTTCTGGCCTTGGAATCCGGCAACGATGACGACATGTCCCGAGTCGAGGTACTCGAACACTTTCTTGGGCGTGATGTTCACGATCTTGGCCTTGGTATGAAGACCATCCGTGACGATGCCCGCCTGGGCACCCGTAAGCGATACCGCCTTGATCCCCAGGCTATGCAACGCCATGGCAAGGAGTGCGATGGTCTGCTGCTCGCCGGTGGAGAGAAGCATATCGAGTTCGCGCGAGGTGGCTTCCGGATTCACCTCTTTGGCGAGCTTGATCAGCCCGTCAGTGACGCCCGACATGGCGGAAACGACAATGACAAGACGATGCCCGGCCTTGTGGGATTCGGCCACGCGGCTGGCGACATTGCGGATGCGTTCGGGATTACCGACTGATGTACCGCCGTATTTCTGGACAAGGAATGACATGGAAAGCCCTCACATTTAGCGCGAAAAAGGTTTTATGACCATCGAATTTAGCTCCCGCTAAAGATACCTATTCTATGGAGAAGCCGGCTTAAAAACCGCATTTGTCGTATCCTGATAAACCTGCGTCCAGTCCCGCTCAGTCAGTAATGTTCCGTAGATCGGATCAGTCCGACTGACCAGAATGGCATCGGGTTTGGGATCGGTGAGGGCATCCTGCCAATGCTCCTCCCGCGCATAGAACCGCTGCACCTTCTCGAACGTGGCGTAAGTAAAGACGGCTTCATAACGGCTGCTCAAGGAAACGCGCATCTTGTCCCGCAATTCCCATGAGGCATAACTGCCCGCGTTGTAATCGACCAGCAGATTTCCGGTTGTGCCTGAAGCTTTGAGATACTGGATGGCCCCGACAGGAGCCGTCTCTGGGGGATAGGTGAGATGGAGGCCCTGGTTGGCAGGCATCAATTTCAGGGCGTAAATTAAGGGGAGAATAACCAAGATGCTCCGGACGATGACCCGGGTCAGCCACGGTTTCCACTCGTGAATCTCGCTGAGATGTTTTTCTGGCAGGAATAGTGGCGGGAGCAGTCCACCTGCCACGATGGCAAAAATGGAGGTCTGGCGCGCGTGGAGCAAGGAGGGAATTAGAAAAAGCCCCAGTAGCGCGATCGAAGTCACATCGCTCTTTCGCCAGCCCGATCGATAGACATGAACTGCCACCGTCGCCGCAACCCACAAGACGAGTAGTTTGTAGCCGGCAAAGTGGCCGATATCATGCAGCCACGGTACAGGTGCCCATTCCTCAAAGCCGATCCGGGGGATGAAAAGGGCCTCAAAGACCGCAATCCACATTTGATAGCCAAAGGGGTTCAGCAATGTCGCAACCAGGCACAAGGCAAAGATTTTGACGCGTCGTTTCCAGTCGCCGCCCGTGGCAAATTCCAACAGAGCAAGTGCGCCCAACCAAATGAATCCGAGGATAAACCCGCCATGAAGATTGACCCAAATCGCCATGGTTAGGACATAGGTCCAAATCGATATCCGGCAGCCGCGCCGTTCCTGCTGAAACCACAGAATCCAAAGCGCGAAGAGCACATGAGTGGCGGCTTCGGCACGTACAGTGGAGAGAAACGAGGAAATCAATCCGAGAATGATCAGGTTGTAAAAGAAGGCATGTAACATCGTTGGCGCCTGCCTTCCCAATCCAGCCCGGATCGTCAGCGCCACGGTCGCGCCCAGTGCCACCAACTTAAGAATCACGATTCCGGTGCCTCCGCTCAGGAGAAATGTGCCATACAGAACGATGGCGCTGCCCCATTCAATGTCCGGTTTGATGGAGGGCGTGCCGAGATAGGCGAAGGTGTTGCCGGGCGCAAAGTGTCCGGTGTGGAAGAGATAATCGGCGACAAGGAACCGATGCCAAAGGTCGGTATCGGCCTTGTTGATCGCCGTTCCATACACGACCACCAGCAGGGCGATGTAGAGCCAAAAAAAGAGCGTGGTCCCGCGGGAGAAATTGAGGAGAGGTGACCGGGATGCCATGACAAGACGACTTGCCAGCGTATCCCCGGTTGTCCCGAGCGGGCGAGCCTAAACAAAAAGAAGCCCGTCCTCATGGAGGACGGGCTTCGAGAAAAATTACCCCGGGTGAGCCGTGGTGGGCAGGACTTTCGACCCTCACTAGTAGGGCGGAGACGGCCGTGGAGATCCCGCCTTCCAGCGAAGGCGTGGCGTTTAATCCAA
>Ga0207703_10002887_pt1 | contig 14635 bp, 10 predicted proteins | sample KBSSwiS12_FD_184304 | JGI IMG/M metagenome (GOLD analysis project Ga0207703, IMG submission 184304) | Switchgrass rhizosphere microbial communities from Kellogg Biological Station, Michigan, USA - KBS Switchgrass S1-2 (SPAdes) (version 2) | ecosystem: Host-associated > Plants > Roots >... | reverse complement strand
GCCCTGACGACTCTTCTCATGCCGCTGGACCGGCAGGCCTCGTATCTGCTGGCGGGTCGCGCGGACACTCCCGATTCGCTTCTCCTGCAGGAAGGCGCACGGCCCAATGATCAGAATTACATGGCGCTGATGCCGGGGTTGAACGAATCCCCTGACAATGAATGGACCGAACTCAAGCACGTCGATATTTCTGTGGAAACGAATCACGTAACGCCCACTCACGATGTCCCTGTCGAAAAGCCAGCGGAGGTCATGCAACAACCGGAACCTGTCCCGGTTGAAACGCCGCAGCCCAGGCCTGCGGAGCCAACCCCCTCCCCGACACCCGAAGTGAAAAGCGAAAAATCGGTCGAGGCTACCAGCCCGCGGATTGACTCGCCCGCTCCCTTCGCTATCCATTGGGGCATGCCTCAAAAATTGACCTGGAAGGATGCGGACGAAATCGCGTACGCATTGATCGATGCGTATCCCGACCAAGATCCGCTCAAGCTCAGCTTTCCCAAGCTCCACAAACTCGTGATTGAACTCGAAGATTTCGGTGACGATCCGGACAAATCGAGCGAATCGATTCTCGAGTCCATTCAAATGGCTTGGTATGAGGAGGTCAAATGAGCCGCAAAATCCTGAGTTCCCCCGACGCACCACCCGCCATTGGACCCTATTCCCAGGGTGTCCATACCGGTTCCTTTATTTTTCTCTCGGGCCAGATTCCGCTCGTTCGCGATACAGGAAAATTTCCGGACGGCGGCATCACGGAGCAGACCGAACAGGTCATTGCCAACATCAAGGCACTCCTGGCCACGCAAAGCCTCGATCTCACCGATGTGGTGAAGGCGACCGTCTTCCTCGCCGACATGAACGAGTTCACTTCAATGAACGAGGTCTACATGAAGCATTTCACCGCACCGTATCCGGCCCGCTCGACCGTCCAGGTTGCTCGGCTGCCTAAGGATGCCCGCGTTGAAATTGAAGTCATCGTCCAGGTGAGGAGCTAACCATGTCGACCGATGCACGCACGGCGCTGGCCCGCCGGATCTACGACACAGCCCATATCACGGGCGAGTTCCTTCTCCGCTCGGGAGCCAAGAGCAACGAGTACTTCGACAAGTATCTCTTCGAGGCCGATCCGAAATTGCTGAAGGACATCGCCGAGGCCCTTGTGCCGTTGGTACCGCCGGATATCGACGCGCTCGCGGGCTTGGAAATGGGTGGCATACCCATCGCGACAATGCTCTCGCAGTTCACTGGTCTTCCGGTTCTTTTCGTGCGCAAGGAAGCCAAGAAATATGGTACCTGCAAAATTGCCGAGGGCGGCCAGGTCAAGGGACGCAAGCTGCTGATCGTCGAGGATGTCGTGACCTCCGGCGGTGCGATTGTCGATGCGGCCAAGGCTCTCGTCGAGGAAGGCGCCATCCTGGACCAGGTTATCTGCGTCATTGATCGTCAATCGGGCGAAGTTGCCAATGCCAATCTTGCCGAGGTCAAGTTGACCCTGAAGCCCCTCTTCAAGATGGCCGAATTGAAAAGCACCGCCGGGGCTTAGGCTTAGGCTTCGGCAGGCAGATTTGACGCCGATACCCGCCGGTACCATCGAATCTGTCCCCAAGTGATGACGGAAACGAGAATCAATGTCGTCAGCTCGATGCCGATAAGAATACCTTCAGCGGTTGTCAGGTAGACGACGGTGCCCATTGCCCTGACATGGGGATCGTCACTATCGCTGTAGCTGGTGTGAAACGGTCCTTTCGCCAGGATGAGGGAACACAATCGGAGGGCAAACCAGAGCCCGACGAAAATCGAATCGCGGCGACCGATCCAGCCCCGGGGATTTTGACTCACCTTCCAAAGTTCTTGCATAACCTGACACGGACGGAACAGGTTCAAGAGGGGAATGAAAAACGAGCCGACCGACCAACCGGCCGTGTAAAACATATTATTAGCCATGCCGCGACAGTTTTTGTTGGCGTAGAAAACCCACGTCAAAAACATTATCTCAGCGATGAAATGAACGCCGACAAGGGCCATGAAAAAGTAGAAGAAGTAGCTCATCTCGGCAGGTGAAATGCCTCCAGAACCTCCCCCGGGGGCATTGGCTCCGCCCATAAGGATCGTTGTGGGATCGGGAGCAGAGGTACCGCTCCAGCCGTAAATTTTATCGAGGCACTGATACATCAGGAACGCCATGGCGCAGATCAATGCTCCATAGAGAATCTGGAGACTGATCGTCAGCGGCAGCAGATTATACCGGAGCCGATATCGAGGACCTTTCCGCTTTGAGGCAAGCGGTTCATCGGAGTTGGAGCCGCCGCTTTTCTGCACTGCGGTCGATTCCGGCTGAATTTGCGGGATCATCGCCTGAAATGATTTCACCGGATTCTCCGAGCTCGACACGGAATCGGAGTTTCGCCGGGCCGGAACAAATGCAGGACCTCTCTGTGGTGCCAACTCGGACAAGGGGCGCCACTCATCCATACCTTCTTTCCAGAACTGGGTTTCCGGGGGCAGCATCTGCCGGGCAAGCAAGTCCCTGACTTCACTCTCCTCGAGAGTCACGTGCTGACCGTCCTCCTGTAGGATATATACGAGACTCATGAGAGTGTGCCTTGAACTTAGCGAAGACCTTTTTGTGCCAGTGAAACAGCTTAAATCAAGTGGGAAAGGATTACAGTTATGATCATCTCCACTCGTGCTTGGGATAGCGGCGCTGCAGTTCCTGTTTGATCTTGGGATAGCTTTCCTTCCAAAAATTCGCGAGATCGGTGGTGATCTGGACCGGGCGCTGGTTGGGCGCCAGGATCTGGATCGTAACCGGCTGGCGCCCCTTGGCGACGGTCAGGTTGGTGACGCCGTATAAATCCTGAATACGCGCGGCGGTCATCGGCGGGCTTCCCACGGTGTAGATGACCCGGGCCTTGCGACCACCGGGGAGTTCCAGCCGCTCGGGCGCAAACTGATCGAGCCAGCGCTGGCCTTGCGGGTTGATCCATTCCCGCAGGATGGGAAAGACCTCGGCATCTTTGATCGCCTTGTAAGTGAAGGCGCCATGGCAAATCTGGCTGACGATAAACTTCTTCGCCTCCTCATCGGCCGCGGGCAATTCAAGCTCGGACATCCATCCCCGCAGGCAGGCGAGACGGACAAACCATTGCTCGACATCGTCATTCCAGTTCTTGAGCGGACAACGGCCCGAGAGAACTTCCTCCGCGAGCAGGCGCGCGGCGGCCTCGGCATTGGTGCAGTCCTGCTCCGTGAAATCGAGCACGAGATCGCGAAAGAGCCGCGTCCGTCGCGTAACCACGCGGCGCAGATGAGGATCGAAAAGAGTCTCCTCACCCTCGGAAAAGTCTTCCGGGAACTCGTCGCGCAGCCAGGTTTCCTCGACCGCGGTCGCGTTGCTGAGAAGAACACGCAGCTCATCGCGCGACTCAATCTCGCGAATTTCACCCGCTACGAAGAGCTGACTTTTCCGCACAATGCTGTCACGCGCAAGATCGCCGGTGCGTTGATGAATGAGGCGGCAACGGAGCGTGCCGTGGTCAATGCGCCGGGCAAGTTGGTCCGAAAATCCAACGAGAATGCAGCGTTGAATGGCCTCCGCGGAAGCAGGCTTATCCGAGACATCAAGTCCCGCGCGCTCGGAAAGTCGTAGCAATTGATCGAGCGTTCCCGCGACTTCACGCGCTGATCCGGCATGGATGCCCAAGGGGCGGCAGCGTTGCATGTCAAATTGCCGTCCCTGCGCAAACCTCCAGGCTCGCATGAGCGTGAAGAAGTCGGACTCCCCTTCTCCGCCAAGAATATCCTCCCGCGCCTCGTCCATCCGTTTGCCTTCACTCTTGAGCAAAATACTCCGGCTCTGGGAAAGAGCCGCGATCAGCGCCGCCGAGCGGACACAACCCAATTCATGCGCAGCGAGCAACATCCGCGCGTAGCGGGGGTGGGTGGGGAAGGAAGCCATGCGGCGTCCCATGGAGGTGAGCTTATGATCGTGATCGAGTGCTCCGAGATCGTGCAGCAGCTGCATCGCACGCTGAAACGACTTCGGCTCGGGCCGCTCAACCCACGGGAAATTCTCGAGATCGTCAATCCCACTCGCCTTGAGCGTGAGCAGAGCGCCACTCAACTCGAGGCGACGAATCTCCGGCAGGGTCTGCGCGGGTCGTTGATCGTGCTCGCGTTCGGTCCATAGACGCACGCCATGCCCCTCCGCGGTACGTCCCGCACGACCCAGTCGCTGCTGGGCCGAGGCTCGGCTAATCTTTTCGATGAGCAGCGTATTAATTCCACGATGCGGATCAAACCGCGCCACGCGGGCCAGACCGCTGTCGATGACAACGCGAACGCCATCGATGGTCAGCGATGTCTCGGCGACGTTCGTCGAGACGATGATCTTCCGCTTCTGGCTGGGGGCAACGGCGGCGTCCTGCTCCGCAGGCGGAAGCTCACCGTAGAGAGCGTGAAAAGCAAACTCGTGCGCGGAATGATTGTTGCGCAGAGCATTAAGTGTGCGCTGAATTTCGTACGCGCCCGGCATAAAGACCAGGATGTCACCCTCGGGACACTTGCCTGAGTTCAGCAGCCGCTCACAGGCGTCCGCAGCAAGTTCCCAAGCCGGGGCATCGCTCGGTTTCGGCAAATATTCCAGTGTCACGGGAAACATCCGGCCGGGCGATTCAAGGATTTCGACGGGCTTGAGATAATCGGACAGTAACCCCGTCTCCAAGGTGGCCGACATGACGATGATCTTCAGGTCGGGCCGCATCGTTTGTTGAATTTGACGCGCACGCGCGAGGGCCAAATCGCCCTCCAGATGGCGCTCGTGAAATTCGTCAAAGACAAGGACGCTGATTCCCGGCAGCGTCGCGCTCTCCTGCATCTGACGGAGCAGAATGCCCTCGGTAACGTAAAGAATGCGGGTATCCCGCGAGGAGACATTCTCGAGCCGATACTGAAAGCCGACTTCGCCGCCAAGAGATGCCTTGCGCTCCTCGGCCACGCGTCGGGCCAGTAGCCGCGCAGCCAGGCGGCGGGGTTGCAGGACGATGATGCGTCCCGTTCCCGCCAAGCCGTCATCGAGAAGAAATTGCGGAATCTGCGTTGATTTTCCAGACCCGGTCGGAGCCTGGATGACGACACGATTCTGCTCGCGAAGGACACGGGCAAGATCAGCCCTGAGGGAAATGATGGGTAGAGACGAGGGATTCAAAATATTAAAAAGTGGCCAGCGATGGGAGGTCGCTGAGAGAAGACCGATTTATTGATCCAAATGCTTCAGCACATTGCGCAGCGGCGCACTGGGAATCTTCATCACGCCGTCCAGCGGGCGACTTAACTCAACAATGAGAAAAATGGCCGTGGAGAAGGATGCGGCGCAGAAAAGCAACGCAATCAAAACCGTGAAATTGCGGGGAGCGAAGACCCCGATGCAGGTGAAGAGCATCGTCAGCCAGCAAAAAAGGACGACGAGAAATGTGGTGGGAAGCGAAGACTGCTGCTGTTCCACTGTCAGCCACCGTGACATTTGCAGGTCGCCGCTGAGTTGGCGGGCTTGCGTGATGATCTGGCGCTGGTCGTCGTTCGCGGGCGTGAGCGTGGAAAGAAAATCCTGCAAACGATCCATCCCTCCTCCATTCGCATTCTCAAGTCCCTTCGCCCCGGACCCTATTGGTTTGTTACTTTCTTCCGGCCATATATGGTCAATCATGTTGGCGACGCCTTCGTGCATTTGTTCCCGGGCGAGATCCGTCTCCGGGCCGTATCTGGCGAGGATGTGATCCAGGTAAATTAATTTTGAGCCCGCCGCGATGCTTTCCGCATTCACGGTGTCATATGAATTTTTGGCCGAGGCCACCAACAAACCCAGCACCAGGGCCACCAGTGTCGCCATCATGCCCGAGGCGATTTTGAGCGTATCTTTTGAATCAGCGGTAACATGGTCCTTGGGCAACGCCCGGCCAATACCAATTCCAATCAGTGTCCCGGTGACAATGCACGCGACGCTGGTAAAACCCCACTCGATCGAAGTCATGGTTCAGAGAGTAGGGCCCGATTTCAAATTAAGGCAAGTCACGTTCGCCGCGACTAGATATCAAACTGCCATTCGGTCGTCTTCGATGCGCGATGCTTTTGAACTTCCTGGATCAGGCGGTCCAGTTTGTAGTTGTCGAGAATACCCGCAATGGCGTCGCGGACCTGCTTCATCGCAATGCGCAGTCCGCACGATTCTTCATCGGGACAGGAACACCTCTCATACGCCGTGGCGCTGACGCAGGGAATCGGCGCCAGTGGCCCGTCGAGAAGCCGAACGACTTCACCGAGCGTGATTTCATCCGCCGCCTTGGCCAGTGAGTAACCTCCTTCAACACCGCGTTTGCTTTTCAGGACTCCACCGTTGCGCAGCGCGAGCAGGATTTGCTCAAGAAATTTCTCCGGGATGCGCGTACGCTGTGCGACCGTGGAAATCTGAATGAGATTGTTGGGGTGAAGGGCGGACTCGAAACCAATTTCGACCAGGGCGCGAACCGCGTATTCACCCTTTTTTGAGAGACGCATGCCATATACTCGACTAAATTTATCGACATTGCAAGTTCGAGGTAAGTCGCCTCTCTTTTTCTGAGCATTGACCCGTCTCTACAAACCTTTACACCTGCTAGACATGATCGCCTTGGGTCGATTTCTTCACACGCTGATCGCGATCATGTTTGTTGGCTTTTCAGCCTTGCTTCACGCGGATGTTCCGCTCATGCGCGATTTCATGGGCATTAACGGCCATTTCACTTTCAAGCCCGAGCTCTATCGCCCGACCTGCGGCTTGGTGCGCAACTACCATCCCACGATTTGGGACTTGGGTGATGATACGGCATTCGCACCTGATTTTCCTCTGGCGCGGAACAAGGTGAATTGGGCAGACCTCTACGACTCATGGAAAAAGGAAGGCTTCCGTATCGATGCCTGCCTGCAAATCGAATCGATCAAGGCACCTACCTGGAAAAATCAGGAAACGGATACCCGCGCTTACGGCGAGGCCTTCGCGAAATATTTTGGGCCTTCGACGCACAATCTGGTGGAATCGGCGGAGATCGGGAACGAGCCGGCTTCGTATGATGCCGCCACCTATCGCAAGGTTTTCGAAAACATGGCACGCGGACTTCGCGCGGGCGATCCCAAGTTGAGAATCGTGGGTGCCTGTTCCGATGCCGACAAGCCTGATGCTTACTCGAAGAACGTCTCAGTCTTTGAGGGACTGGAAGACCTCTACGATGTCCTGAACATCCACACCTACGCGATGATCGAAGGCTGGCCCACATGGCGGCGAGTCTGGCCGGAGCACGCCGATATCCCCTACCTCAAGGTCGTGACGGATATGGTTCACTACCGCGATGTACACGCGCCGGGAAAAGAGATTTGGGTGACTGAATTCGGTTACGACGCAGGCACTGGCAAAACCGGAACGGGTGATTTTGCCAAGTGGGTCAGCTCGAGCGAAACCGAGCAAGCCCAGTGGATCGTGCGCTCGTTCCTGATGTTCTCCTCGCTCGGCATCGACCGGGCCTATGTCTACTTCTACGACGACAAGGACGAGCCGAAGCTCCATGGCTCCTCCGGCATCACACGAAATTTTGTCCCCAAGCCGTCCTACTACGCGATGGCGCATCTCTATAAAACGCTCGGCGATTATCGATTCTCGCGGGTCGTAAAACAGGACAAGGATGATCTCTATATTTTCGAGTATATGAATCCGGACAAACCGAAGGAGCCGATTTGGGTTGTTTGGTCACCAACGGGAACGCAAAGGGAAGCGATGAAGACTCTTGATGTTGGAAGGGCCCAAGTCCTCAAGGCGGAGCGGATGCCGCTCAAGGCTGGCGATGCCGAAAAAGTAGGACTTGTCCTCTTTCACGTCGGTTCCATCGAAACACCTGTCACCGAATCGCCCCTTTATCTTTGGCTGAAACTGTAGCTACGCTCGCGACATGCCTGATCTCCCCAAGCCCACGTTCAAGGAGGCGTTACGCTTCTGGTCGCGCCTGGGCTGGATCAGTTTTGGTGGGCCTGTGGGTCAGATCGCCATCATGCATCGCGAATTGGTGGAACGAAAAAAATGGGTGGAGGACAAACGATTTCTGCATGCGCTCAACTACTGCATGATGTTGCCTGGGCCTGAGGCACAACAGCTCGCCACCTATCTGGGCTGGTCGATGCACGGCATCCGGGGCGGCGTCTGCGCAGGACTTCTCTTCATTCTTCCTGCCACGTTTATTCTCTGGGCGCTCAGTCTGATTTACGTCTGGTATGGAACCGTCCCGCTCATCGCGGCAGCTTTCTACGGCCTAATTCCGGCGATCATCGCCATTGTCTTTAACGCGATGATCAAGCTGGCAACCAAAACACTTACCATTCCGGTGCGCTGGTTGATTGCGATTGCCGCTGCGGTACTCATCACGTTTTACCGGGACTCCTACCCCCTCGTTGTCCTCGGCGCAGGATTGACCGGCTGGCTTTTTCGTTCGTCGGCTGCCAAGCCAGTCGTCGCGGATGATCCCTTTCCCACCAGCGAACCCATTCAAATCGGCCGCCAAATTCAGATCGCCGCGATTTGCATTGCCCTTTGGCTCGCGCCGTTACTGGTCGTCGGTTCGTGGTTGGGATGGGCAAGCACACCTGCCCAGGAAGGCGTCTTCTTCAGCAAGGCAGCGCTGGTCACGTTTGGAGGGGCCTACGCCGTTCTACCCTATGTCGCCCAACACGCGGTGGAACATTATCATTGGCTCAATCCCGACCAGATGATGCACGGCTTCGGTCTGGCCGAAACGACGCCCGGCCCTCTCATCATGGTTCTCCAGTTCGTCGGATTTCTCGGAGGCTGGAATCAACCCGGAACGCTCTCTCCCCTTGCTGCAGCGACGCTTGGTTCCCTCATCACAACATGGGTGACGTTTGCGCCTTGCTTCCTCTTCATCCTGACAGGCGCGCCCTATATTGAGCGGCTCATTCGTGTGGCCGCGTTGCAATCGGCCTTGGGCGGAATCTCCGCTGCCGTCGTTGGCGTGATGGCCCAATTCACCCTCTGGTTCGCGGGACTGGCCGTTTTCCCAACTCATTCCATCGGCCATCCAGATTATTTCGTCATCGTCGTCAGCATCGCCGCGTGGATCGCCCTGCGCGTAAAGCAAATCGACATCATGCTGCTGATCGGAATCTGCGCAGGCTTGGGGATGATCTATCGGGTCATCTTGTAACAACCGACCGTCGCACGGAGTGCGACGGCTACCTTATTCAACCGTAAGTCTTGGTGAACTTTTTCTTGTTCTCCGAGGGAGCGGCGGCAGGCGGCGTGGCGGCGGCGGCTGGAGCTTTTGGCTTTTCTGTGGCAGGTGCGGGAGCCTCCGGCTCGGCGAAAGCGGCATCCTCATCTTCCAACGGAAAATCGCCCAGGCTCGATTTCGGCATCATGCTGGCGGGCGTACCGCCGCTGGCCTCAACGAAGGCTAGGCGCACGTTCTTCAGCGCGTCTTCCAGAATGGAGGTCTCCTGTGCGGAAAGATTACCGCGCGTCTTTTCCTGGATCATCTCCAGTTGATCGATGAGCAGCTTGGCCGCTTCCAGGTTGGGCGGAATAGGACGACCATCGGGTGAAGGAATGCGTCCGAGGACGTAGAAAATATTCTGGGCCTGCATCATCACAAATTGGACGAAACGCTGGGCCAGCTCGGCGTTGCCGATTGCGGATTTTTGTTTTTCGAGTTCAGCCATGGTAAGGGAAACTTAACACGGCATGGGCTGTTGTCGAATCAACTTAAAGGCGCAGATGGCGGGCAATCCACCATCCACGTCAGCCGACGAAAAGCGCCTACTTCCTCGCGATGATCGAGTAATGACCCGGGCCAAATTCAGTCGATCCCTGTGCGCTGTAGCCCTCAGGCAACGACAGCGTGGCGCTGCTTCCCTGCGGAACGGTCAATTGAAGGTGCAACTCCGAATCCTTCAAGTCCCAGCGAATCGCGACGCGCCCATGCGCGGTTTCCAGCGAAGCTTCCGCCCACGTGATCGTTCCACCGGGGCGAGGTTTGAAAAGCACCTTTCCGTAGCCCGGATGGGCCGGATCGAGTTCGATGCCGGCAACCGTGCTATACATCCACGCTCCCACCGCGCCATAGGCGTAGTGATTGTAGGAATTCATCCCCTTGTCCTGCGGGCCCTTCTCCGGCGTCCAGCCATCCCAACGTTCCCAGATGGTCGTCGCACCGTTCTTGATCGGGAAAATCCATGACGGGAAAGTTTCCTGCTCAAGCAGCTTGTAGGCGACATCGAGATGCCCGTTGTCCTCCAGCACATCGAGAATATAGGGCGTACCCACGAACCCGGTGGCGAGATGGTAATCCTTCTGCTTCACATGACGGGCCAGTTCGTTCGCCGCAGTCGCGCGAACTGATTCGTCAATCAGCCCAAACTGCAGCGCAACGGCATAGGCGGTTTGCGTACCTGACACAACGAGCCCATCCGGTGTTACGTAACGACGGCGGAACGCCTCCACAATCTCGCCATGCAGGAAGCGATACTTCTTGGCGTCGTCATGGTGTCCCAAGACTTCAGCCGTCTTCGCCATGATCTCGGCGTCGTAGGCGTAGAATGCCGTCCCGATCAAATCATGTGGCGTGATGCCATCGATCTTGCCGCCGCCGTCGAGGGCCAGCCAGTCACCGAATCCACTCCAAAGCCCCAGATCGGGATGCATGCGAATGAAATTCTTCGAGCGCTTCTTCTCCATGAAGTCCATGTACCGCTTCATCGAATCGTAGTGCTCCTCCAGAATCGAGCGATCCCCGTAGCAGAGATAAATCGTCCAGGGACAAATCATCGTTGCGTCCGCCCAGGCCGGACCGCCGTCTTCGCCGGCATCGTTCTTGTCGGGCCAAACCCACGGAATGACGCAGGGCACGCCACCGCTGGGCGCCTGCGAATCGCGGATGTCCTGGACCCATTTATGGAAGAAGCCCCGCACATCCATGTTGAATGCCGCCGTGCGAACAAAGACCTGCGCATCGCCGGTCCAGCCCAGACGCTCATCGCGCTGCGGGCAATCGGTTGGTATTTCCAGAAAGTTGCTTTTCTGTCCCCAGATGATGTTGTGCTGAAGTTGATTCAACAGTTCGTTCGAGCAACGGAACGTCCCGGTCGCTGGCGTGTCCGAATGAAGAACAATGCCGGTTATTTCCACGAAATCCTCATCAGCCATTCCCGTCACCTCGACATACCGAAAGCCGTGGAAAGTGAAGCGAGGCTCCCAGGTTTCCGTACCGCCGCCCTTGCAGGTGTAATAATCGGTGCAACGCGCGGAACGCAGGTTCTCGGTGTAGAGACCGCCGTCGGGATTGAGAATCTCCGCGAAACGAATCTTAAGTAAAGTGCCCGCCTTGGATTGGACACTGATTTTGACGCGACCCGAAAAGTTCTGCCCCAGGTCAAAGATGCGAAACTTGGCATCCCAGGTCTTGGTCCGCGATTCCTTGATCGGCTTGATTTCGCCCAAGCGGCGAACCGGCGGCCCGACGCGTGGCGTCAGTTTCGGCATGGGATCCGGCAGCGAAACAACGACCGGCAGCCAGTTGCTGTCGTTATATTGCGGCTGGGACCAATTCCCCAGCTCACGCCGCGCATCGTAGCTTTCCCCCTGGAGGAAATCGCTCTCCAGAATGGGGCCCACCGTCGTTCTCCACGATCCATCGGAAACGATTGTGAAGGTGGAACCATCCTGCAAAACGATGTCGAGCTGCGCCAGCAACCGGGGACGATCGCCATACTGCTGACGCGGCCACCAACCGAGATAACCGCAATACCAGCCGTCGCCCAAAATCGCGCCGAGCACGTTTTCACCCGCGCGCAGATTGGATGTCACGTCGTAAACCTGGTAATGCACGCGCTCCGCATAATTGGTCCAACCCGGCGCAAAGATTTCATCGCCCACACGGGCGCCATTGATCTCGCATTCGTATAATCCGAGCGCCGTGATCGCAAGGCTCGCCGATTTCACCGGCTGCTCGATCAGAAATGTTTTGCGCAGATAAGGAACCGGCGCCGGCGTGCGCGGCCCCCCTACAAAAGACGATGCGATCCAGGTGGCTTGGGAAAATGGAGAAGTCATGGTCTCCGACAATAACCGGCCACCTCTCCTCAATCCTTAAAAATCCCACCAAAAACTAGCATTTTTCCGCCAGAATAGATTCCAGTGCTAATGATGGTTTCGGGAAGGCGTCAAGCGCGAGAGTTAACTCCGTCTCACGCTTCCTGAACTTCAATACTTCTCAGTATACAGGATCAACATTTTCTTTCACTTGAACCAATTGACACTCCACGCGCAACCCGCTTTTTGCATCTAAAACAACACACCGATCACCTTTAGGATCGTCTGTATTAGGCAGGAGTTGAATTTCCGTTTCATTCCATGCAACTGGTCCCGAAATCCAATGGCAAGCTATACAGACCACATGCAGATTACCCTTGCTCCATTGTCGAGTGAGCCGAATTTCTAATCGAGATAAGCTGGCGCTGTAGATCCAGATTCTCCCATTTCCTCCGTTCCACTCTTTCAATTGCGACTGAACAGCCGCGTAATTAGTACTCGAATCATCCACCGGTAGGTTTGGTTACTAGGTTCCCTGATTACGTTACTCCGGCGAAACCGTCGCCAGCACGTAGTTCGGTGAGGAGAAGTACTTCGCGGCAATCGCGTTGACCTCGTCGAGCGAGATGGCGGCGATCCGGTCGCGGCGGGTCTGGCCGTAGGTGTAGCCGAGGCCGAACAGCTCATCCAGCGAGGCCGCGTAGGCGATCTGCGACGGATTCTGCTGCTCGAGCTTGTCCTGGCTCTGCATCTTGGCGCGGGCGCGGGCGAATTCTTCCGGGGTAATCCCCTTCTCCGCCAATTGCGCGACTTCCCGCAAAAGTTCAACTTCGATCTCCTTGCGCTTGGCCGGATCGGTGCCGAGATAGAAGAAGAAGTGACCCGCATCCAGCCCGAGGAATTGCGACGTGCCGACGAAATAGGCGAGACCCAGCTCTTCGCGAATACGGATGAACAGGCGCGAACCGAGATCGGAAAGCGCCTCGTCCAAAATCGAAAGCGCGATCTGATCGGGATGCGTGACGGGAACGGTCGGATACGCGAGGTGCATGACCGCCTGCTCCTTGGGCACGATCTGCTCCCGCCGAATGACTTCCTTGAGCTGCGGAATCGCGACCTTGGTCCGCGCCTGCGTATCGCGCGGAGCGAGGGAGTTCATGGCCTTGGCGACAAGATCGTGCCACTGCTCCGGCGGAGTCGGGCCGGTGATGGTGAAGACCATCTCCTGCGTCAGGAGCTTCGTCGCTTGGTAGGCGAGGATGTCCTTGAGCGTGATCGATTCGATACTCTCGACCGTGCCGAAGTTTTTTCCACCGTACGGATGCCCCGGATAAAGCGCAGCCCGGACGAGGTCGCGAGCAGCGGCCATCGGGTAATCGTGCTCGGCCTGCAGCAGCGAAAGTTGCTTGCGCTTCTCCGTCTGCAACTCGGCTTCGGTCGGGGCGGTCTCGGTGAGGATCTCGACAAAAAGATCGAGGCCGGGCTTCCAATCCGGGCTGAGCAGCTCGAGGGAAAGCGTGGCGCTGTTGTTGCCGGAATCGGAATGAAGCGAACCGCCGAGCTGCTCGATATCAGCTGCGAGTTGCTCCGCATTGCGGCGATGCGTTCCCTTGATGAGAAGATGCGATGCCAGCCGCGCCAGGCCGGATTTACCTTCCGGTTCCGTGAGCAAGCCGCCGGGAAGCACCGCCCGCAGCGAGAGGAGCGGCAACGTATTCTGCGGCATATAGAGGCACCGTTGCTGCGGCACGCTCAAGGCCACGGGCTGAGGGATCGGTCGCGCCAGGGCTTCCTGCGATGAGGCGGCCACGGGGGCGGCTTCTCCTTGCGGAACCAGGCTGACGAGATTTTCGTGATCAGCCACCAGATAACGGCGAGCCACGGTCACGATTTCCTCGGCGGTAACGGTCTGGACCCGCTCATTGTAACGCGCGCTCAGGTGCGGATCGCGTTGATAGATCCAGCCGCGTCCGATGGAGGCTGCCTTGCCCGACATGGTTTTTTGGCTGTGGACGGAATGCAGCAGGCTCTGGCGCTTGGCGCGATCAACTTCACGGTCATCCGGTGGATTGTGCTGGAGTTGGTGAATCTGGCGTTTGATCTCGGCGAGAAGCTCCTTCTCTTTTTCCGGCGCGCAACGGGCTTCGATTCCCCAGAGGCCGTGGCCTGCGGGCGCGTAGGCGAAGGCATCGATCTGTTCAGCAAGGGCCAGCTTCTCAACGCAGGTTTGGTTGAGGCGCGAACTGCGCCCTCCCCCGACGAGAACGGAGAGAAGATCGAGCGCCGGTGTGTCCGCGTGATCAAACCCGCCGATCGGCCAGCAAATGGCAACACGGCTAAGCTGCGTCGCAAATTCACGCCGAAGTTCGCGCGGCTGATGCTGATGCGGCTCCGCCGGAATGGTGAGATCGGCCATTTTGAGACGCGGATATTTCTCCAGCAACTCGGTCGCGCGGGCAAAAATAGTTTCGGGTTGGACCGCTCCGCAAACGATGAGCGTCAGGTTCTGGGGGG
>Ga0207703_10002883_pt1 | contig 14643 bp, 12 predicted proteins | sample KBSSwiS12_FD_184304 | JGI IMG/M metagenome (GOLD analysis project Ga0207703, IMG submission 184304) | Switchgrass rhizosphere microbial communities from Kellogg Biological Station, Michigan, USA - KBS Switchgrass S1-2 (SPAdes) (version 2) | ecosystem: Host-associated > Plants > Roots >... | reverse complement strand
GGGAGCAGAGGAGACAAGCGTCACGATAAAACAGTAAAATGGGACACGCCTTAAGAACGTGGTGGATGGGCTGGGAATATTGATTCCGCAAAAATAAGCAACGATTGCCACCAGAATGAGCAGTCCGGGGCGCGATCCCTCCGAGGCACCTCCCAAAACTTTCAATCCCACCTGATGGTCATGATAGAGGACAATTGCGGCGAGCACTAAAATGGGCAGAAGAATATGGCGTGGGCCTGTGGAAACGGGTCTCCGCTTAAGGACAATATAATTGATGGCATAGTAGAGAATGGCCACGAGGCTGAACACCTCGACAAGGGTAAAGCCCAGGGGGAGAAAATTGAGCGTACCGGTGAAGTAACCGCCGATGACGGGAAAAATGGCGATCCTGTCCTTCACAAAAAAGAAAACGGAAAAGAGAAAGACAAGGCCGCAGAACGAAAGGAGTGCGATTTGATTCGTCTCCAGCGTGAAGATGATCAAGTAGGGGCCCAGAATCATTCCTCCGAGCAGGAGCAATCCATTGATGATAGTTCGCTCGCTAAGCATGACTAAAAATTTCTCGCACGACGATAGACCTGAATAAAGCTAGCCCTCGTGAGACTTCCATCAAGTGCGAATTGTCCTTTGCGTAGTTCCGGTGGGCTCAATGTCATGGACTTGAGCCCTGAATTTATCGGGATGATGATTTACCTGTTGTCGCTCCTTGAGCGAACCGATAATCTAACCTGACTGAAATGAAAGAAGAGATTCAGCTCTCGTTAGTTATGCCTTGCTTGAACGAGAGTGAGACGCTGGAAGGCTGTATTCTGCGGGCCCTCGAAGGCTTGAAAAAAGGTGATATCCGCGGGGAAATCATCATTGCGGATAACGGCAGCACCGACGGTTCCCAGCAGATTGCGGAATCTCATGGCGCCCGCGTGATTCATGTTCCAAGAAAAGGGTACGGTAGTGCGTTGAGGGCCGGGATCGAGGCCGCAAAAGCAGAATGGATCATCATGGGGGATTCCGATGGCAGTTACGATTGGTCAGATTTGACTCCGTTTGCGACCAAACTCAATGAAGGTTATGACTTGGTTATGGGCTGCCGTCTTCCTGTCGGCGGCGGAAAGATTGAACCGGGTGCGATGCCCTGGCTCAATCGATGGTTAGGCAATCCGGTTCTTTCTTCCATAGGGCGTACGCTATTTTCAATTCCCACGACCGACTTTCACTGCGGAATGCGTGCCTTTACCAAAAAGGCCTACGAACAGATGGAATTGAGAACGTACGGAATGGAGTTTGCCACCGAGATGGTCGCCAAGTCGGCCTTGAAAGGACAACGCATTACGGAAGTGCCCATTACGCTTTATAAGGATGGGCGCTCCAGGCCGCCCCATTTGCGCAGGTGGCGGGATGGATGGAGACATTTGCGGTTCATGCTTCTCCTGTCGCCCAGTTGGCTTTTCTTGTTTCCCGGTTTTTTGGCACTAGGGATTGCTCTTGTTCTTTTCGTTCCGCTGGCATTGGGGCCTGTCTGGCTGGGCTCTCTCAAGCTCAACAATGGCACGCTCTGCGTGGCCGGTATGATGCTGAATATCGGATTGCAGTTGCTGGGATTTGGCCTGCTGGGCAAAGCCCATTGCGTCGCCAAGGGATTGTTGCCGGAAACGCCGTCATGGACCAAATGTGTGCGGCTATTTAGCCTGGAGAAGGGGATTATTATCGGTTTAGTTCCCATTCTCATTGGCATCATCATCTTGATAACCGCTACATGGGCGTGGAAGGCCACCGGCTTTGGCATGCTGGATACCGATCAGAACCTGAGAACCATTATTTCAGCGGCGACATTTATTGGAGTTGGAACGCAGGTCATCTTTACCAGTTTTCTTATGAGTCTTCTGGAATTGAAGACCGACCGGGATGGTTGATTAAGAGTCAGTCGCACTAAAGTCGCGAACAGCCAATCCCGCCTTTTCCGCACGACCCAGTTCCGGGTTCAGGTTTTGATAGGCTAGGCTTCTGACGCTATCGCTCTTAAAGTTCAGTTTAACACCGATGGTTTCCGCGCATTTCAAGGCAAGCCAGACAAACTGCCAGGGGACGGGGATGAAGCGGATTTTAACTTTTTCGACTTGAGCAATCGCCTGAAGCAGCTTGCGAAGGGGCCATGCGCGAGGATGGGCGATGGTCCATACTTCTGTAGGCAGCGATACTTTTGCAGAAAGAATCGCTTCGATGATGCGGCAAAGATCCTCCACATGGACGAGATATTGAACGCATGGGCTGCCGACGAGGAGCGGGACCGGTTTCCCGGCTTTCACTTGTTTTGCCAACCGCCCATACATGCCGCGATTGGTGCCTCCATAGATGAGGCCGGGACGAAGGACACAGCCTCCGGCGGCGAGAGTGTCGTCTTCAATGGCTAGTTTGGCTTTCCCGTAGAGCGATTTACAGCCGGGAAATGCACTGATGCTGGAGATGGTCACGATCGTTTTGACGCCGGCATTTTTTGCCACCTGCAAAAGCGTCCGGGTTCCCAACACATTGTATCGCTCGATATCCTCCCATGAGCTGGGACCAAAATCGTAGGCGCAATGGACAAGTGCATCGATGTCTTGCAGGGCGCCAGGCTGAAGTTCATCGCCAAGGTTAAAAGGAATGGTGTCCGGCTTGTCGGGGTGTCGGGATGTTCCAATGACACGCCATCCCGCTTTTTTTAAATAGTGACTTAATTCGCTGCCGAGGTAACCATTCGCGCCGGTAATCAGACAGGTTTTCGGAGTGATATCGCTCATAATGAATTAGTAATCGTGAGATCCTATTCGATGCGCGTTGGCCATCGCGGTGAACGTGATAGTTGTCGCTGGAATGGAGGGAAAAATGCTGGCATCGACGACATGAATGCGGGAAACTCCGCCGACCCGTCCATAGATGTCCGATTCCAGTGGCCCAGGATTCGTTTTCATCGGGAAACTTCCTCCGGTGTGAAATCCGCGGCCTGGAAGGCAAAATTCAAGCGCGGATGCGATGGGAAACATTCCCAGTTTGAGGAAGTGTTTTCCGAGTTTCTTGAGAATTTTTCCGATTACTTTCCGCGCCTCACTTTCCTGGACGCCTTCGGCGAGGAAACGTTCCTTTTGGGTTACGGGGTCCCGTTTCAAATTTAGCCTCACTTTCCCGGAGTGCCGGGAATGGAGATAGCCTTGCACGATGATGATGCGATGTTCCAGCATCCGAATAAGCGGTTTGCGTAGCAATGGCAGGAACCAAAATTTATGTTCAAGTGTTTTTGTGATGATGTCGTTGTAGGTATAGAATTGGAGATGGACCGTGTTGGGAGATATCTCATCGTCCTGTATTTCGACAAATAACTGGCTGAGCGTGTAGGCAGCTTCCTTGAGGGCTTCCGGATTGCCCTTGATCGAGAGGATGGGAAAGAGGAAATATTGGCTGTCCTTCAGTTCCACCGGGGTCTCGTAGGCATTGAGCGATTTGAGAATGATCCTGGCAGAGGGGATCACGCCTGCGGCTAGAAAAGCACGCTTGGTTTTAAGGGAAACAGGCTCTTTTGAAATGCGATCAAATCCACTTACCGTGACGGTGTCGCCGTCTTCCTTGACGGTGGTCACAATGACATTGGGCTGGTAACGAAGCCGCGGGCTACCTTGCTTCAAAAGATGCATGAGATCGTCGCCGCTGTTGTAAATGCAGCCGTAGGGACATCCGTAAATGCAATCCCCGCAATAGATGCACGGGTTTTTGTTGCTCAGGTTCGGTCCCACCATCAGCCGGGAGGATCCATAGTAGATTCCGTCACTTTTTAACTGAGGGCGCAAGGGGGCTAGTGCCTTGAGGAGTCGACTCGCCTGCGGGCTCGATTTTAAATCACCGGGTGTCTCGGTATGAAGAGGAAAGAGATTAGCCAGGTCATCTGTTTTCGCGGAGAGTCCGGTGATTTTGAGAATGCTCTTGTAGTGGGCTGCCAAATCTTCTGCGGTGATGGGCCAATCAGAAATATCGGCCTGAAGATAAGGGAGAGCTGCGGCGCCCCAGACAGTTGATAAGCCACCGGTGGCCAGAGACGCAACCAAACCGGTATTGGATTTTTCAAGACCGAGGTTTTCCTCCGTGCCGCGGTAAGGAAAATCCGATCCGTAGGTCAGTTTGGTATGAAGTCCTTTACTGGTAAGTTTCAGGTGACTTTCAATCGCTTTGAGCTCGGAGAGTGCTTCCGGGTTGGGGCTATTCTTTAGCTTGGAAAGCAGGGTGCCTTGTCTTTGCTCTAATTGCACACCTGCATCGATCAGGAGGACTTCCTTGTCTTTTTCCAGCAGGGCGTACGCGCAGGCGATTCCCGCCGGGCCTGATCCGATCACAATGTTCATGAGTTTGGACGGGTGGACGATTGCCACACGGTGCCAGTTCAAAATCGTCGCATTTCCCTACTTCAAGATCGATTGAAATTTGAGTGTGAAATGGCGTTGGGCTAAGTAGGATGAGCCTACCTATGGGGTTTTTGGCGGATCGTGGCGGTCATGATAAGAAAGCGCAAAGCTCCTTCGACTGGCTTGCGCTTTGGTTGCTGATTTCGACCTGGTGTACGATGTCCGGGTGGCTGTTGTCCTTGCTCGGAAGCCTGAATCTGGCCGGGTACTGCGTTTCGCTGCTTTTGTTTGTATTGATATTGTGGCTGTACCGACAAGAGCTTGGTTTTTTCCCGGCTAAATTTGAATTGGTTAGGTGGGGGATGTTCCATCGGGGCCGGTGGCTTCCCAAGGCCTGGGTTTTGCTGACGATCCTGATTTTTATCGGCGGACTTATCTATCATCCCAACAATTACGATTATCTGTCGTATCGATTTTCCCGAATCCTGCATTGGTTGTGGGAACAGCATTGGTACTGGATCGATACACCGAACCGGCGGATGAACCTGACTGCTTCCGGTTTCGAGTGGTTAATGGCCCCGATATTTCTCTTTTTCAAAACGGACCGCCTTTTTTTCTTGATCAATATCTTGTCATGGCTGTTTTTGCCCGGGTTGATTTTTTCTGTTTTTTACCGACTGGGAATCAGCAAGAGAGTGGCCTGGTGGTGGATGTGGGTGCTCCCATGCGGCTACTGCTATGCGTTGCAGGCCGGAAGTCTGGGCAATGATTTATTTGCGGCGGTCTATGTGCTCGCCGCGTTCTTTTATCTACTCAAGGCGGGAGAGGATACTTCAACAGCGTCGCGCAATTTTTTCTTCTCGTGTTTGGCCATTGCACTGGCGACTGGTTCCAAGGCTTCCAACCTTCCGCTGATTTTGCCCTGGCTCGTTCTTGTTTTCTCCCATCGGACTTTTTTGTGGAGGATACGACCCGTGCTCCTGGCGGGAATGTTCTTTATCGCGGCCGGTGTTTCGTTTCTTCCGAATGCCCTCTTGAATATCCACTTCACGGGAGTGTACACCGGGGATCCGCACAATGAGAGTCACATGCAGCTGGACAGTCCGGTAGGCGGTTTGACGGGAAATTTTATCATGGTGGGTGTGGATAATTTCAGGCCACCGTTCTGGCCCAATCAAAAGTCCCTGAACGGTATTCTCCCTCGTCCGCTTTTTGATTACCTCATGCGCGTTTTTCCGCGTTTTTACATCTCCCTCGACCAAGTCCAGATCGAAGAATCGGGAGGCGTTGGAATTGGCATATCCGCCAGTCTCCTGTTGATGCTGGGTTTGAAAGGGTGGTGTCGGAAGTTTCGACCGGGCATGAGGAGCCACATGAATGTGCGGTATTTGCCAGCATTGATCGCCGTATGGTTGGCGGCGTGTGCCCTCCTGGCAAAGCTGGGTAATGAAGGAGCAGCCCGACTTCTCACCCCTTACTATGCCGTGCTCATTGCGAGTATCCTGGTCGCAGCCGCAGTCGATGGAGCTGTAGTAAGATTTTTGATATGCAAAATCTTTGCCGCGGGCTCCGTCGTGATTGCCCTATTGTTGGTTATCATCAGCCCGGCGCGGCCTCTTTTCCCAACGGAAGTTGCCTCCTCCGTTTTGTCCCGAATATCGCCCTCCCAGGTCATGCGCGTGGAGTTGATCTATGAGGTCTATCGCGAGCGTTACGATGCCATGAAAGAGATACGCCTGCTTCTTCCCGATACAGAAAAGTCGGTCGGCTTTATTCAGCATGGGGATAGTTTGGAGGCACCGTTGTGGTTACCCTATGGATCGAGGCGAATTGTGGATATTTCCCCCGATCAGTCCCTTGATCAGCTCAAGGCGGCAGGGATTCACCTCGTCGTCACAAGCGATTCGGGGCTCAGCTTTAAATACAACATCAATATCGACAAGCTGACAAAGGAATGGTCGGCAGTCGTTGTTGCGAAAAAAGAGTTAACCACCCGGGCCACGCAAGGCCCGGAGAACTGGTACATTGTCCGACTGCCTTAACTTGAAACGAGAGAGGTACCGGTGTTGGATACCTGAAGAACGGTGATCATGCTTCGATGAACGCCTGTTCCCAGACAGGTCAGAGTCGCCTTGATACTTTTGGGGCCGACCGAGGTCAGCAGTTCCACTTCGGGGGCGTTTTGGTCCTCACTGGCAAATAATTCAATGTAATAGCGCGTGGCTTTGCCTTCTTCGATATTGGACATGAAGAGCTCGAAATAGCGTTTGCCGATGAGTTCGTGGGCTGGCTTGTTAAAAAAGGAACAAAGAGCCTCGTTGGCGTAGACAATATATCCACCAGCATCGGAAATAACCACTGGTGCAGGCAGCTTGCCGAGGATCGACTGGATATGGTGGAGGCTCTTTTCCGATTCTTCCCGGCTGTTGCTCAAATAAACCGCCATGACGCAGAGGACCATGAAAAGCCCGAATCTTTGGAAAAACCAAAAATAGGGATGAACTACATTGGTATGGACCGAAACTTTGCTCAAAAATGATTCGGTGGCGTAAAAATCCAAAAGACAAAAGCAGATCGTTATGATGAGAACTGCCCAAGCAGGTTGGCGCAGTGAGTACCACATTAGAATAATACCGAGACAGAAAGGCGTGCTCAGGGTGGTGGGATCCATGGGATCGATCCAGAAAACCACCAAGACCGCTGCAAATAACGCCAGAATCAGAGCTATGAGGGGCGATAACTTCATTTGACTAAAATAATAATTTCACTGCAAGCATTACAGTTATTGCGATTTTTGTCACGAGGTTAGTAAGTATCTCCATTCAATAGGCTAAGAGCGTGAAAATGGCCGTTTTTTCGGCTTAGGCCTTTTCTGGCCATCTAAAGCCGACATGGATACTTTCCCGGGGAACCCGCTTATCTACGCTCGATAACGTGTAGAATCGGGTGTTAATGGATCTTGGCCAATAAGCTCCGTGGAGGAGTTTGATTAAGCGGTGCTGGAGCACGTAGCCGAGTCGAAGCAGGCGGGCAGGATAAGGGATCTCCTTTTGCCATCGCACAGCTTCCGTCAGGGCCAAGCTGGATTGTCCGAGGTTTTTATCCGTGATGGTAAAGGCGGCGAGAGGCTCATTCAAGAGCCCCATGGGAACCTTGTTTTTCAGGAGTGTCGTCACCCACACCGCGTCCGCGATGGTTTTCCAACGGGTATCCAGAAGATAACCCCGGTCTATAACGGAGCGACGGACAAACGTCGCACAAGACAGGATATTCAAGTGGGAGAGTTGGATGTGACCCATATTGGGCATGACGGTTCTTCGGTACGATAGCAACGCGCCGTTGTTGGCCATGAGAACCGCATCGCCGAAAAGGACGTCGACTTTCGGGTGAGTTTCAAAATAGTGGGCAACCTTGGCCAGGGTGCCTTCCAGATATTGCTCGTCACTATTGAGCCAGCAGACGATGTCGCCTGTGGCGCGCGCGAAGCCGCGATTGATCGCATCGTACATTCCCGAGTCGCTTTCCACGTACAATTGCGCCTTCGAGTTCTGCCGAACCCATGCCTCCAGTTCGGGGCCTGACTGGGCATCCTGGACGATATGTTCGACTTCAACTCCTTCCTGATCGGAGACCGAAGCGAGACACAGTTTTAGCCAGGGGAGTTGTTTGTAGCTGGGGGTAATGACGGAAATCTTGGTCACTTGAGCAAGTGCAGTATTGTCCCCGGTGGGAAGGGAATAGCGGGAAGATCTGCTTAACTGTCGATAGGTGGCCAGGACGGACAAGGGAAGCAGGCCGTAAACTCCAGGAACAAATTGCTCGGCATAGAAGCGACTGATCGCCGAGTGAACTCGATCCCACCAGATTTTTTTCTGGCTGAAAGGATGCTCGTTGGTTTCTATCCAATATCTGCGTGTTGAGAGCTGATCGCCAAACCGTTTCTGCCAATGTGATCTGTAGCGGTTGATCCATAAGGAGACTGGAGCGGGCAAAGATGAAGAGCTGCTTTTTTCCCGCTTTAGCCGGCCCGATTTGGCTTTTTCGTGATGCTCTCCCGGCGGAAACATGCTGAAATCCGCCTTGCTCAAGTCGAGCATCTCTGGATCGAACGAAAGTTCCAGGAAATCGCAGATGGAGCGAAGAACAGACTCGGGATTTTCGATCAGGTCTTCATAGGCGAGGTCGTAAATCGGAGTGCCCCCAGCACGCAGCCGTAGCGTGTCAGCCTGCATCCGCTCAAAACCGGTCAGAGTGCGCAGGGGAAGCGATTTGCTGCGGAAAAAAGAGTCCCTTTTCCCGGTTCTCAGTATGCTCGTGATAATTCCCAGCGGTTCTCTCCAAATGACGATGAATCGTGCGTTGGGAAATTGTTGCGCCAGCCACGGAATTCGAAAGTAGTAGGTGGGTGATTTTTCCCCGATATAGCGAACCTGCGTGCCCGCAAACTGACGGTAAAGTATGTCGGCCGCTTCGTGAGAATTTCGAACCTTGCTCCAGGAAGCGTCGGGTTTGAGTTTATGGCGACTAATACAGGAATTATAGAAATCGAGCCGTTCCCACCATGGATAACGGAGAGACGCCGAAACGTCCGTCAGTCCGTTCGACAAAAGATCCGCTTCGTAAAGAAGCCGGATCTGGGGATGAAGATTCAGGAAAGTATAAAGCAGGGACGTCCCTGACCGGACAGGGCCGATGACGAACAGATGGCGCTGGGGGGGCTGAGACATGGCGCTGACAGGGAAGACAGATAAATTGGCCGAAAGAGGAACAGGTTTGGACAAGTCATTTGTCGCAGAGGACACCGTACTCTTGGCTAATAGTGCAAATCCCCCGTGAATTTGCAACAGGTCCCTCCTCGTGGGCGCGTCCTTATTTGCTGGTCATTCTCCATTTCAAACCCGATACATGGGCATGGGTTTATCTCGAGATGATTCCATGTTGCGGGGCGGGATTTCCGGCAAAGCCTGTCAAACGCACCACCGTTTTTTTGCCCAATTTTCATGAAGCGTATACTGATCCTGGAGCTCTGGGGCATTGGCGATGCGACGATGATGAGCTCCGCCCTGCAGACGTTGCTCGCTGAAAACTGGGAGGTGACGGTGCTGGGCAAGCCCCACACTCGCGCACTCCTTCAGCCTGTTTATCCCCAGGTGAATTTCATCGAGTTTGATGCGCCTTGGACCGCCTTTTACGGCAAGTACCGATTGTGGCAGTGGCCTTGGGGCAAAATCTGCCAATTGCTCTCCGCGTTGCGTCGGGGAAAATTTGAAGCTGCCATTTCCATCCGGAGCGATCCGCGGGACCACCTGTTAATGTGGCTGGCCGGAGTGCGTCGGCGCATCGGATTTTCTCATGCGTGGAGCCGCTGGATGCTCAATGAGTCGATCCTGGATCGCGATCCGAATGCCCATCGAGTCGAAGACTGGTGGCGATTGCAGGATCGCGTTATTGGAACGACCGCGCCCCACCTGCCTCCTCATCTGACTGCAGATTCTGTCCTTGTTGAGCAATTTCGGGCGCAGCTGGGCGATGAGACTTTGCCCATCGTGGCACTTCATTGCGGAGCCCGGATTGCAGTCCGGCGTTGGCCCGAGTCTTACTATCGGGAGGTCATTGCCTCTTTGCGCCGGAAATTCAACTTCCGTCTTGTCCTCATCCCGGATCCCGATGGATACGGAAGTAATTTGCAGGACCTGGCGGATTTCACATTTTCTCGATTGAGCCTGCCCGAATTGCTGGCACTGCTTCGTTGTTCCACGCAGCTGATTTGCAATGACAGCGGTCCCACCCATCTTGCGGCTGCGCTCGGTATTCCGGTCATCGTGCTTTACGGTCCGACGAAGCCCGAGTGGTTTCGTCCCTTTGGAGACGATCACCTTGTCGTTATCCGGGATATCTGCCCGCTTCGTCCGTGTGCGGATTATTGCCAGTTTGCGGAAAACTACTGCCTTACCAAGCTCGAGCCTGCTTTGGTTTATCCGGAAATCGAAGCGCAGTTGGTCGCGCAAAAGAGAATTCCGTTAAGATGACCGAGGCCACGAGGAGCCCAAGCTTAGGCCGGAGAAAATCGTGCGCTGGGAAGGAGCATCCCAACGGTAATAGGCCAAATTTTTTGTGAAGCGCCGATAGGCACCGGCCTGCCACTTGCGCCAGATATGATGAAGCCGCGCTGCAGGCCTGAGCAGATAAAAGCTTGGAGATAAATTATTCTGGCGTTCCCAACGCTGGCGCTCGGCGGAAACGGATTGGAGGTGACTCAGGTTGGCACCCGTAAAGGCGAAGACGGAAAGGGGTTCATTTAGGACGGCGATCTTGTATCCGCGATCGATAAGATGGAGGACCCAGGTCTTGTCACCGATGATTTTCCACGATGGATCGAACAGGATGCCATCATCAATCACCTTCCTGCGAAAGAAAGTGCTGCAGGTCAAAACGCCCAACGGGCGCAACAGGAGGTGCCAGCGCTCGGGAATCACCACCCGCCGATAGGCGAGGGGATTGAGCGAGGCGTCGGCGAGGATCGCATCGCCGAAAAGGACGTCCACTTCCGGGTGATGATCGAAGTATTCGCGAACTTTGCGCAGGGTTCCCGGCAGGTATTGTTCGTCACAATTGAGGTAAGCGCAGAGATCTCCCTGGGCTCGTTTTAAGCCGCGATTAATGGCATCGTACATGCCGTCGTCGGCCTCGACCGTGACACGAACATCAGGATGGTTCCTGGCCCAGTCTTCGATTCCGGGGCTTCCGGCGTCCTGGACGAGATGTTCAACCGCGATCCCCTGGTCGGCAATTGACGCGGCGCACAGTCCGAGCCAATTCAATTGATTGTAGCTCGGTGTGACGATGGAAAAAAGCATGGTCAATCAGGATTGCGGAGAAGGCGTGGTGGAAAGCGCGTTCACCACTTTTTCGACGACGAGATTCCAATCGTGGCGTGCGGATAATTCCGTCGCCCAAGTCCGAAGCTGTTCGGGGCTGGTGATAAGTGCCTGACGCAGTGCCGCAGAGAAGCTTTCGTAACTCGCGTTGTCGAAGGAGCGGCCGCAATCGCGCATGACTTCCAATGAGGTGGGGATGGAAGAAAAGACCGGACATGCCCCGGCCAGCGCAGCTTCAACGGGGGAGCGGCCAAAGCCTTCGTAGTCGGTGAAGGAAACGACCGCCCGTGCCCGGGCCATTAAACCGCGGAAAGCGAACTCAGGCAGGATGGAGTGCCGTTGCCAGCCAGGGATGTCGGGTAACTCCAATTTGTCCGGCAACGCGCCAATCCAATGAACGGGTTCTCCCGTCGGGTTCTCCCGGCACCATCGATCCAGATATTCGACCGCGCGTGAAGTAAGTTTATGGGGAAATCGACTGGCGAGCACAACGATCCCGCGGCGCTCCACCGCAGGGGAGGTGACGGGAAGCTCGAATCCCTCGCCGCAGCAAACCAGGCGGGGTAACGGCCAGCCCTTTTCTCCAGCAACCCGGATAATCTCGCTGCGGGTAAATTCACTTGGGGTAAAGATGACATCCGATTGCAGGACGGATGCTCGAAAGGCGGCGCGGAAATAGGCCGCTTCGATGCCCGGAACGGCATCTGGATAGAGGTGATCGTAGTGATCCTGCATGGTATCGTGAACAAGCGTGGCCAGTCGGACCGGAGGTCGGCGGGTAAAGGAAGCAAAGCCTTTGGGCAGAAAGAGCCACTCATTGCCCGCGCGATTTGCGGAGGAATAGGCGCCAAATTGATCCCACCAAATTCGCCCCAGGCCGCCGCCGGCGGCGCTGTCATGGATTTCCAGCGTCATGCGATCTGAAGGGACGAGGCGCTCCTGCAAATAACGGTTGGAAAGGACGGTCAGGTGCCCGCTGTCCTCACTTCGAGCGAGCGCGTGAAGAAGATCGACCGAGACATTGAGAATGCCGAGCGATTTGGTCCGGGCGAACGACTGATCTGCCAGGGAATAGGTGATGGAGAGTTTTTTAGCCGGTGGTTGCATGGCAGATGACCGGCTTATTGGCAGACGGCTCACCGGCCACATCGTACAATTCATGAGACTGGAGTAAAGCGCGTCAGCAAGCGTCCTGCTCACCTGAATGAGTTGTAATGCTGTGTGACCGAGCGGACTTGCATAACCTACCCTAATCGTTAAAATGGCCCATGATTCAAATTGAGGGAAAAGCGTTGCACCGCTGGGTGTTTCCCTTTGCATCTGCGGCGATCCTCGTTCTTTCGCTGCTCTTCCTGATTCCTTTTGCGTCTGGATATGAAAGTACGAAAATGACGCTGGGCGTCCTTCTCTGGGACATGTGCATGCAGGGCCAGAATTCCCGCGTTACGCTCGATTTTAGTTACTGTCTCTTTGTTCCTCCTATTGTCACTTACCTTATCTATATGCGCTGGGACCGCATTGCACGGCAGCCTGTTCAAGGGATCAACGGGGCGTTGGGGCTGATTATCTTCAGTCTCTTTCTTTATTGGCTGGGACTGCGCACGGAAATGCAGGTGGTCGGATATGCCGCCATGCAGCTTCTCATGGCGGGAATTATTCTGTGGCTGTGGGGATGGAATGTTTTCCACCAATTACTTTTCCCCTGGGCTTTCTTCGTCTTCTTTTGGCCCCTCCCTTTTCTGGATTCCACGGTGGCTTTTCCGTTGCGCATGATCATGAGCCACCTGGCTTTTGACATTCTTCATCTTGTAGGCATCCCCACGATCCTGAATGGAACCGCACTTGTCTCGGCGCCTGATCCTGTTTCCGGCTTGCAGCTTGGTGAGCGTTTCCGGATCGATATTGCCGATCCGTGCAGCGGCATTCGATCGCTCTTTGCTTTGATGATGATAGCGGCTCTTTACGCTAATCTTTTTATACCCAAGTTATGGCAACAATGGGTTGTCTTCCTCTGCTCGGTTCCCCTCACCGTTATCGGTAATCTCGCGCGCGTGCTTATCCTGATCGAGGGAAGCATCCTCTTCGGGCCTGCCTTTGCGGTTGGTACCTATGATGAACCCTCGAAATTTCATGAAGGAGCCGGTTTCATGGTTTACGGAGTCGCCTTGGGGCTGGAGTTGGTTGTGGGTTGGTTTTTGGTGAAAATGTGGGGGGACGGAACGGAAAAGGCCGTTGCGTCATCGAAGGAGAGTGTCGCGTGATCCGCGAGCCAAAGTTCGGATCCATCGAACTGTCCTTTAACTTATGCCTGTAGCCGCTTCACCCCCAACTTCTCCGGAGACTCCTCCTGTGGCTTCCTTGTTTTCTGAGGCCAATGGCTTGGTTCCTTTGTGGCGATGTGGGGTTGTTGTTGTTTTGGCTGTACTCATGTTACTCGTGACGCGGCTTCACCCGGCGTCCTCCGACACACCGCAGTCCGGAATCGTGATGTCATTGCCGAGCATCGTGGGAGTCACGATGCCCAATCAAACCGCCGCACAGTTTTACGGATTAAAAGCGCCGATTTCAGACGGTGAGCTGGGCATCCTTCCTTCCGATACCGAGTTGCTTCGCAAGCAGTACGGGGATGTGCGGGGAAATGAATCCATCCTCTGTACCTTGCTTCTGAGTGGCGCTGAGCAACGAAGCATTCATCGCGCCGAAGTCTGTCTCGCGGGTCAGGGCTGGACCGTTGTCGACCAGGAAGACGTGCCGGTTCCCCTCGGTTCGGGCCACAAATTTGTGGTGCGCAAGCTGGGGATCCAACGCGATTCGGTTTCCCGGGATGGCCAGCATCACATCGTGCACGCCCTTTTCATGTACTGGTTTGTGGGAGAGAACATCACAACGTCTTCGCATGTCATGCGTGTCCTTTTGAATAGCTGGGATCGCATCGTTTATAACCGCGCCCACCGATGGGCTTACATCATGGTCATGGCCCCTGTGTCTGATTCGCTTAGACCGGGTGGATTGAACGCAGCACAGACCCAGGCGATGATGACTAACTTCATTTCGCAGGTTGTGCCCAGTTTCGAGAAGAGCGAAATGCCTGCCCAAGCTCCTCATTGATGCCACGATATTCATGACCGCGTCGCGTGAGCCTGTAGCGATTTCCGTTTTGATCCGGACATTCAATTCGGCGAAAACGCTTGGCCGGGTCTTGTCCCACCTTAAACTAAAAGGCGAGGATGAATACGTCATCGTCGATTCCGGCTCCACGGACTCCACGTTGGCGATCGCCGGATCTCATGGTGCACGCATTGTTCACGCCCCGGGGCCTTTCAATTACAGCAAATCTCTCAACCTGGGATTTCAAGCGGCGCGGAATCCCTGGGTGCTGGTGATCAGCTCGCATTCCA
>Ga0207703_10002875_pt1 | contig 14649 bp, 9 predicted proteins | sample KBSSwiS12_FD_184304 | JGI IMG/M metagenome (GOLD analysis project Ga0207703, IMG submission 184304) | Switchgrass rhizosphere microbial communities from Kellogg Biological Station, Michigan, USA - KBS Switchgrass S1-2 (SPAdes) (version 2) | ecosystem: Host-associated > Plants > Roots >... | reverse complement strand
AACAACTCCTGCAGGAAGTCGTGGACAAAGACCTCGAATTCAAAGAGACTGCGCAGGAATGGTTGAAGAAATTGTAAAGTTTTTCACTCCTATAACCTTTAAACCCGCTTACATGAAAAAGAAATTGTTCCTCCTGGATATTTCTTCAATACCATCGCTGCTATACAAGATGGGTATAATACTGTGGCTTTTAATAGTTTCCTGCAACTCAAATAACTCTCAAAAAAACCAAATTGTTGCAAGTCAAAACATCTCTTACGACAGTACTAAAAAATATAGCTGGGTAAGTTGGAATGTTTTATTTCAGCCCGGTACTGACAAGGCAACACGGGACAACTACATGGGTTTTCTACACCATTATGTAGACAGTATCTGGCACCTGTTCAAACCAGACGGTCCTGCCTTAAATTTCTATGATACCGTTTTCTGCCCCTGTGATACCTTACTTTATGCATTTGACGCCAGGCCTTTGTCAGGTCAGGGCCTACCCGTTTCGCCTCCTCCTCCTCCTATCGTGCCTGGAAGAGGAGATCTGATAAACAAAAACAATCAGTTTGCAGTAGACACGGTGCAGTCTTACGATTCAGCTGTAAATATCTCTGATGAAAAATCAAGAGTATTTATTACAAGAGGAGGAATCGCCGAGGATAAGGTATTAGCAATTATGGATACCGGTTTAGATACTGTATTATTCGCTCCAAGCATCCGAAGCCTTTTGTGGAGAGATCCTGCTGGCGCTCCAATCAGAAATTTTCTATGGTATCTAAACGGCTTGCCTCAGGACTATTTTTATGATGACGATTCACATAAGCATGGTACTGCCGTGACCAGTATTGCGTTAAAAGCGATTGAGAGTTCAAGAATGAGTCATTTGGCATATCCAAGTATAATGGTACTTAAAGTTCTGGATTCGAACAGAGTGGGGAATACATTTTCTGTAAGTTGCGCTTTGAGCTATGCGGCAAAACACAATGCTACTTTAGTAAACGCCAGCCTCGGCTATATTGATTCGACCGGTCAGGTAGATGTTATCCTTAAACACTACGTTGAACAATGTCGTGTTCATCCCAGATCCATTCCTATCCTGGCTGCAGCCGGTAATACACCTCTTCCACACGATCCAAATAGAATTTGTGAAAAAGCTTCGGACAACAATCGTTTGACTTCAGCAGGATTAGTATATCCGGGATGCTTTAGCACCACGGAAAACAATGTTTTTATGGTAACTGGCCTTCGATTAAATAATCTTGGCTGTAACTATCAGTATTTTTCAAATGTATATGTCACCATCGGTGTTGTACCAGGATCGGCAAACACTTGTTGTCATTTCAATTCGCTGGGGAAGGTTTATGAAGGTTCTTCCTTTGAAACACCTTTTGTAAGTGGCCGGTTAATGGCTCATTTTATAGAACACGGCAATGACAATAACATAAATGCGTTGAATGCAATTGCGCCGCTAGATCCTTCTTCACCAGCTATAGGTCTCACAGTCGATGGCAGGATTATCACTTCTCCATAAGAAAAAAATGTATAGATACTGTCTATTTTTTTTCTACTTACAACTCAGTTTCACTTCCCTGTCCGGACAATGCCCGGACAGGGATTTTTTATGGCACCGCATTATATATCTCCGCGATTCTACTTCTACACCTGCAAAAACACAATTACTGGAACTCAGCGGTTACCTAGCTAAATTTTCGGCATGCAAAGATCCGATAGATTCAACGTATGCTCTATTGTTGCGTCGTATAGGATGGCTGTACGGAATAGGGCACGATTATCAAAAAGCCATAGATTATACATTGAAATCAATCGATATCGTCCACAAAAATTTCCAAAATCCGAAGATCACTGAAGGCTTTTTAATTGAATCATACAATAATCTTTGGATGCTCTACGATTCTGTCGGACAGGCAAATTTGAAATACAAGGCAATTGATAGTTGTATTTCAATTTCTATCAAACTAAGAAAAGACTACAACTATATATTGGGACTTTTGGCAGTAGCCATTAATTACCAATATGGAAAGGGAGACTATTACAGGGCAATAACCTATTCCTCGATCGGTGAAGATATTTGCCGAATCGATACTGTATTATCACGTTACATTGACTTTTTTTCTTTAAAAAAAATCAATTCGCTTATCTACATTAAGGAATATTCCAAAGCTGATTCTCTTACGAAAACAACAATGGACGAATGTTTAAGAAAAAATAACATGGCTTACTATGGAAGCTATTTATTCCTTTCAGCCCTCATTGCTGAAATGAAAAAAGATTCCGCATCGGCAGTTTACTATTCCAAGAAATCAATAGAGTATAACCTAAAATATAAGAACTACCCAAATATATGCGCGACTTGGAATAACCTTGGCCAATATCTTTACTTTCAACAACTTCATGACAATAAAAGGGCTTTATACAACTATCAAAAAGCACTCCCTTACGCCAAAGGCGATTTTATCATTGAAATACTAAATAATATTGCCAACGTATTTAGAAACCAAAAAGATTTTAAAACAGCCTCCTACTATTTTAAATCAGCATTTAACCAAATATTTCCAGGTCTGACTGAACAAATTATTCTTAGTAAACCGGTCGATGAAATCCTTCAAAAAACAGGTGGAGAATATATCATAAAACTTACGTTGGACCAGGCAGAAGCTGAGATCGAAAATTATAAATACAGCCAGAATCATTTGTGTCTGGATACGGCATTGGCTCTATACACTTCGGCTGACAAACTGATGGATAAAATTAAACACACACAAAGCGAACTTTTATCTAAATTATTTTGGAGTACAGAGACCAGACGTCTCTATGAACATGCTATCGAATGCTGTTACCTGCTTGGTCTTAAAGATCAGGCTTTCCGATTCTTTGAAAGAAGCAGAGCGATAATCCTAAATGATCAACTCATGGAACAGCAAACAGGTGAGGGGAATTTGATGGCTTTATTTCTATTAAAGAAAAAAATTTCCATCCTGGAAAAAGAGACGGGACAATTAGATCCTGGATCCAAGTTATACTCGACTAATCAAAGAGATCTTTTTATAACAAAGGAAAACTTAAAGAGGCTAGACCTTTTGATAAATGAGAAGAATCCGTGGATTCACCAAAGCCTTCTAGATACCAATTTCATCAGCTTAAAAGAAGTTCAAAATGTTTTATTAAGAAAATGGAGCGCGAAAACCATCTTGGAGCTGTTTAATGGCGATAGCGCCCTTTACACTTTGACAATAGGTCCAAAGACTACACATATTTCTAAAATAGACAAGAAGCAATTTAGTCTGCTTGAGGACGATTTTATCCGTTATATTTCAAATCCAAGCGCTGCTAATCGGGATTTTTCCGGCTTTTCCAACATTGCTAATAAACTTTTTGGCTTGTTATTCGATTCAACTTTGTCCACTGGCAGGATTATCGTCTCGCCTGATGGGCAATACTTTCCATTTGAAGCACTTGTTGTTAGTCCACAAAAAACGAACCCAGAATATTTGCTGAATAACCATATAGTCAGTTATACATATTCTGTAAGGTTTCTGATGAATGACTTTAAAAAACCCACTCTCTCCTCATTTGGGAATTTTTATGGGCTGGCACCTGTAGATTTTCCACATTTGCTCGAACTGTCTTCACTCGGAAACAGTGCGGAATCCATAGAAAATATATGCCGCTTATTTCCAGGGTCACAAAAACAAACCGGCATTGAAGCCTCGCGTGGAAACTTTCTGCGACTTTTTCCAAACTATAAGATCATTCAGCTATATACTCATGCATCGGATACAAGCAATTCGGGAGAACCGGTAATTTATTTCCGAGACTCAGCTTTGTATTTATCCGAACTTTTCCCTGAAACCCGCAATACGGCCCAACTTATTGTCCTCTCTGCATGCGAAACCGGAAAGGGAAAAGATTATAAAGGCGAAGGCGTCTTCAGCTTCAACCGCGGGTTTGCAGCCATGGGCATCCCTTCCTCGGTGATCAACCTCTGGTCGGTTGATAATGAGTCGACTTATGCGATTACGGAACTTTTCTACAAATACGTGGCCCGGCACTACCCGCTGGATGTGGCCCTGCAAAAAGCCAAACTGGAGTTCATCTCGCACGCAACCCGCGAAAAAAAGCTGCCGTATTATTGGGCAGCGACCGTGCTGGTGGGTAAAACGGATCCTGTTATCCTGACCGGCCGGCCCATTTGGAAAGATCTTTTGTTTTCCTTGCTGTTGATTGGCGGCGTCTGGATTGGCTGGAAAAAATTTCCGCGGCGCAGGCTGAAAAAAAATTCGCAACCCATGCTCCGGCCAGCTGAATTAGTCTAATTTTATAGTACCCGATTCTCCGTTCCCGACCCCCTTTCTCTAAAGACATTTACCTGCTTCTTCAATCCAGCACCCGCGATCCGGCATCCTTCCAGTCTCCGTGCATTTCGGCCCGTCCTATCTTCATCTAAAACTTCTTTATGAAAAAAAATAGCTGGCTGCTGTACCTGTTGGCGTCCGGATTAATACTGGCTTCCTGCAATAAAGACAATCTTCCCGCTCCCGAAAGCAAAAAAACACCTACCGAAAAATCGCAGGGTGGAACCACGGAACAGCCGCAGGATCCTGCACAGCCTTCCTGCCCGCATGCCCAGTGTCCGCCTTCCTCTTGCGGCGGTGGTTGAAAAAATTATACGCTGAGAAATTCGCGTTGCCCGATATCAAAGTCTCCGGGCGACCCGATATAACAATCCCGGAGGGACCGAAATCACAATTTCGGGGGCGCCGGCCTGATCGGTTTATCATAACTATTCGTTCCGCGTGTATGCAGGCGGCGACGATAGACCTTGTCCGTCGATGTCAGATAGAGTATATCGAAATCCTTTCCGCCGAAACACAGGTTGGAAGGTCCGCCTGAAGGAACCGGTATGACGGCATTCACTCTTCCGGTCTGGTCGAGTACCTGTATGCCCATCCTGGTTGTCACGAAAACCCTTCCCGCCGTATCGCAACGCAGGCCGTCAGACCAGGCATTCTCATCCGTATCTCTCACCTGCAGCCAGCCATACTTTTGTTTGTTAGACAGGGTACCATCCGCCTTTACCTGGTAAACCCAGACCCAGTGCGAGGCAGACTCAGTGACATATAATTGCGTCTGATCCGGCGACAGGGTAAGTCCGTTCGCAAATCTTAACCCTTCGTCAACGACCACCTTTTCTCCATTTGGCCGCACCAGGTAAAGTTTGCTGGGTTTCTCCGTTCCATCAGGCGACGTAACATAGATATTCCCATTGTAGGCCACAGTGATATCATTTCCCGAAATGCTGTCGGCCAGCACCTGTGCTTTCCCCGAATTATCATAGGCGATCACCTGCCTGGTCGATCCGGCAACCACATATCTCCTGCCATCCGGTCCAAAGGCCGTACCACTCGCCCTCTGTGCATTAATGTCCAGGTCTGCCGGCTTGCCATCCGCACCCACCTTATAAGTTTTTGAATTCGGGATATCCTGGAAAAAAACTTCTCCGGAAGCATTGACTGCCGTTCCTTCCGTAAACCTGTAGCCTTCTCCCACGAGTTCCCAACCCTGACCCGGTATCAGAAGATCGTTCAACATCTGATTTTTAGTAGCCCCGCCTTTATTTTCCGCCGGCCAGCCCTTCCACAACCAGCGCATGGCATCGGGAAAAACCGCCGTGCCCTGTTTACCGTTGTGGCCTCCTTCACCCCAGACATGATTCACCGAATAACCGGCGAAGTCGAGGGCCCGCTCCATGGTCTGGTTAGCCATCCACCAGTCGCCTGCATAGATATTCAGATCCGCGGAGCCATCCTGCAGGTAGATCCTTAAATTTTTTGGCTCCGTCTTCCTTACCAGTGTGGGATATCTTTCTGCTCCGCGAAGTCCCACGTAAGTGCCAATCGCCGAAAAAATCTTTGAAAATTCCGCCGGCTTTTCCCATGAAGCCGTAAATGCACATACTGCCCCACTGCTGGATCCTCCGATGCCCCTGTCATTCCCTTTTTTTGACAGCCGGATGACCCTGCCATTCGCGGTTTTCTGCTTCTCCACGTCAGGAAAAATTTCTTCCAGCAGGAAGCGGGCATAGGCATCTCCGAGCCCGTCATATTCAAAGCTTCGGTTGAAACGGTTTAGAGCCGATCCCGGATCGGCGGGCTTCACCACACCCGGCGTTATGAAAATACCGATGGTCACGGGCATCTCTTTTTTGGCGATGAGGTTGTCGAAAACCACGGGCGCGTTCCATTGTATCCCGTCCTGGTTCACATAGACGCAGGCGGGCACAGACGCATCATATTGCACGGGGACATAGATCCAGTATTCACGCGTAGTGCCCGGAAAAATCTTAGAGCTGTCAAATGTTTTCTTTATGATCTCCCCTTTGGGGATTCCGGCATGTTCCACCGAAGCGGAATCCACCGGGTAGTTTTCAGCCGGTTGTTGGGAAAAAACCATCGATGGGAAAAAATAAAGGGCAATGAGTAATTTTTTCATGGCAGGCGTTTGTCCTTCAATATAGTTGATTCCGCAAAAAGATTTACCTTCTCGGCCCGTTTCCTCGCATGAACCTGAAACCTGCTTACCGCATCCCGTCTATCGACCTGCTTCGTGGTCTGATCATGATCATCATGGCGCTTGACCATACCCGTGATTATTTCCATCGGGATGCCTTTGTCTTCGATCCCCTCGATCCGGAAAAAACCACGGCCATCCTTTATTTTACCCGGTGGATTACCCATTTTTGTGCGCCCATATTTATCCTGCTGGCGGGTACTTCTGCATTTCTGTCCGGCCGCCGCAAGACCAAAAAGGAACAGGCCATCTTCCTCATCAAAAGAGGGATCTGGCTTGTATTGCTGGAACTGACCCTGGTGAACTTTTTCTGGTTCTTCAATATTCACTTCAACTTTTTCATTTTTGGGGTGATCTGGGTGCTTGGCCTTTCCATGATCGGCCTCGCCGCATTGAGCTTTTTACCCCGGAATGCAATCCTTCTGATCAGCCTTGTCATGATCTTTGGCCATAACCTGCTCGACCCCATACGTACGTCCGGAAACAATCTCACCGATCTGCTCTGGGGTATCCTGCATCAAAGGAAAAAGTTTACTGCGGGTGACCTGACCATCCTGGAAGGCTATACTCTTATACCGTGGATGGGTGTGATGGCGCTGGGATATTGTATCGGTAACTGGTTCACACCGGATTTCGATCCGGCCAAGAGAAAAAAAATCCTGCTGCGCCTGGGCCTGTTGTGCTGGGCCCTTTTCCTTGTAATTCGCTATATCAACGTCTATGGTAACCTGACGCCCTGGTCAAGTCTGAACAGCCTGGAAAAAACACTCTTTTCTTTTTTTGACCTCACCAAATATCCCCCGTCGCTCGATTACCTGCTGGTTACCGAAGGTGGCGCTTTTATTTTCCTGGCATTAACGGAACATGCGGAAGGCCGGCTTTCGAAAATTATTTCTGTTTACGGCCGTGTGCCGATGTTTTATTACCTCGCCCATATTCTGCTGATCCACCTGCTGGCAATGTTTGCCGCTTCTGTTACCGGTTATTCGTGGTCGGACATGACCGGGCTGCACACCTGGGTAGACGCGGCGCCGAATCTGCAGGGTTATGGATTTAACCTGGGTACTGTTTATTTTATCTGGATCTCCCTGGTCGTCCTGCTCTATTTCCCCTGCAGGGCTTATGACCGTTATAAACAGGCGCACAAGGAAAAATGGTGGCTGAGCTATCTGTAAAGCTGGCCCCAAAAAGGGGGATTTTTTCATCTCAGGCAACCCATATTACCGCTATCAGGTATGGGTAGTTGCCGGACCATCCCGGCTATTTGTCCATTCACTTTATAGACGCTGGAATTATGAAAAATTTCAAATCAACCGCCATCCTTTTCTTTCCTTCTTTATTTTTTGCCTGTCAGCCCAGTTCGGTAAGCAACCCGAAGCCGGCTATCAGTATTTCCAAACAGGAGGTGAAAATCGGGGAGCCCGTTTATGCCAGTTCCACCGGTCAGAAATCAAATTCCTATATCCTCTGGTCTGCCAGTGCCAACGGGAAAACCTGGGCATCAGAAACAACCGACAGTGTCACAGCTCTCTTCACCAGCTCAGGCACCTATCAGCTCTCCGCCACTTATTTCAGCGGAAACAATCAGCCGGCTTACGATAGCAACTATGTAAGTATCACGGTGACTGACAGCATTTATTCCGACACCTCCACGCTCCATTGTGATGTCGTCCAGGTGAAAAATATACTGCCCGGTGAGACGGTAACACTCGCACCGGTTTCATATTCCGACACCGGACTGGTTTTTGTTGCACATACGTCCAATGCATATCCGCATTCTCCCATTCTCAATTGTGGTGGAAATATTTATCCCGATAATGGCACCTACACCTGCGATATACAGTCAGCCCTGATTATTCCCTGTTTCGGTTCTGCAAATCCTTCCCCTGCCGTAGGAATTGTTTCACTCAGCGCATTGACACAAGGAACCCATATCCTGAAATTCAACCTGAACGGCGTTTCTTTTTCGGGCACGCTCATCGTCACGGATTCACAGTGTACGATCACATGGCCTTTCCAGAGCGGTATTACCGTTTCTCCGTTGACGATCGCGAAGAACTGAAACAGGTGGAAATATTGATGGTGGTCAATACCAAAAAACACTCAGGCTTTCATTTTTAGTCACTTAGCGGGATGCTTTGTTCTTTTGCCGTTAAAGTTTACTAAAATCAAAATGATCCCTCATTTTCATTGGGATCTTCTTGGGATCTTTGCAATTCATTGCTCCGGCAAGCAAACCGTGATACATGGATATGAAGAGAAGTTCCGGCACCCTTTCCAAGTTCTTTTTTCTTGGCCTTTTCATACTCTGCATCCCGGTTATTTTTTCTGCCGCTCCCGTTTTTAATCGTCCAATCATCCGTCTTCCGAAGCCGCCCGTTTTTAATTCGACCCATGAAGACAGTTTGTACAAGGTAATGCTACTCGACAGCCTAGGCCTTTCACGTGAAGCATTTCATGAAGCACTGACCGGTTATTCTAACCTTGAGAAAACCGGAACGATCCAAAAAGCACGTATCCTTTCCATTATTGATTTCAGCCTGCCGTCCTTTAAAAAAAGGCTGTTTGTTATTGATCTCTCCCAGTGTAAACTTCTTTTCAATACCCTGGTCGCGCACGGGAAGAACTCCGGTTCCATCCTGGCCACACGATTCTCCAACCGCAACCGCAGTCGGGAAAGCAGCCTTGGATTTTACCTGACCGGCGATTCCTATGTGGGTAAGAAAGGATATTCACTTCGGCTGCTCGGTATGGAAGCAGGCATTAACGACAACGCGCTGCAGCGCGGAATTGTGATGCATGCCGCCAGCTATGTCAGTGAGGAACGTGCAAACGCACTTGGCCATGTGGGCAGAAGTGAAGGCTGTCCCGCCATACCGCAGGAGGTGCATAAAGCTGTCATCGAGACCATTAAAGAGGGAAGCTGTTTCTTTATTTATGGACAGGATAAGAAATACCCCCTGCGTTCAAAAATTCTTCAGCCCGCCGGCATTTCCTGAGTTGCTCAATAAGCCTGTTTCACTTTAACCAGTGTAGTATCCTCTTTAGTCGTCGGCACCCGGTAATTACCCGTGTCTATAAAAGTTTTGGGGAAAGCTGTTTTCATCAACGTATAATCTCCCCGGGCGGCCGGGGACCGATAGAGAAAAATCTGCCTTAGTCCCTTGATGGTCTTCAGTTCAGAAATACCCCCCGCTGTAACATGTGTGCCGGAAAGATTCAGTGTTTTTAGGGAATCCATTTTCACAAGCGATTTAATGCCCTGGTCGGTGACGGGCGTATTCGACAGATTCAGGCGGATGATATGACCACAGTCAGCGATCAGTGCGAGATCCGCATCCCCTATGCCGGAATGACTAAGTTTCAGCCATATGAGCTGACGGCTAAGCAAAGAGATATTCCTGAAGTCATCCGCATAATATCCGGAATCATTCAGTGATTCTATCTGGATCCAGTTGCTGTTTTGCGAAACGGGCTGGACCAAAAATCCCCTGGACCGAAGTGCGGCCACCGTTTTCTCATCGGCTTTTTCTGCCGCTGCAACCGGTATGTCGGGGTTCAGCTCCGGCCCGCTGTCTGTACCTTGCAGGGAAGCCAGGATTGTTTGTATATTCTCCGGCTGCGGGACCGTATTTAACCTTGCATGAAAATCCGCCCCGTTCTTTATCCACCATTGCAACAGGGCGAGTTGCTGCCCGGTGACCTGTGGTTTTTCTTTAGGCGGCATATGATCCTCGTTGTCTACAGGCAAACTGATCCGGCGAATAAGCTCACCCGAATCCGGCCAGCCCGGCCAGATTACCTTTCCGTCTTTTCCTCCGGCCATCAGCTTCAGGGTATCATCCATCCTGAACCTCCCCTTTTGCTTCTTCGGCCCGTGGCAGGAATAACAACGGGTGGCGAATATGGGTTGCACCACATCGGCATAAACAAATGCCTGGTTCAGGTCGGGAATTTTTTTTATCCGTGGCGGTGGCGTCTCTTCTTCCGGCTTTAATGCTTTGGTAAGATAGTCCGATCCGTGTGTAAGCGAACCACCCAGGTGCCCGGTTACGAATATGATTGCGAGCAGGCCAAATGACAGGACAGGCTTTGAAATTCCGAAAGCAGGATTCCTTTCCCTGGCGTACAAAACAAAGGATAAAAATGCGACGCTGATGCCGAGATACATATGCCAGTTCAGGATATCGGAATCATAGTCGTCGCTCAGCGATAAACAATACCCAGTGATACAGGAAAACACCGCGGAAATACATCCCAGCAAGAGCAGGAAAGGAACCGCATGCGTCAGCAGGTGATATTTTTCCTTCCGTGAAAGCCACTGAAACAACAGGGCAACGAGCAGTATGCCGATGGGCAGATGCACCAGAACGGGATGGAAGTGTCCGACCAATGCTGTAATAGAAAGAAGCAGGCCCATCATTCAGGAAAGATAACGTTTGCGCAGGGTTTTCATCATCATCACATTGATGTCCCACTGGTCGGCCATGGGCTGTTGTGTATAAGGCAGTGTAGGCATATAGTTGGGTGGTCCGAATTCTGTAAGTATAGTAAGTGTATCCCCCTGCTGCTTTTTCATTTTCACTACCTGATCCCACCAGCTGAAATGGGTTTTCACAGCTTCTTCCCATTCGGGTGCGCGCGGGTCATTCACCTGTGGTCCCTCGGCATGTCCCACCCGGGCGTGGATATGATCCACCCGTGGCAGGATAAGATCCACGGTGGCCTGCTGGTCCTGCAACAGTGATTCGTGCACATTGCACCAGTGGGAAATGTCCAGCGTGACGCGCATCCGGGGATTGTTTTCAATAAACCGTTTCGCAACAGGCGCGGAATACAACATTCTTGACCGGTGGGTTTCATGACAGATTTTAATCCCGGTATCTTTTGCCAGCTGAACAGTCAGGTCTACAAGCGCTTTGTTTTCTTCATAAGAAAAATAATCCCTGCCGGAATGACAATTAATATACAGTGGCCGCTGAACTGATTCAGTGGCCGCGGCTGTGACCATTTTTTTAAAACTGTCTGCGTGTTTTTGATAATCAGGTTCGTGGCCTGCAACGAGGAAACCTACTTTCAGATCAAATTCCTTAAGCATCGAGAACAACTCATCCTGGTCTTTCTTCTCATTAGGCCACCAGATCTCAATGCCGTCATACCCATCCGTTTTTACCTTGTCGCCATACCGCTCCAGGGTATTTCCATATCCCCAGTTGGTAGCCAGGATGCTAAGTTTAAAATTTTCTGCCGTTGTACCGGCGAAGACGGGGCGGGCAAAGGATTCGAGTGAAGCCATCATCAGTGCGGTTGAAGATTGGAGTAAAAAATTTCGGCGGTTCATGATTTGTTCTTCCTGAAAATAATCCATCCGTTCCTTCATGCCGATACCCATCCTCTATGCGAGTATCTCGTGAATCACTTTTCCTCTTGTATCCGTCAGCCGGAACGGACGTCCCTGAAATTCATATGTCAGTTTCTCGTGGTCGAACCCCAACTGGTTCAGGATCGTCGCCTGGATATCAAATGGCTCCACCTTTCCGCTGATGGTCGAATAACCGATCTCGTCGGTTTCGCCATAGGAAAATCCCTTTTTTATGCCTCCGCCTGCCATCCAGATCGTGAATGCCTCTGTATGATGATCCCTTCCTTTGAAGGGATTGGTCTTTCCGTCGCGGTTTTCGCGCATCGGCGTCCTGCCGAATTCTCCTCCCCAGACCACCAGGGTTTCATCGAGCATACCCCGCTGTTTAAGATCCAGGATCAGTGCCGTCACACTCTTATCCACCGAACGGCATTTATTGATGAAACCAATATCAATCGCCAGGTTTTCTTCGGTACCATGGCTGTCCCATCCCCAATCGTAGATCTGAACGAACCTCACGCCCTTCTCCACCAGTTTTCTGGCGAGCAGGATATTGTTGGCCAGGCAGGACTTCCCCGGTTGCACTCCATACATTTCCCTTATATATTCCGGTTCGTTGTTGATGTTCATCACATCCGGCGCGGAGATCTGCATCTTGAATGCCATCTCATATTGTGATATCCGTGTCAGGATTTCCGGATCCTGGCTCGACTTATATTCTTCTTCATTTACCTTATTGATCGCATCGATGGTGGCCTTGCGAAGGTCGCGGTCCATACCATCCGGGTCCTTTATGAACAGCACCGGATCTCCCTCACTGCGGCACTGCACACCCTGATACACGCTGGGAAGAAAACCGCTTCCCCAGACACTCTTGCCCGCGTCCGGATTCTTGCCGCCGCTGGTCAGCACGACAAAGCCCGGCAGGTTTTGATTCACCGTGCCCAGTCCATAAGTTGCCCAGGAGCCGAGGCTTGGCCTTCCCAGCCTCGGTGAACCGGTCTGCACCAGCAATTGAGCCGGGCCATGGTTGAACTGGTCGGTGGTAACACTTTTCAAAAAACTGATCTCATCCACAATGGTGGAAAGATGCGGCATGAGTTCACTTACCCAGGCCCCTGATTGTCCGTGCCGGCTGAATTTCGCCTGTGGACCCATCATTTTCGGAACTCCCTGGATAAAAGCGAATTTTTTCCCTTCCAGCAGAGAGGGCGGACAATCCTGACCGTCCATCTTCATCAGCTCCGGTTTGTAATCGAATAATTCCAGCTGCGACGGCGCACCCGCCATATGCAGGTAGATTACACTTTTGGCTCTCCCGGGAAATGGCGGGAGCTTGGGCATGAGCGGATGCGCGGGATCGAAAACAATGCTGTTCTGAACAGCCGGACGATGACAGCTTCCAAGGAAAGTTCCCAGCGCCAGTGCACCCAGCCCCATGGCACTCTCTTTAATGAAATGCCTCCTTGTATTGCGCTCGAGCCACGACTCGTTTGCCTTTCGGATCATTTCCTGAAGGAAAATATCTTTTCGTGTCATGTTATTCTTTTGTGATCACTTCGTCCAGGTTAAGGATAGCATTCGCCACAACAGCCATCGAGGCCTGATCCGGTGATGCTCCTTTTTCACCCGCCATCTCCACTGCCTTGCGGGGATTCTGCTGATACCCGGTCAGTGCCTTCTGATAAAGTCCCTCCAGCGCAGCGAGGCTTTTTGCGCTGATCTCCTGTCCTGTGGCCAGTTCAAAGCCGGTGCTGATCTTTTTTGCTACATCCTGCCCGCCTGTTTTTTCCATTCGTTTCGCCAGATGCCGGGCAATATCGATGTATGCGGAATCATTCAAAGTCGTCAGCGCCTGCAAAGGCGTATTGGTACGAATGCGTCGCGCCGAACAGACTTCACGCGTGACACCGTCGAAGCTCATCATAGAAGGATAGGAAGCGGAACGTTTCCAGTAAGTATACAACGCACGCCGGTACTGATCTTCACCTTTGCTCTGAATCCATTCCGCACCGTTCCAGGGAGAAAGCCAGATCCCTTTAGGCTGATATGGAAACACACTGGGTCCATACATTTTTTCAGAAAGCTGTCCGCTGATACATAGCGCCTGGTCGCGAATCTCTTCAGCCGACAAACGCAGGCGCACGCCGCGGGCATAATAACGGTTATCCGGATCTTTTTTTAGCTCCTCCGGTGTCGTGAGCGACTGCTGACGGTAGGTCGCACTGGTCACGATCATACGAATGAATTTTTTCATATGCCATCCCTGGTCTTCCATAAAATGATAGCTGAGCCAGTTCATGAGTTCCCTGTGCAGGGGCGGAATACCCTGCGATCCCAGATCTTCCAGTGTTTCCGCAAGTCCGGTTCCGAAGATTTGTTCCCATATGCGGTTCACCAGTGTACGGGCCGTAAGCGGGTTTTGTTTTGAAACAATCCATTCGGCAAGCCCAAGCCGGTTGTTCGGCATTTTCTCCGGAAACGAATTCAGGGACGCAGGAACTCCGGGCTCTACCTTCTTGCCTTTTACCAGCCAGTTGCCTCTCTCAAAAACATAGGAGTCCCTGTGCATATCCGCAGGGTTATCAGACATGATGGGCGTGGAAGGCGTTTCTGCCGTACAGACCTTCCAGAATGTCTTACTTATTTCCTGAAATCCATCCTGGTTTGCGCCCGGCAATTCAGTCGTGAAATAAAACCAGTCGTAGAGT
>Ga0207703_10002871_pt1 | contig 14666 bp, 10 predicted proteins | sample KBSSwiS12_FD_184304 | JGI IMG/M metagenome (GOLD analysis project Ga0207703, IMG submission 184304) | Switchgrass rhizosphere microbial communities from Kellogg Biological Station, Michigan, USA - KBS Switchgrass S1-2 (SPAdes) (version 2) | ecosystem: Host-associated > Plants > Roots >... | reverse complement strand
GATCAGCGCCATCGGGGTGGAGATCACCGATTCCGCCTACGTGGTCGTCTCCATGCGGATCATGACCCGGATGGGGCAGGCGGCCCTGGACCAGCTCGGCGAGGACGGCTTCTTCGTTCCGGCGGTCCACAGCGTCGGCGCGCCGCTGGCGGCGGGCCAGGCCGACGTCGCCTGGCCGTGCAACGAGACCAAGTACATCGTCCATTTCCCCGAGACCCGGGAGATCTGGTCGTACGGCTCGGGCTACGGCGGCAACGCCCTGTTGGGCAAGAAGTGCTTCGCGCTGCGGATCGCCTCGGTGATGGCCCGCGACGAGGGCTGGTTCGCCGAGCACATGCTGATCCTCAAGCTGACCGATCCGCAGGGGCGGGCGCACTATGTGGCGGCCGCCTTCCCCAGCGCCTGCGGCAAGACCAACATGGCCATGCTGCAGCCGACCCTGGCCGGCTGGAAGGCCGAGACCATCGGCGACGACATCTGCTGGATGCGGTTCGGTGACGACGGCCGCCTCTATGCCGTGAACCCGGAGGCCGGCTTCTTCGGCGTGGCTCCCGGCACCGGCGTGGACACCAACAAGAACGCGGTGGACGCCCTCTACGCCAACGCCATCTACACCAATGTCGCGCTTACCGACGATGGCGATGTCTGGTGGGAAGGACTCACGCGGCGGCCGCCAGCGCATCTGATCGATTGGCGCGGCCAGGACTGGACGCCGGCGAGCGCCGAGCCCGCGGCCCACCCCAACGCGCGCTTCACGGTTCCGGCCTCCCAGTGCCCGGTCGCGGCGCCGGAGTGGGAGGACCCCAAGGGCGTGCCCATCTCAGCCATCCTGTTCGGCGGCCGCCGCGCCAGCGCCGCGCCGCTGGTGACTGAGGCTCGCGACTGGGCGCACGGCGTGTTCATGGCCTCCAACGTCGCCTCGGAAGCCACGGCGGCGGCGGAGGGCGCGATCGGCGAGCTGCGCCGCGATCCCTTCGCCATGTTGCCGTTCTGCGGCTACAACATGGGCGACTATTTCGGCCATTGGCTGGCCATGGGCGCCAAGGTCGATCCCGCGAAGCTTCCCCGGATCTACTTCGTCAACTGGTTCCGCAAGGACGAGCAGGGCAAGTTTGTCTGGCCCGGCTATGGCGACAACAGCCGCGTGCTGAAGTGGGTCGTCGGGCGCCTCGACGGCGAGGCGGAGGCGATCGACACCCCGATCGGCAGGCTGCCGGCGCCCAACAGCCTCGACCTCTCCGGCCTCGATCTGTCGGCCGACCAGCTCAAGCTGTTGCTCACAGTCGACGTGGAGGTCTGGCGCAAGGAGGCGGCGCTGATCCCGCCCTTCTACGAGCAGTTCGGCGCGCACCTGCCGGCTCCGCTCTGGGCGGAATACCAGGCGCTGGTGAAGCGGTTGGACGCCGCCGCTCCGGCCATGGCCGCAGCCGAGTAGGGCGCGGCCCAGCGGAAAGGCCTGGCCGGAATGCAGGTCGTTGAGACCATCGCCGCCATGCGCGGGGCGCGGCGCGGCTTCGAGGGCCTCGGCTTCGTGCCCACCATGGGCTTCCTGCACCAGGGCCACCTGAGCCTGGTTGCGCGGGCCAAGGCCGAGTGCGGCGCGGCCGCGGTCAGCATTTTCGTCAATCCGACCCAATTCGGCCCGAACGAGGACCTGGCCCGCTATCCGCGCGACCTGCCGCGCGATCTGGCGCTGCTTCGGGAGGCGGGGGCGGATGTGGTGTTCACGCCGCAGCCGGCGGAGATATATCCGCCCGGCTTCGCCACCGCGATCGACGTCGGTCCCGTCGCGGATCCATTGGAGGGCGCCTCGCGGCCCGGCCATTTCTCGGGCGTCGCCACGGTGGTGGCCAAGCTGTTCAACATCGTCCAGCCGACGCGCGCCTATTTCGGCCAGAAGGACGCGCAACAGACGGTGGTGATCCGCCGGATGGCGCGGGACCTCGACATGCCGCTGGAGGTGGTGGTCGCTCCGACCGTCCGCGAAGGCGACGGCTTGGCCATGTCCAGCCGCAACACCTATCTTTCGCCTGAGCAGCGCGGGGCGGCGACCGTCCTGTTCCGCGCCCTTGCCGAAGCCGAGCGGCGCTTTGCGGCCGGCGAGCGTGACGGCGAGGCGCTGCGGCGAGCCATGTTGGCGGTGCTGGCGCAGGAGCCGGCCGCGCAAGTCGACTATGTCAGCGTGGCGGACCCGGACACCCTTGAGGAGTTACAGCGTATCGAAAGAGGGGCGCTGGCCTCCATGGCGGTGCGCATCGGCGCCACACGCCTGATCGACAACCTGCTGCTTTAAAGCCCGCTCTGGCGCGGAATCCGATCAGTCCGCATCAGGCTCATCTGGCGCCGAGAGTGCGCTAGGCGGAAAAATCTCCCCGACTAGCGCACCTCATTACGGCTCAGCCGATGCGCACGCATGCGCATCGGCTCGCGCGCGGATCAGAACCGCTTGGAGACTTCCACGCCGTAAGCGCGGCGTGCTCCCACACTGCTGTTGACGTAGCCCAAGCCCGCAGCGATCAAGTCGTTCGTTTGCAGAAAATACTTCTTGTCCAGGAGGTTCGAGCCCCAGAGCGCGATGTCCATGTTCGAGCCGTCCAGGTGGACTGCCAGGCGGCCGTTCAACAAGCCGTAGGCCCGCTGGGTGGTGATGCTTTCTGGTGCGCCGAGCGCAGCAGCGGTGGTCGGGATGCCCGGCGCCCGGCTTTCCGGCCCGCGCCAGCCGCAGCAATTGTTGATTTGCTTGTCCACCCAGCGCCAGTTCAGGTTGGCGCTGACGAAACCGAAGTCTGTGGGTTGCTTGTAGTTGGCCCACAAAGTGTAGCTCCACTTCGGCAGATAAGGGAAGAAAAAGGCGCCGCTCACGTCCAGGCCCTGGACGATATAGCTGTCATACTTGCCTTTCGCGTAGCCCAAGGTGCCGCCGACGGTCAGCCGATCGGTGGCGGAGAGTTGAGCTTCCACATCGGCGCCCTGGATCGTCGCCGAGGCGACGTTCTGGATCGTGGTGATGAAGGTGCCGGCCGACGTAAAGGTCGTGATCAGCTTTTGAGCATGGTCGAACTTGTCGACGTAGTAGCTGGCGTTGATACGCAGGCGGTGGTCGAGCCACTCCGATTTGACGCCGCCTTCATACTCGGTGACGAATTCCGGACCGTAAGGGTTGTTCGAGTCCGGATTGCTGGTGATGCGGGACTGGTTGCCGCCGCTCTTGAAGCCGCGCGCCACCTTGAAGAACAGCATCGCGTCCGGAATCGGCTTGTAGTCGATCGACGCCAGCCAGGAGAGCGCCTTGCTCGTCACCTTGTTGCTGATGTCACACGGCAGCGTCGGATCTGGGACATTGCAGGCCACCGGCGTGACGAACCAGCCACTGTAGACGACGCCCTGCTGGCGCATCGTCTGGCGATCCCAGGTGTAGCGCAGGCCGCCGGTGATGTTCAGGTTCGGCAAGACGGCGAAGGTGCCCTGGCCAAAGACCGCCGGCGCGCTCCTCTTAAGCGACGGTATGGCGGTCGAGGTCCTCCGGCCTTGCAGGAGGTACAATACCGGGCTGTAGAAGGGGTCGCGGCCCTTGAGGTGATAGTAATAGCCGCCGCCGACCAGCTTCAGGCGGTTGTCCAGCAAGTTGGCGTTGACCTGAAGCTCCTCGCTGATCTCGGTCATCCGCTTGGCGTTGTAGGATGGAATGAGCGCGAATTGGCTGCCATCGACCTCCCCTTGCGCAGCGGTCCTTAGCCGCCGCCAGCCGGTGATCGACTTGATCGAGACGTTGTCGCTCAGGTCATAGGTGATTTCGCCCGAACCGCGATAGCTCGTGACGGTCTCGCCGCTGCTGTCGCCGGTAGCCGTCATCACATAGGCGGGCGCGTTGATCTCCGCATTCAGCGCCGCAGCGGCCGCGCCAATGGTGGCGGCGTTCAGCACGCCGCCTTCGGCCAGCGTCTTACCCTGCAGATCAAGAGCCGCCTCCAGGAGAGCCACGCCTGTAGGCGTAAATGCCTGGACATGGAGCGGTATGGCTTCGGCCACTAGGCGATTGTAGCTGGCGCGCAACATCACATGCAGGCGGTCGGTCGGCTCCAGCTTCAGGCCGGCGCGGAGCGTGTAGCTCTTGTTGCCGCCGGCGCTGTTGCGGTTCGTGCCGCCGACAACCGGCGGAGGACTCGGCAGGATGCCGTCGCTGAAGGCCGTGTGGTTCACCCGGCCGTAGCCGCCGACCTTGTCGAATTCGGCCGTGACGCGCAGCGCCGCCTTGTCGTTCAGCGGCAGGTTGATGAAGCCGGCGAGCCTGGCGCCGTTGTGAGGATGGTGGCTGATGCCGCCCAAGACCTCGGCTTCGAAGTGGTCGACCGGGGTCTTGGTGAAGATCTGCACCGCGCCGCCGGTGGAGTTGCGGCCGAACAGGGTGCCCTGCGGGCCCTTCAGCACTTCAACCCGGTCGACGTCGTAGAGCTTGGTCCCCACGAGACCGCTCGCGCCTTCGTTGAAGACGTTGTCGATGTAGACGGTCACCGGCTGGTCGGCGCCCAGGATGTTGTCGGACTGGAGGAAGCCGCGGAGGATGAACTCGCCGGCACCGGCGCTGACCGTGGTCCGCATCGTCTGGAGGCCAGGTGTGATCGCGGTCAGATCGCCCACCGAGCGGATCGCGCTCTGGGCGAGCTGCTCGCCGGTCTGGGCGGCGATGGTGATCGGCACGTCCTGCACGCGCTCCGCGCGCTTCCGCGCCGTGACCACCACTTCTTGCAGCGCCGCGCCCCCGCCCGGCGCGGTTTGCGCCTGGGCCGTCGTCACCGACCCCAAGGCGATGACGCTCGCAGCCGCCATCAGCGCCCAAAGGCGCCTGTTATTCGAATCACTCATCCGGATTCCTCCCCCAAGATTTGGCGGTAGTTGTGCGTGAGATTTCGAACAAAGCAAGAGCGCTCTCGAGATGGTCCAAAAAGCCCCGGCGAAACAGGCGATGGATGTGATGCCGGGAGTCAGTCTTTCGCAACACGGGGCGAGGCGCTCAAAAGCGTTCGAGGCGGCCGAAGCCCCACTCCGGCCTTGCAGAGGCTAAGAAGGCCAGCGGACCCAAAGATCTTCGCACGTGCGGTAGATGACGCCGGTAAAGGCGACGGGCATTACGGCGAAGGCATCGCCATCGACACCCACTACCTGCAATCAAACCTTTCCAACATAGATTTCATACGCAAGTATCGATCGCCAGCGCCGGAAAATTCATGAAGCGAAGGCCATGGCTTTCGCTGATTGACCGCGCAGATGCTACGCCATCTGCGGCGGCGGTGGTGACATTCACGAAAGTCCAGCCGCCAAAATGAACGATTACGACTACATCATCGTCGGAGCAGGATCTGCGGGGTCCGTGCTCGCCGACCGCCTTTCGGAGGACGGCCGCTCGCGGGTGCTGCTGCTCGAGGCGGGGCCGGCCGATCACAGCCCCTTGATCGAGACGCCGATAGGCTTCGGTCGGCTGCTGGCCAACGCCAAGTACACTTGGCGGCTTCCCTGCCCAGCCGACGGCGAGCGGCCCGATGAGGTCTGGATCAGCGGCAAGACCCTCGGCGGATCAAGCTCAATCAACGGCATGCTCTATTTCCACGGCCATCCGGAGGACTACGAATCCTGGCGCCGGCAAGGCCTCGCCGAATGGGGTTGGGAGCCGATCCGCGAGGCCTTCGCCGCCATGGAGGGCGCGCCGCTCGATGGAAATTCCGCGGCTCCGCCGCCCGGACCCATGCGCTACACCTATACGCGCCAATCTGAGCTTTCGGAGCGCGTGATCGCCGCCGCCGGCGAGCTTGGCCTGCCGCGCGCCGACGCCCTGGTCGATCCGTTGGGCGGGGCGGGCTACCTTCCGCTGTCGATCTTCCGCGGGCGGCGTCAAAGCGCTTCCGTGGCCTTCCTGCGCCGCGCTCGCCGTCGCCGAAATCTCGACGTGCGCACGGGCGTCCGCGTCGATCGGGTTCTGTTCGAAGGCCGCCGAGCCTGTGGCGTGCGCACTTCGGACGGGCGGGTGCATCGCGCCCGGGGCGAAGTGATCCTCTCGGCCGGCACGGTGATGTCGCCGCAGATCCTGCAGCGTTCCGGCGTGGGTCCGGGCACCCTGCTGCGCGATCTGGGCGTGGAGGTCGTGGCCGACCGGCCGCGGGTGGGCGCCGACATGAACGAACATCGCGTCCTGCTGATGCACTACAAGCTGCGCCGGGCGCTGGGACTCAACCGTCGTCTCGCGGGGCTGGGCCTGGTGGGCAGCGTGCTGCAATACGGCCTGACGCGGACGGGACCGCTCGCCACCGCCAGCTGCGACGTCGGCATGTTCCTCCGCTCGCCCGAAGCCGACGGCCGCCCGGACATGGAAGTGCTGATGATCCCCTTCGGGTACGCGCAGCTGCCATCCGGCGGCTACGGCGTGCCGGGCTTCAGCTCCTTCCAGCTGTTCGGTTGGCCGGTGCGTTGCCGCAGCGTCGGCTCGGTGATGATCAGCTCCGCCGACCCGGATGCGCCAGGCCATATCGACCCGCGCTACCTCTCCGACCCCTATGATCAGAGGCTGGCGGTCGAAGTGTTCCGCTTCATCCGCAAGCTGGCCCGCCGGGCGCCGCTGGCCGACATCATCGAGACCGAGCTCGCACCCACCGCCGGCATCGAGACGGACGAGGAGATCGTCAGCGCCTTCAAGCGGTTCGGCTCGGCCGGCATGCACGCCTGCGGCACGGTGCGGATGGGCGCCTCGCCGGACGACCCGGTGGATTCCCGCACACGGGTGCGGGGGGTCGCCGGGTTGCGGGTGGTCGATTTCTCGATCTTCCCGACCTCCATATCGAGCAACCCCAACGGCGCCATCATGGCCACGGCCTGGCGCGCCGCCGACCTGATCAAGGAAGACGCTAGATAGGGAGAGACCCCATGCCCAATGACTTGAACGAACAGCTTCGCACCTTGCTCGCCAAAGAGGAGATCCGCGAGGTCATCCTGCGGTATGGGCGCGGCTTCGACCGCTTCGACCGGACCTTGGTGGAATCGGTGTGGCATCCGGGGGGATGGGCGGAGATGGGGGATCACTTCAGCGGCGACGGCCTGGCCTTCGTCGCCTGGTGCTGGCCCCAGCACGAAGGCTCCGAGGGCATGGCCCACCAGATGCTCAGTTCACTAATCAATGTGGAAGGGGAGCGGGCCTCCAGCGAAACCTATGTGTTCGTGAAGATCCGCATGCCTAAGGATGGCGGCTTCTTCGATCATGAACAATTCGGCCGCTACCTGGACGAATGGTCCTATCGCGGCGGCCGCTGGGCCATCGACCGCCGGCGCTATATCCCCGAGATGATGGAGCAACGCGACGCGCCGGGGGCGACTCCCTCGCCCTTCGTCCGGCGCGGTCTCGAAGACCCGTCCTATGCGCTCGATCCACCGCTCACGCCGGCGCGGGCCGTGCTTTCGCCGGTGTCGTGACGCATTATCGGGCGGTAGGCCTCGGCGGCGTACTGGAACCCGCGGTCGGAGTAATGGGCGCTTAGCTACCAGCTTCCCCGCTACGACCGCACTCGTGCCACAGAGCCCTATTGGGGGTTGAGGAGAGCTAGGCGGCTTTCGCCTTGGAGGCTCCATAAGGCCGGACCCAAAGGTCCTCGCACGTGCGGAAGATGGTGCCGGTAAAGGCGACGGGCCTGTCCGGCGCGAGTGCCATCTGTGGGAATCTTTCGAACAGAACGCGCAATCCAACCTCGATCTCGCGGCTGGCCAGATGCCGGCCGAGACACATATGCACGTTCCGTCCGAAGGTAATTATATCGCGATGGTTGCTGCGGTGCGGGTCGAAGCGACGCGGCTCAGGAAACACCTTCGGATCATTGTTGGCGCCGCTAATGGCGAGGAAGATCAGTTGACCTTTTTTCATCTCGCAGCCGCCGATCGTTACATCGGCGGTCACGAACCGCGTCATGATGCCGAATGCGGGTTCCCAGCGTAACGTTTCCTGTGTCACCGCCCAGCGCTCGGCCTCGCCTTTCATGATTTCGGTGCGGGCCTGAGGATTGGCCAAGGCGCAATAGCAAGCGCTGCCAAAATTGAGTGACGTGCTGTGGCCGCCCGCCGGGTAGAGCGTGCGGAGGAACGCAAGGATGGCTTCCTGGTCAAGCTTTTGTCCGTCGATCTCCATCTGCACGATCTGGCTGATCAGGTCGTCTTTCGGATGCCGACGCCGGTCTTCGACGATCGGCATGATGAAGTCGTCGAACAGCTTGTTGGCGGCGATCGCGAGTTCGGGCTCAAACATGCCGTTGATCATCTCAAAGGCCCATTTGATGAGCTGGGCCTCGTCTTGGACGGGAATACCCAGGAGCTTGGTGATGACCCTAAAGGGGAAAGGCCGACAGAAGGCCTCCTTCAGATTTACCTCGTCCTGACCGTCGATCGCGTCAAGCAGCTCGTGCGCGGTCGGCTCGATGAGAGGCTCGACATACTTACGCACTGTTCCGGGCGTGAAGGATGGCTGAACAAGCATGCGGTTGGCATGATGCTCAGCACCCTCCAGGGTAAGAAGAGTTCGGCCCTGGAAGGGTTCGAGATATTGCCCGTAGAATGGGTGCGGATCGAACGAGACGTAGTCGCGAAAGCATTGGTCGACAAGATCATGATCGATGACCAGCCATGTCGTACTGCCGAAGGCCCGCACGGGAACCACGCCCTCATGGTTCTTGCGCATTTCTAACAGTCGGTCATGCAGATCCGGGATGGGGTCGTTGTAAAAATCTATCTCTGGCATTACCGGCGGAGGCATTGCCATGACATCAACTCCCTTACGATCAATTATGTATCCGGCGTACCTATCATGCTGAAATACCGACCGCCAGCGCCGGAAATCACCCTCCCTAGAGATCCATCCGCCGCATTTCCGCAAGCGGCGAAGTCGTTGGCGCATTCGCCGGGCGTGAAGGTGTCCACGCGGATACCAATGGTGTCGCACAGCGCGGGCAGGAAGTCTGAATCAGATCCCCGCGGATTTGCGAGTCCTCGGCAGATTCAGTCTGCCGGGATGACGCTCTAGCGGTTCGCGACGATCCGCAGCGGCGGCGCGGCGCTGGGCTTCTCGCCCCGGATTTGCGCCACCAGGTCGAATAGGGCGCGCCGCACTTCCTCGACCTTGCCTTCGAGTGCGAGGGATTCGAGCACCGCCAGGTGGTGGGCCGTGACGCGCAGGGCGGAGGCGGAGATCACCTCCATCACCTTGGGCGCGCAGGGCAGGGCGCGTTCGGTCTCATCCAGCAGGGCCTCCGCCAGCTTCTCTCCGGGCCGAAGGCCGGTGATCTCGACCTCCACGTCCTTGCCGGGGGTGCGGCCCGAAAGGGCGATCATCTGGCGGGCGAGATCCAGGATGCGGACGGCCTTGCCCATCTCCAGCAGGAACAGGCGCGCATCCCGCGCTTCGCCCTCAGCGGTGGTCGCGGTGGCGTGCAGCACCAGCTGGGCCGCCTCCGGGATGGTCATGAAGAACCGCTCCATCTCGGGATGGGTCACGGTCACCGGGCCGCCGCGCTCGATTTGCGACTTGAAGATCGGCACGACCGAGCCTGCGGAGCCCAGCACATTGCCGAACCGCACGGCGGCGAACCGGGTTTCGCGCCCGTCGTTCTGCTGGGCCTGGATCACGGCCTCGGCAAGGCGCTTGGTCGCGCCCATGACGTTGGTCGGATCGACGGCCTTGTCGGTCGAGATCAGCACCATGTGCTTGGCGCCCGCCGCCTTGGCCGCCTCGGCCACGTTCCAGGTGCCGATGACGTTGGTCAGCACGCCCTCGCAGGGATGGCGCTCGACCATGGAGACGTGTTTCAGAGCCGCGGCGTGGAAGACGATGTCCGGCCGCTCTTCGCGGAACAGGCCGGTGAGGCGCGTAGAATTGCGCACGTCGCACAGCAGACCGCGCCGCGAAATCTGCGGGAAGCTCTCGGCCATCTCGCGCTCGATCTCAAAGAGCGCGGTTTCGGCGCAATCCAGCAAGGTGATGTGGCCGCATTCGAAGGCGGCCGCTTGGCGGCAGAGCTCCGCGCCGATCGAGCCGCCGGCCCCGGTGACCAGGATGCGGCGGCCGCGGATCAGGTTGGCGATGGCGTGGCGGTCGAGCTCGATCGGCTCGCGCGCAAGCAGCTCCTCGATGTTGATGTCGCGCATCGGCAGGAGCGTCACGCCCTCGTGCTGCGACAGCTCGACGATGGAGGGCAGCCGCAGCAGCCCGACCCCGTCCGTCTTCAGCCGGCCAAGCTGCCCGGCGGTCAGGCCGCGCAGCCGGGTGGGCTCCTCCAGGAACAGGATGGCGCGGGGATAGCGGTTCCAACGGCGCAGCTCGGCCAGCGCCGCCTCGAGGTTGTCGAGACTGTCGATGATGCAGACCCCGCGCACCTGCTGGCCCACGTCGCGCGGCTCGGGCGCGACGATGCCGACCGGGGTATAGGTGTGATCATGATTGCGCGCCGCGTCGCGGAGATAGCTGTCCGCCAGAGCGGGCGGCCCGATCAGAAGCAGCGGGGGGGCCCGGTGCGCGGGGGCCGAGCGTAACGGCGCGAAGAAGCCCAGGGCGTGCTCGTGCAGCGCCCGGCGCAGGATGCGCAGGCCCATGCAGCCGCTCATCTGGAACAGCGGCGCGAGGAAGAGGGTCGGTCGCGGCAGGCCGTGGGCGCGGTCGAGCACGAACACCCACAGCAGGAACACGGTGACGGTGAGCATGGCCACGCGGGCCAGCACGATGGCGTCGGGGATCGAGGTGTAACGCCAGGGCGAAAGCTCGCGCCGGAACAACAGCGAGAAACCGGCGGCAAGCGCGGTGTAGAGCACCACGAGCTGGATGAGGGTGAGAGAGGGCAGGCCGTTGGCGGCCAGGCCGTGAAGTCGCGGCGGGGCGATCATATAGGCGGCCGCAAAGCCCAGCCCGGCGATGACGGCGTCAAGCAGGATGGTTTGGGCTCTCAAAGCCATCCTGGGCATGGACTGCACTCCGCTCAAACTTCGAAACTCCGCTAGTCGCCTAGCGGCGCGTCGTCATGGACGCGGGTTCCTAGGAGCGGAACGCCGACTCTCTGAGCAGGCCCCGCACCTTGCGAGCTTAGGGAGGCGCGACATTTGACGCAATCGGCAAACCGCAGCGACGTGCCGTGGCGGCTCGCCTGTGGCGCGAACGCCGCGCCTCCCCTTAGATCCTTAGAAGGAGACCTTCAGGCTCGCGACGACGCGGCCCTTGTAGTTCTTGCCGAAGCGGTCGCGGTTGGTGTCCCAATAGCGAACGTCCAGGCCGACCTTGTCGGTGAGGGCGTAGCCCGCGCCGAGGTTCCAGGTCGTGTAATCGCCGGGGCCGTCGAAGGCTTGACGGCCGATGGCGCCGCTCACCGAAAGCTTGGTGTTCGGGATCGGCAGCGCGCCGTTCAGTTCATAGTAGTAGGACTTGATCTTCCCGGGGCCGGTGGTGTTCGGCGAATAGAAGAAGGCGGCGCCGATCGTCGCCGGGCCCGCAGCCATGGAGCCGGCGGCCTTGAATTCCCAGTAGGTCCAGTTCGCGGCCGACGGCTCATTGGTGTAGCCGTAGCGGATGGCGCCGAAGTCGAAGGTCACGGGACCCAGGACCGGCTTCACACCGGCGTAAAGGTCGTATTCCAGGCTCGTGGAGTCGCCGAAGTCGACGTTCGACACCCAACCGCCGACGTAGCCGATCTTGGCGATCGTCGCATCGACGCCGCCGAACGCTTCGCCATTGCCCATGGTCTGGCTCACGCCGCGGAAGACGTAGTCCGTGGCGGCGCCGACGTTGAAGGTCAGGTTCAGCGGACGATCCTCGGCGTGGGCGACGCCCGCCAAGGCGAGGCCAGCGACGGCGCTCAACAACGAGACTTTCAGCTTCTTCATGTATATCCCCTACTTAGTGGCCGCGGTTCCGGGCCTTAAGGCCTAGTTCGACCGCGAGTTGTCTTGTCGCGAGTGGGGACGCACGATCAACGCACGTCGTCTCCGTCGACGGGGCCACCCCCTAGGCGCCAAAAATTAAGGCGGCGTTTACGTCCTCAAAGATCGAAAATTGGGCGCCGCGGGTGTTACACGTCACGTTTCGGCCAGCCCCGCCGCCAACTGATTCGTCGGCTTGGCGTTGTTGGCTGCACGCCGAGGGGATACATCGGCGACGATGGACGAGATCAAGCTGACCCAGCTCGGTCGCGAGACCCGCGGCTTCGCCAGCCCGCAGGAGGCGGTGCTGGAGCGCGTGCCCAATCCGCATCCGGACAGCCCCTACCTTGCGCGCTTCACCGCGCCGGAGTTCACCTCGCTTTGCCCGGTGACCGGCCAGCCCGACTTCGCCCATCTGGTGATCGACTACGCGCCGGCGACCTGGCTGGTGGAGTCGAAGTCGCTGAAGCTCTATCTCGGCGCCTTCCGCAATCACGGCGCCTTCCACGAGGACTGCACCGTCGCCATCGGTCGACGGCTGGCGGCCGAGCTGGAGCCCCGCTGGCTGCGCATCGGCGGCTATTGGTACCCGCGCGGCGGCATGCCGATCGACGTGTTCTGGCAGACCGGAGCGCCGCCCGACGGCCTGTGGATCCCCGACCAGGGCGTGGCGCCCTATCGGGGCCGAGGTTAGAACTTGGTCGGAAAATTCTGACCGCGCGAAAGAAACCTGCAGCCGGGCCGAGCTCTGCCGCAGACGGCGCCAGCATTCCTGAGTTGTGGACTTCCCGCATGGCGCGATGCTCTCGCAGGACGCTCGCACGTGCTGGCGAACGGGCTTTCCAGCGAATGGAATAAGTTCTATATCAGGGACGCCCAACTCTCCTCGGGCGTGTCACCTCAGGCCGGGCGGCGCGGCGCGTCGTCCGGCCGTTGTGTGTCTGGATCCGGAGGGTTCCGGATCTCAGGGCGTCCAAGCGGATACGAGGGCCGCGGGGTCGGGCCGCTCCCGCTCCAGCGGCGCCTCGCCGGCCGTCCCGATCATGACAAAACCCGCCACCCGCTCGTCGGGGGCCAGGCGCAGCAGCGCGAGGGCTTCCGGCTCATAGGCGTACCAGTCGGTGATCCAATTGGCCCCATAGCCCATGGCCTGGGCGGCGTAGGCCAGGTTCACGCAGACCGCGCCGGCCGAAAGGCGCTGCTCCCATTCGGGTATCTTGGCCGCCTTCGGCGAGGAGATGACCGCGACGCATAGCGGCGGCGCCTTCACCTTCACCAGCTTGGGCAGGCAGGTCGGGTCGTCCTGACGGGCGGCGATGCGTTCCAGCGCGTGGGCGTAGGCCGCCTTCGCCTCGCCCTGGAAAACCAGGAAGCGCCAGGGGCTGAGCTTGCCGTGGTCCGGCGCCCGCGTGGCGATCTGGATCAGGTCTTCGAGCTCGGCCGCGGTGGGCCCGGGCTCGCGAAGGGTGACCGCCGAGGCCGAGCGCCGGCGGGCGAGGAACCGCAGGACCTCGGGGGCGGCGGCGATGGGGAGTGGGTCTCCCATCTTCGGCGGTGGCGGCAGACGGTCGGCCACAGGGCGTCCTTCATTTTCTGCAAGACCGCAGGATGCCGGCCGTTTATCGGTTCGGCCCCCGTTTCGGCAAGGCGTCCGCAGCATGTCGCAGAAACCCGCATGGCTTCGGCCTCACGGCCGGCCGTGGCGTCGCGGCCCCCAGCGCGTCGTCTACGAGAACCCCTGGATCAGGGTCACCGACCACCAGGCGACGGCCCCGACGGGGCGACCGGCGCAGTATGGGGTCGTCGGCTTCAAGAATGTCGCCATCGCCGTCCTGCCGCTGCACGACGACGGCACGGTGACCCTGGTCGGTCAGAACCGCTTCGTCATGGGCGACTACAGCTGGGAGATTCCCGAGGGCGGATCGCCCTTGGGCGAGGACCCGCTGGCGGGGGCGAAACGCGAGCTCGCCGAGGAGACGGGACTGGTGGCCCGCGAGTGGCGCCAGGTGCTCCAGGCGCAGCTCTCCAACTCGGTCACCGACGAGCGCGCTCTGGGCTACGTCGCTCTGGGGCTCAGCGACAGCGATGGGGACCATGGTCAGGACGACAGCGAGGATCTCCAGCTTGCGCGCGCGCCGTTTCGCGAGCTGTTGGGCGCCGTGCTCGCTGGTCACGTCGAGGACATGCTGACGGTGGCGATGACGTTCCGGGCCTACCATATGGCCCGGGAAGGCGAGCTGCCTGACGCACTGGCCGGGGTCATGCTAGGATAGGCGCGCCGCAAGGCGGGAGAACCGAATTGAGCCAACGCCTCGAGATCATCGATCCCGCCGCCGCGCCGCCGGTGTGGGCCGCTCTGCGCAACGAAGCCCTGGCGCAAGCCAGGAAGGAGACGGCGCTCGCCAGCCTGCTGGCCGCCGTGATCCTCAACCACAAGACCTTGGGCGACGCGCTCTCCTACCAACTCGCCCGCAAGCTCGGGGACCAGGAGCTTCGCGCCATGACGCTGCGCGAAATCGCGCAGGAAGCCTACGCCGCCGAGCCCGCCCTGCCCGAGGTCGCCGAGGCGGACCTGCGCGCGGTGTTCGAGCGTGACCCCGCCTGCCGCGGTTACCTGCAGCCCTTCCTGTTCTTCAAGGGCTTCCTGGCGTTGCAGACCCACCGCCTGGGCCATTGGCTTTGGGGGCAGGGGCGGGAGACGCTTTCTTTCCACCTGCAGAGCCGGATGAGCGAGCTGT
>Ga0207703_10002866_pt1 | contig 14684 bp, 14 predicted proteins | sample KBSSwiS12_FD_184304 | JGI IMG/M metagenome (GOLD analysis project Ga0207703, IMG submission 184304) | Switchgrass rhizosphere microbial communities from Kellogg Biological Station, Michigan, USA - KBS Switchgrass S1-2 (SPAdes) (version 2) | ecosystem: Host-associated > Plants > Roots >... | reverse complement strand
TGCTCAAGCGGCTGCAGGACGCCGTGATCGCCAACCGCAACGTCTTCGCCGTGCTGATGGAGGCGGTCCGCGTCTGCTCGCTCGGCCAGATCACCGACGCGCTGTTCGCGGTCGGCGGCCAGTACCGCAGGAGCATGTAGGACCTAGGCGATGGGTCCGCTCGCGGGACTGCGCGTCGTCGAGTTCGAGGCGATCGGCCCCGGCCCCTTCGCCGGGATGATGCTCGCCGACATGGGCGCCGACGTGCTGCTGCTCGACCGTCCCGTCGACGCCGACCTCGGCATCGGGCACCAGCGCCGCTTCGACGTCATGCGGCGTGGTCGCCGCTCGCTCGTCGTCGACCTCAAGACGGCGGCCGGCGTCGCGGCCGCGCTGCGGGTGTGCGAGAAGGCCGACGCCCTCATCGAGGGCTTCCGCCCGGGCGTGATGGAGCGCCTCGGCCTCGGCCCCGACGTGCTCCTCGGGCGCAACCCTCGCCTCGTCTACGGCCGCATGACCGGCTGGGGCCAGACCGGCCCGCTCGCCGAGCGCGCCGGCCACGACATCGACTACATCGCCATCGCCGGCGTGCTGCACGCCATCGGCCGCGCCGGCGAAGCGCCGGTGCCGCCGCTCAACCTCGTCGGCGACTTCGGCGGCGGCGGCATGCTGCTCGCGTTCGGCATCGCGTGCGGCGTGATCGAAGCGCGAACGAGCGGGCGCGGCCAGGTCGTTGACGCGGCGATGATCGACGGCGCGGCGCTGCTCGCGACGATGTTCTCGGGCTTCCTGGCATCGGGCATCTGGCGCGACGAACGCGGCACGAACATCCTCGACAGCGGCGCGCCGTGGTACGACACGTACGAGACGCGCGACGGCCGCCACGTCGCGGTCGGCGCGATCGAGGCCAAGTTCTACGCCGAGCTGCTGGCGCGGCTCGGGCTCGACGCAGCGCTCGCCAGGACGCAGCACGATCGCGCGACGTGGCCGGCGTTGCGCGCGACGCTCGCGGCGCGCTTTCGCGAGAAGACGCGCGACGAGTGGAGCGACGTCTTCGCCGGCGCCGACGCGTGCGTCGCGCCGGTGCTCACCTTCGCCGAGTCGCGCGCGCACCCGCAGGTCGTCGCGCGCGCCGGCGCGATCGAGCTCGGCGGCTTCGCGCAGCCGGCGCCGGCGCCGCGCTTCGCGCGCACGCCGGCCGCGGCGACGCGACCGCCGCCCGAGCGCGGCAGCGGCGGCGCCGAGGCGCTCGCCGAGTGGGGATTCGACGCTGAAGAGATCGCGCGGCTGGCGGCGCCGCGCTAGCCGAGCGCCCAGCCCGCCGCCGATTCGCTCGCACGCCCGTCGTCGCGCAGCTTCAGCAGGTGCGCGGTGAGCGAGCGTTGCGCCACGGGATGCATGCGCTCGGGCACGTCGGCGTAGACGCGCGCGAGGAGCCGATCGAGCGGCGCCGGCCCGAGCTCGGCGAGCGCGTCGACCACCTTCTGCTCGCGCTTCAGGCGGTGCGCGATCACCGCCTCGATCGCCTTCCTCGGCTCGGCCATCAGGAAGCCATGCCCGGGCGCGAGCCAGTCGAGCTCGAGCGCGAGCAGCGCGCGCAGCGACTTCAGGTACGCGGCCATGTCGCCGTCGGGCGGATTGATGACGACCGTCGACGCCTGCATCAGGTGGTCGCCGGTGAAGAGCGTGCGCTCTTCCTCGAGCAGGTAGCACAGATGGTTGCTCGCGTGTCCCGGCGTGTGGACGACGGCCAGGTGCGTCGACTCGGCGATCGCGATGCGCTCGCCGCCACGCAGCGTGACGTCGGCGACGAACGTCGCGTCCTGCCATTCGCGGTGCTCCGCAGCGAGACCGAGGATCGTCGCGCCGGTGCGCTCCTTCAGCGCCAGCGCCGCCGGCGAATGGTCCTTGTGCGTGTGCGTCACGAAGATGCGGTCGATCGGCGCCGGCGCGGCGGCGACGATCGCGTCGACGTGGGCGTCGATCGCCGGCCCGGGATCGATCACCGACCAGCGCAGCGCGTCCGGACCGCCGACCAGGTACGTGTTCGTCCCCGGTCCGGTCATCACGCTGCCGTTGTCGGCACTGACGCGGATGACGCGATCGGAAAGACGCACGGCGCGGTCGGGGACGATGTCGTACGAGCCGTTGCCGTGGCCTGCCGGGTCGATGCGGCCGAGCTCGGCCCAGGCCCACTCGTCGGGCATCACCGGGCGCAAGCCGTCGCGGCCGTTGCCGACGCGCGGCATCACGAGCGCGACCTCGCGCGGCGCGCTCGCCCACGCCATCGCCTCGGCGACGGTGGCAAAGCGTCCGATCGTCTCGAGCGTCTTCTGGGTCGGCGTCAGCAACTTCAGCGAGGCGCTGCGCGCGAGCGCCTCGTGCGGCGTGATCCAGAGCTGCTCGACGAGCTCGGTGCCGTCGTGTGCTGCCGTCTGCGCCGGCGGCGCCGCGGCGATGAAGAAGCGCGTATCGAAGCGCTTCGGTCGCCCGAGCGGAGTCAGCCAGTGGCTGAGGTAGACGAGACGGTCGACCGCGAGGCGCAGACGCTCGGCGGCGCAGAAGTCGGCGATGCTCCGCTCGCAGCGATGCAGCGCGAGCCGCCACGGCGACAGGCGGGTTGCGTCGCTGCCGTCGAGATCGACGAGCGCACTGCCCTCGCCGCGCGCGAACAGCAGGCCCGACTCCTCGAAGCACTCGCGGATCGCGGCGACCCAGTAGTCGAGACCGCCGCACGCGAGGCCGAGCCGTCGGCTCGCCTCCTCGTCGCCGAGCCCGTCGCACGCGCCGTGCGCGAGCGCGTCGCCGGCCTCGACGATGCCGCCGGGGAAGACCCACGCGCCGCTGTTGTGGTCACCGCGCTCGGCGCGCCGTGACAGCAAGACCTCGATGCCGCGCTCGCCGTCGCGCACGACGACGATCGTCGCTGCGGGACGCGGCGGCCGCTCGCCGGCGCCGGCGACGGCAGGAGCGATGGCAGGAGCGGAAGACATGAACGGCGCGGACGGCGGAGGCGGCGAGTTTGACACGCGGCCGCCGGCCGCGTCGGAGCGATCCGACACGACCTGCCCTCGCGCCCCGACATCCGATCAGCGGTTCGGCCGATCGTGGCGGCCCGGCCCGGCATCCATGATGGGCGCGTCATCGTTGCAAATGCGCCGCAGCGCGCACAGGAGTCCAGACATGCTTCACTACGCCGTTGTGTTCTTCGTGATCGCGTTGATCGCGGCGCTGTTCGGCTTCGGCGGCATCGCTGCCGGCGCGGCCGGCATCGCCAAGATCCTGTTCGTCATCTTCATCATCCTCGCGATCGCCACCTTCCTCTTCGGCCGCAACCGCGGCGCCTAGCGGAAGTCGCTTCCCGCCCGAGGGCCTTGCCCGTGGCGACACGGGCAGGCCCTTCGTCTTGCTGCGCGCCGCAGCGACGCGCGATGCGTCAGCTGGAACGCTCGGCCTCGAGCGCGGTGCGCAGGGCGACGGCCGCAGCCGGGGCGCGTTCCTTGGCGCCGCTGATGAAGAAGAGGAAGACGTCGCGCGGGACGGCCGTCGTCGCCACCGTCTGCGGCAACACGCGCGCAACGCCGTCGGGCTCGCTGCCTTCGCTCCACTGCCGGGCGCGCGTCGCCCACGCGGCGATGGCGTCGGTCGGATAGCCCGTCGCGCAGCCGGCTTGCGAGCGCATCAGGCGCGCGTACACGAAGTCGGCGGTGGCGTCGGCGAACGACGGGTACTCGTCGGTGTCCGCGAACACCGTCGCGACGCGGTGCCGGCGCGCGAGCGCAACGAACTCGGCCGTGCGAAAGCTCGCGTGGCGGACCTCGATCGCGTGGCGCAGCTGCAGCGCGCCGAGCCGCGCGGGCAGCAGACCCAGGAAGGCGTCGATGTCGGCGGCGTCGAACGCCTTCGTCGGCGCCAGCTGCCAGACGATCGGCCCGAGCTTGGCGCCGAGCTCGGCGATGCCGCTCGCGAAGAAGCGCTCGATCGCTTCGCCGGCCTCGGCGAGGACGCGACGGTTGGTCGCGTAGCGCGTCGCCTTCACCGAGAAGACGAAACCCGCAGGCGTGGCATCGCGCCACTTCGCGAAGCTCGCCGCGCTCTGGTTGCGATAGAAGGTCGCGTTGATCTCGATCGCGCTGACGCGCTCGCTCAGGTAAGCGAGCTCGTTGGCATGCGCGAGCCCGGGCGGGTAGAAGTTGTCGCGCCAGGGCTCGTAGACCCACCCGCCGACGCCGACGCGAATGCTGCCGCGGGCGCGCGACTCCGCCACGGCCTCAGACGCGGTGCAGGCCGTCGCGGCCGACGCGAACGCGATCGCCGACGCGCAGATCGCCGACGTGGCTGCGCTCGAACGTGCGCGTGCTGCCGTCGTCGAGGCGGACCTGGACGCGGTAACCGACGACGGTCTTGCGCACGTTGCGCTCGACGTTGTTGCCGGCGACCGCGCCGCCTGCCGCACCGAGGCCGGTCATCGCGGCACGGCCGAGGCCATGGCCGAACTGGTTGCCGATGACGGCGCCGGCGACGCCGCCGAGGACCGCACCCGCACCCGTGCCCTGCGGGCGCTGGTGGATCGGCTCGATCCGGTCGATCGACCCGAGCCTCCCCGCCGCTGCTGCGTCGCGGTGGGCGACCCGTGCGTTGCGCGGCGGAACGGGGGCTGGGCGGGCGAGGTCATCGGCGTTCGCGACCGGTTGCGGCGTGGAAGGCGCAGCATCGTCGCGTGGCACGGGCATCGGCGCAGGCGGCATCGGCTGCGCCGCCGGGCCGACCGCGGGCGCGTTTTGCATGGGCGGCGGTGCGACGGCCGCAGCCGGTGCGAGCGCAGCGGTCGGTGCGGGCGGCACCGGCGTGCCTTCGCGAGCGGCCTCGGCGGACGGTGCGCCCGCAGCGGCGGGCGATACTTCGCGCGGCCCGCAGGCCGTCAGCGCCGCGGCGGAGAACAGCGCGGCTGCGCCGGCGGCGAGGCAGCAGCGGGCGCTGGCGCAGCGGCGATCGAAACGGGAAGTGATCGGAAACATGGCAGGGCTCCTGCGCGCGCCACCGTCGGTGCGCGGCCTTGCCGCTAGGTTGCCACGTCGAACGGCCGCGCACCGCCCGCGCGCTGCGCGGCGCGCCGTGAGGCGGCGGAGCAACGCGCTGTCGGAGGAAACCGACCTGCCATCGCAGCGTCACGAAGCGATGCGATCGTGACCCCCGATTCGCGGTAGGCGCGCTCCTACCTTCGGTCGCAGCGGCCGCCGATGGCGGCGCGACGGCAAGGCGCGCGAGAGTTGCGGGCGCCGCCGAGTGCGAAGGAGAGCGGGATGGCGATCGACGAGCAGTGGGTCGAAGACGTGAAGCGATGGGTGCTCGGCGCTCACGATGCGACCGAGCACGACGCCTCCGGCGACGAGGTCGCGATCGGCGTCGAGGCGGCACAGCCCGCGCTGCAGGCGCGCCACTGGCCCGACGCCCCTACCACGGATCGATGAAGCGGCCGCTGCCCGGCGCCGCGCGCGCCGCGTCGAGCGTCGCCTCGAGCCAGCGCCGCGTCTCTGCCGGGTCGATGACGGCATCGATCTCGAGCGTGGCCGCCATCTCGATCGCCTTGCCCTTGGCGTACTGTTCGGCGACGAGGCGCGTGCGCAGGGCTTCGCGCTCGGCCCCCGGCGCGACGGCAGCGAGCTCCTTGCGATAGCCGAGCTCGACTGCGCCCTCCAGCCCCATCGCACCGAACTCGCCGCTGGGCCACGCGACCGTCGCCGCCGGCGCGTGCATGCCGCCCGCGGCCATCGCCATGGCGCCGAGCCCATAGGCCTTGCGCAGCACCACTGCCACGACCGGGACGCGCAGCTGCGCGCCGACGACGAACATGCGGCTGACGTGGCGAACCTGGGCGCGCGTCTCGATCTCGGGGCCGACCATGAACCCCGGCGTGTCGATCAGCGAGACCACCGGCAGCCCGTGCGCGTCGCACAGCTGCAGGAAGCGCGCCGCCTTGTCGGCGGCGTCGGCGTCGATCGCGCCGCCGAGGTGCATCGGGTTGTTGGCGAGGACGCCGACCGGCCGGCCGGCGACGCGCGCGAGCGCGGTCACGATGCCGACGCCGAAGCCGGCGCGCAGCTCGAGCACCGAGCCGGGGTCGGCGATCGCGACGACGATTGCGTGGACGTCGTACGAGCGCAGGCGATTCTCGGGCAGCAGCTCGCGCAACGCAGCCGTGTCGATCGACGCCGGTGGCTCGGTGCGGCCCTGGAAGAACGCGAGGTAGCGGCGCGCGACGTCGACGCCCTCCGCTTCGTCGGCGACGAGCACGTCGATCACTCCGGAGCGCGACTGCCCGTCGCTCGGACCGATCTCCTCGGGTCGGAAGACGCCGAGGCCGCCGCCTTCGACCATCGCCGGGCCGCCCATGCCGATCGAGCTGTCGCGCGTCGCGATGACGACGTCGGAGCAGCCGACGAGCGCCGCGTTGCCCGCGAAGCAGCGGCCGGCGACGACGGCGACGATCGGCACGCGTCCGCTCAGGCGCGCGAAGCTCGCGAACGTCGGCACGTGCAGGCCGGCGACGACGGGGACGTCGACGTCGCCCGGCCGTCCGCCGCCGCCTTCGGCGAAGAGCACCACCGGCAGCCGCTGCCCGTGCGCGATCGCGAGCAGCCGGTCGGTCTTCTGGTGGTTGCGCATGCCCTGCGTGCCGGCGAGCACAGTCGCGTCGTACGCCATGACGACGGTGCGCGAGCGCTCGGCGCCGAACGTCGCCGCGTTGACCGTGCCGATGCCGGTCACCATGCCGTCGGCGGGCGTGTTGCGCAGCAGATCGTCGAGCGCGCGGCGGCGCCGCTGCGCCGCATAGGCGAGGCCGCCGTACTCGACGAAGCTGCTGGCGTCGCAGAGGTCGGCGATGTTCTCGCGCGCCGTGCGCATGCCGAGCGCATGGCGCCTGGCGACGGCGTCGGGCCGGCTCGCGTCGGCGAGCAGCGCGTCGCGGACGCGCAGCTCCGCGAGGTCGTCGCGGACGACGTCGCTGCGGCGCTCGCGATCGCGGCTCGCCGACACCGTGGCCGCAGGCGCAGCGAGCGCAGCGAGCACCACCAGCTCGTCGCCGGGGTCGACGACGTCACCGACCGCGCAGCGAACAGCCTCGACGACGCCGTCGCCGGCGGCCCGCACCTCGTGCTCCATCTTCATCGATTCGACGACGGCGACGACGTCGCCGCTGGCGACGCGCTGCCCCGGCGCGACCGCGATCGCGACGATGCTGCCGGCGAGCGGCGCGACGACGCGCGCGCGTGCCGGCATGCTCACGCCCGCCGCGTCGCGCCCGGATAGCGCGCGATCGTCAGGCCGCCGAGGTCGATGCCCGCGGCGCGCCCCGAGACGACGTCGGCGATGACGCGCGCGGTGCCCGCCGCCATCGTCCAGCCGAGCGTGCCGTGGCCGGTCGCAAGGAACAGGTTCGCGATCGGCGTCGGGCCGACGACCGGCGTGCCGTCGGGCGTCATCGGCCTCAGCCCGCACCAGAACTCGGCCCGGCCGACGTCGCCGCCGCCGGGAAAGAGGTCGCCGACGACGTGCATCAGCGTGTCCCGGCGCGCTTCGTGCAGGCGCAGCGTGTAGCCGGCGAGCTCGGCGGTGCCGCCGACGCGGATGCGATCGCCGAGCCGCGTCACCGCGACCTTGTGCGTCTCGTCCATCACCGTCGATTCGGGTGCGCCGGCGGGGTCGACGATCGGCACCGTGATCGAGTAGCCCTTCACCGGATAGACGGGGATGCGAATGCCGATCGGCGCGAGCAGCAACGGCGAATGGCTGCCGAGCGCGACGACGTACGAGTCGGCAGCGAGCGTTCCGGTCGCGGTCGCGACGCCCTCGATGCGATCGCCGCTGCGGACGATCGCGCGCACCGGCGTCGCGAAGCGGAACGCGACGCCGCGCTCGGCGGCGAGCGCGGCGAGGCGCTCGCTGAACTTGAAGCAGTCGCCGGTCTCGTCGCCCGGCAGCAGCAAGCCGCCGACGAACTTGTCGCGGACGCGGGCGAGCGCAGGTTCGTGGCGGATGCAGCCGTCGCGATCGAGCAGATCGAAGGCGACCCCGCTCGCGCGCAGCACCGCGGTGTCGCCGGCGCTGCCGTCGAACTGCTTCTGCGTGCGAAAGAGCTGCAGCGTTCCCTGCATGCGCTCGTCGTAGGCGATTCCGGTCGCCGCGCGCAGCGCGCGCAGGCAGTCGCGGCTGTACTCGGCGAGCCGCACCATCCGCGCCTTGTTGATCGCATAGCGCGCCGCGGTGCAGTTGGCGAGCATCGCCAAGCACCAGCGCAGCATCGCCCAGTCGAGATGCGGGCGGATGACGAGCGGCCGGTGCCGCATCACGAGCCACTTGATCGCCTTCAGCGGCACCCCCGGTCCGGCCCACGGCGCCGAATAGCCGGGTGAGACCTCGCCGGCGTTGGCGAAGCTCGTCTCGCGCGCCGGGCCGTCCTGGCGGTCGACCACCGTGACCTCGTGGCCCGCGGCGGCGAGCTCGTAGGCGATCGTCACGCCGACCACGCCGGCGCCGAGGACGAGAACCTTCACGCAGCGGCCCGCAACGGCAAGATGTTCACGCCGCCGGGCGCTGCGAACGGCCGGTGGCGCGGGGCGTCATGCGGGTGCGGCATCATTCGACGGTGCGGGCGATTGTGCACGCATGAACCGAGGAGACCCGCATGGTCCACGTGATGGCGTCGACCGTCGTCCGGCCCGAGCAGGCCGAGGCGGCGCGGGCGCTGCTCGCCGAGGTCGCGGCCGCGGCGCGGCGCGAGCCCGGCTGCACGAAGGTCGACGCTCCGTGAGCCACATGCCCGCCTTCGTCGCGCCGGCGCTGTTCGACGATCCCGCCGCGGCGCTCGCGCGCGTGCGCGAGATCTACGACGCGAGCGTCGAGCACCTGCGCGGCGCGCTGCAGGCGTACGTCGGCGGCACCGTGCCGGCGACGCGCGTGCGCGCGTGCTACCCGTTCGTGCGCGTCCACACCGACACCGTCGCGCGCGCCGACTCGCGGCTCAGCTTCGGCTTCGTCGCCGGGCCGGGAACCTACGAGACGACGCTGACGCGGCCCGACCTGTTCGCAAGTTACTACCTGGACCAGTTTCGCCTGCTGCTCGACAACCACGGCGTCGCGCTCGAGGTCGGCACGAGCGTGCAGCCGATCCCGATCCACTTCTCGTTCGCCGAGCACGACCACATCGAAGGCAGCCTCGGCGCCACGCAACGGCTGTTGCTGCGCGACCTGTTCGACCTGCCCGACCTCGGCGCGATGGACGACGGCATCGCCAACGGCACCTACGTGCCGCGTCCGGGCGAGGCGCGGCCGCTCGCGCTCTTCACCGCACCGCGCGTCGACTACTCGCTGCACCGGCTGCGCCACTACACGGGCACCGACCCCGAGCACTTCCAGAACTTCGTCCTCTTCACCAACTACCAGTTCTACATCGACGAATTCGTCCGCCTCGGCCACGACGCGATGGCCGCGTCCGGCGGCGGCCAGTACGACGCCTTCGTCGAGCCGGGCAACGTCGTCGAGCGCCCCGCCGGACAGCGGGCCCGGCCCGGCGACGAGCTCGGCGCGGCGCCGCCGCGCCTGCCCCAGATGCCCGCCTACCACCTCGTCCGCGAGGACGGCAGCGGCATCACGATGGTCAACATCGGCGTCGGCCCGGCCAACGCGAAGACGATCACCGACCACATCGCGGTGTTGCGTCCGCACGCCTGGGTGATGCTCGGCCACTGCGCGGGGCTGCGCAACTCGCAGCAGCTCGGCGACTACGTGCTCGCGCACGGCTACGTCCGCGAGGACCACGTGCTCGACGAGGACCTCCCGCTCTGGGTGCCGATCCCCGCGCTCGCCGAGATCCAGGTCGCGCTCGAGGAAGCCGTCGCCGAGGTGACCCAGCTCAAGGGATACGAGCTCAAGCGCATCATGCGCACGGGAACCGTCGCGAGCACCGACAACCGCAACTGGGAGCTGCTGCCGTCGCGCAACGTCCTCACGACGCCCGAGCGTCGCTTCAGCCAGAGCCGAGCGATCGCCCTTGACATGGAGAGCGCGACGATCGCCGCGAACGGCTTTCGCTTCCGCGTCCCGTACGGCACGCTGCTGTGCGTCAGCGACAAGCCGCTGCACGGCGAGATCAAGCTGCCCGGAATGGCGAATCAGTTCTACCGCGAGCGGATCGACCAGCACCTGCGGATCGGCGTGCGCGCGATCGAGCTGCTCCGCCAGGCCGGAGTCGACCAGCTGCACAGCCGCAAGCTGCGCAGCTTCGCCGAGGTCGCGTTCCAGTAGCGCGCCTAGATCATCGTCAACGGCGTCTTGCGGCGCGGCGGCGGGAACGCGCGATCGATCGCCGCGCGCTCGGCGTCGTCGAGGACGACAGCGGCCGCGGCGAGGTTCTCGCGCAGGTGCGCTTCGCTCGTCGCCTTCGGGATCGCCATGACGCCGCGCTGCGCGGTCAACCACGCGAGCGCCAGCTGCGCTGCGCTGAAGCCGCGCCGTTCCGCGATCGCGGCGAGCGCCTTGTTGGCGGCGAGCGCACCCTGGTCGATCGGCGAATACGCCATCGTGGCGACGCCGCGCTGCTGCAGCCACGGCACGAGGTCGAATCCCGGCCCGCGCGCAGTGAGCGAGTAGTAGACCTGGTTGGTCGCGCAGCGCTCGCCTCCCGGGAGCGCGAACAGCTCCACCATGTCGGCGACGTCGAAGTTGCTGACTCCCCAGCTCCGAATCCGGCCGCGCTCGCGCAGCCGCTCGAACGCGGCGACGGTCTCGGCGAGCGGCACGCTGCCGCGCCAGTGCAGCAGGTAGCAGTCGAGGTGCTCGAGACCGAGGCGCTGCAGGCTGCGCTCGCACGCCGCGCCGGCGGCAAGCGCGCCGGCATTGTGTGGATAGACCTTGCTGACGACGAAGAGCTCGTCGCGGGCGACCGCGCCGCTGCGCAGCGCCGCTGCAAGGGCTTCGCCGACGACCGCTTCGGCGCCGCCTTCGCCGTACATCTCGGCCGTGTCGATGACGCGCCAGCCCATCTCGATCGCGGCGCGAACCGCCGCGACCTCGCGCTTGCGCCGCGCCGCCACCTCGCCCATCCGCCAGGTGCCGAGGGCGAGCGACGGAAGTTCCGTGTTGCCGGGGAATGTCACCATGGCAGTCGTGGCGCCGGAGGAGGAAGATCGCGATCATCCTATGGCCACGATGTTCACCGTCGGCCGCGACGACCTGCGCCGGGTCGGGTGGCGCGAGACTGCGGCGGCGCCGCTCGGCGCGGGGCAGGCACGGCTGCGCATCGGCCCGTTCGCACTGACCTCGAACAACGTCACCTACGGCGCGTTCGGCGAGGCGATGCACTACTGGGACTTCTTTCCCACCGGCGACGCCGCGACCGGGTGCATCCCGGTCTGGGGGTTCGCGACCGTCACCGAATCGCGTGCCGAAGGCGTCGACGCCGGCGAGCGCTTCTATGGTTACTGGCCGATCGCCGACGAGGCGACCGTCGCGCCGGTGCGCGTCATCGACGAAGGCTTCGTCGACGGCACCGCGCACCGCGCGAACCTGCCGCCGGTCTACAACCGCTACCTGCGCTGCAGCAGCGACCCGCAATACCGCACCGAGCACGAAGGGCTGATCGCGCTGCTTCGCCCGCTCTTCATCACGTCGTTCCTGATCGACGACTTCCTTGCCGACAACGCATTCTTCGGCGCGTCGACGGTGCTCGTCGCGAGCGCATCGAGCAAGACTGCGTACGGGCTCGGCTTCTGTCTCGAGCAACGCCGCGGCGCTCCTGGCCTGCCGACGATCGTCGGGCTGACTTCGGCGAAGAACGTTGGGTTCACGGAGCGCCTCGGCTGCTACGAGCGCGTCGTCGCCTACGACGGACTCGTGTCGCTTCCTGCCGCGTCGCGCGCGGTCTACGTCGACATGAGCGGCGACGCGGCGCTGCGCGCGGCGGTGCACGGGCACTGGGGCGACGCGCTCAAGTACAGCTGCTCGGTCGGCGGCACGCACTGGCAGTCGCTCGGCGGTGGCAAAGGGCTGCCGGGGCCGCGGCCGGTGCTCTTCTTCGCGCCCGACCAGATCAGGAAGCGCCTCGCCGACTGGGGAGCGACCGGGCTGCAGGAGCGGCTCGCCTCGGCGTGGGCCGCCTTTGTCGCCCGCGTCGGCGGCGAGCCGCGATGGCTGCGGATCGTCGCCGGAGATGGCCGCGACGCCGTCGAGCGCACCTACGCCGAGCTCCTCGACGGCCGCGTCGCCGCCGACGAAGGACGGGTGCTCTCGCTGTGACGTCGCCGCGCGCAGCGGCGCGGGCTCAACCGCGGTGCTGCGCTGCCGATATCCTGGCCGGGGCCACGCATCCGGAGGTGCGATGACGAGCTCGACGCCGACGTTCGCGGGGCTGGTTCGGCCGCTGCCCGACCTCGCGGCGTGGGTGGCGCACTTCCGCCGCGCCGAGATTCCGGTGCTGCGCGAGACGATCGACGCCCTCGACGCCCTGCGCGCGAACGAGGAGCGAACCGATGCCAACAGCATCGGCGAGATGATCAGCGGCGATCCGCTGATGACGCTGAAGGTGCTGGTCCACGTCGGCGAGCACCGCGGCCGCAGCGTCGTGACGGGGCCGGAGACCGTCATCTCGGCGCTGGTCATGATGGGGATCCCGCCCTTCTTTCGTGCCTTCGCCTCCGTGCAGGCGGTCGAGGGTCGGCTGGGCGAGGACTCCGCGGCGTTCACCGGGATTCGCCGTCTGCTGCGCCGGGCGCACCGCGGTGCGCGCTTCGCGCTCGCCTTCGCCATCCACCGCGCGGATCCCGACGCGGCGTCGATCCACGCGGCAACGCTGCTCCACGAGTTCGCCGAGCTGCTGCTCTGGTGCCACGCGCCGCTCCTCGCGCTGCGCATCCGTGCGCTGCAGAGTGCCGACGCGACGCTGCGATCGCGCGTCGCGCAGCGACAGGTGCTCGGCATCGAGCTCGCCGAGCTGCAGCAGGCGCTCGTCACGGCTTGGCGGCTGCCCACGCTTCTGGCCGAAAAAGGGCCCGACGCCCAGACCGCCGGCGCGCGCACCGTGACGCTCGCCGCGCGGCTCGCTCGCCATGTCGACCGCGGCTGGGACGACGCGGCGCTCCCCGACGACATCGCCGAGATCGCCGACTTTCTTCATCTGTCGGGATCGGCGACGATCGAGCTGCTGACAGGCGTCGACGTCGTCTAGGCGGCAGCGGCCGGCGCGCGCACGGCGCGCAGGACTTCGTCGATGACCGCTGGATGGAAGGCCATCGCGACATGCGGTGCGCCGGCGAGCTCACGGTTGTCGGCCTCCGTCACCGTCGCATTTCGCGTCGGAAAGACGATGTTGTCGCAACGGCTCCAGAAGCACACCAGCTGAGTGTGTCCTAGCTTCTCGTTCGTTGCGAGCGCGCGCAGCCAGTCGCTGCCCTCGCACATCTGCGCGGCGTTGGGGCTGCGCGCGCGGCGCGCGAGCCATGTCCCCGCGTGGGGAGTCGCGATCGTGACCAGGCGGTCAATGCGCGCTGCCGGCTGCGACGCGAGCCAGGCGCGCACAGCCAGGCCGCCCATGCTGTGCGCGACGACGATCGGCGGCTGGGCGGTGGTTCGCTCGACAGCGGCAACGGCGGCGCCGATCGTGCGGCCGTAGGCGTCGATCGAGCCGAGCACCGGCTCGAGGTTGACGGCGACGAAAGGGATGCCTTCTGCGCGAAAACGTCGCAGCCACGGGTTCCAGAGGCCGCGGTTGCAGAAGAAGCCATGGACGAGGACGACGCCGCGACGGCCATGCGCGTCGGCCGGCAGATGGTCCGGCTCGCTGGCGCTGCGAAAAGGCTGCTGCCACAGGAACACGCGCGGCGCGATCAGGATCTCCGTCGCCCACGCGCGGGCGAGCTCGGTGGCGCTCGGGCGCTCTCGCTCGCCCGGCGAATACGAGCGATGCAGGAGCCAGAACTCGGTCGCGATCACACCGGCATAGCCGGCGACTGCGACGGCGATCGCCGCCGGCCCGAGCCATGGAATGCCGCGCTGCACACCGACCGCGACCGCCGCAAACGCGACGCACACGATGGCGAGCACGATCAGCTGCTGGATGCGCGCGAGCATCGTCGTCGGTCGTGGCGAATAAAAAAGGCCTCCGTCGCGGAGACGGAGGCCTTCAGGAATAACAGCCTGACGATGTCCTACTTTCACACGGGAACCCGCAATATCATCGGCGCAGAGGCGTTTCACTGTCCTGTTCGGGATGGGAAGGAGTGGGACCACCTCGCTATGGTCGTCAGGCATAACTGTCGCCCGCTGCTCTGCGGCAGCAAGGCCAATTCGCAGAGTCGGCCGCGGTGGCGGCGCAAATCAGTTTCTCGATTGCGTTCTTGGAGCGAAGAACGGCGCAAACGCGCTTGACTCGGTCTTCGACGACGTCGTCGTCAAAGTTATAGGGTCAAGCCGCACGAGCAATTAGTACTGGTTAGCTCAACCGGTTGCCCGGCTTCCACACCCAGCCTATCAACGTCCTGGTCTAGAACGACTCTTCAGGGGGCTCGAGGCCCCGGCAAGACTAATCTTGAGACGAGTTTCCCGCTTAGATGCTTTCAGCGGTTATCTCTTCCGCACATAGCTACTCGGCGATGCCACTGGCGTGACAACCGATACACCAGAGGTGCGTCCACTCCGGTCCTCTCGTACTA
>Ga0207703_10002862_pt1 | contig 14701 bp, 9 predicted proteins | sample KBSSwiS12_FD_184304 | JGI IMG/M metagenome (GOLD analysis project Ga0207703, IMG submission 184304) | Switchgrass rhizosphere microbial communities from Kellogg Biological Station, Michigan, USA - KBS Switchgrass S1-2 (SPAdes) (version 2) | ecosystem: Host-associated > Plants > Roots >... | reverse complement strand
ATCGTCTTGCGGGGCGATCACATCGCTTATCAGGACGACCCAAAGCATCCCCTCAATCGAGAGCCTTATCTTCGGGGCTCCGATAGCGTGCTCCGCTTGACGCATATCATTGCTGCCCTTGAGAAGCACCACGAGGCTGTAACCGGCAAGACGAAGGGTGCAAATCATCAGGCCTGCCGGGCATTTGCGGCGTATCTGCTGACCGCGCCCTGGCTACCACTGAGATCGTTATTCTTGAGGGGTAAGCGCGGTCCGAAAGCGAGGCAGTCTCATACTCCTGTCGTTGGCCCAGAGTCGCCCTCAGCAAGGACTTTGCATGAAACGCGAGATCCACGGTTTGCCGAGCTAGATGCACAAATTGAGGCTGACCGACGGCGGGCCCGTCTGTCGCCGCCCGTGACTCTTAAGCGGCTCGCGAATTCCATCAGGAACCAAGTTCGCGAATGGCGCAAGAAGCACCCTGATCATGAAGCAACTTTCAATATGAGGTTTGGAGCTTTCCGCTTTAGCCACTGGCGGGACGCCGATTGGTACATGAGAACCGAACGCAGCTGGCATCAAGCTTTGGCTCGGTGCCAGCAAGACCCAGACCTAGGCCCCCATGACTACATGGTGGGCCGTTATTCCTTAGCTCTCGGTCGCCTTTGTCACGAGCAACTTAGGTACGAAGAGGCGGCCCGCTGGTACGGCCGCGCTTGGTCAGTATGGCTTGGTGTTCCAAACTTGTCTCCCCAATATCGATCGTGGCTTCTGAATGCGGCTGCAGTCGGACTGGGCAGAAGCAGCGAAAAGCTTTCCTTGCTGCCCGACTCGCCATACCGTGGAACCGGCCCTAGATTGGTGGTAGGGCTCGTGGGGTCTGCACGAATTTCAATTCCGGCAATCATGCAATAGCAAGACCCAAGTTGGTTATTCCCAGAATAACCACACGATCTCCATTAAGGCATTGATCCTTAAGCTATGTGCATGATACCTGGTCTTCAGGGATCCGTGATTGGCAGGTCGCTTTTTGGTTCGCGGCAGCCATTAGCAACACGATAAAATATTTTGGTGCAATTAAAATCGGAAAACATCAATTTTCTGAGAAATTAATGTGCACGATAAGTCTTTTGCTGACTATTTGTTAGCGGCCTTTCTCGCGCGCACGCGCGCGAATATATATAACTATAATGAAAATTCGCGCGCGTCGGAGTCCGGTTTCCGTATCTCACCGCGCGCCGTTGTCTCCGAGTGAGGTCCTGAAAAGAGTCGGATGGCCCTAATCACCAATCGGGGTACTTGCCTGACTAGTGGACCGCCCAGCTAGCACCTTTGCTAAAAAGCCCGTGCGCGATTTTGGCAGCCTGTCCACCGCTCATTTCGTGAAAAGCCATGGGGGAGCCAGGTCGAATCGCTTGTGGTTCCGCGATTATTCCGTCAGCGTCTTTAGCGCCACCACAGGCGTGAGCGCAGATCTCTGCGCAAACAACAAGCCTTAGAGGAACTCCTCGCGGCGCTGTTGGCCGCTGGTGCCGATTAAGGTGAGGGGAAGTTACATGCGATTCGTTGGCCAGCTTGGGTTGCGATCGATTGCGCTGCGTGTAGGCTCTCCGGGTTGGCAGCTATGCCAGAAACACTTGGTTATGGCGTAGCTATCGCTATACAGTTTCCTCACGTAAACACAACACTCTCCCCAACTGGTCCGTGCGAGGGTTTTGGCACAGGACGATTTCCACAACGGATCACCTCTAGACAGCGGGCCTGACGCACAGTCGTCCACATTGCTGATATAGGAGCTGCCGAGAGCCGTTACGCACATATGTAGATTCCGGCAAGCGTGTTTCTCGGTACCAGTCCGGAGAAGCGCCTGGCGACCACTTCTGGACTTTAGTGGTGCGAAGGGGATTTCGCGACAGCAATCCGGCGCTAACAATCAGGCCGTCAGGTTTCGGTTTCGAGTTCGCCGTCGGCTTACCGGACGATGGTAGACTTCTCGTTACTTATCTCGAGCCGGACCTGGAAGCGCTGCCTCGTCGGTGTGATAAACCACTAAATTATTTCTTCAGTTTCGCGAGAGGGTAGCCCTGCCAAATGTATTCCAAAGCTTCGGGGAGAGTTTGCTGCTTCACTGCACGATCGGTGTGCCCGGCGTTCCGCGCGAATACAAACTGATTAATGATAGCCTTTGGCGGCCAGCACCTTGGCCATATTCTCATTGGCTAGAACCCAGTCGTGCAAGCCATCGCGATCGTTGAAGTTGTCGCGGTCGCCGACCTCGATCCACAGGCGTATGGGCTTCACCGGGCTATTGGGGATCAGGTGTTCGTGGAACTCCCAAGCGCCGTGCGGGATCTGCGGATTGTACGGCCACTGCTGATTCACGTACGTGCCTGAGTAAGTGAGTACGCGGTGGTAAAGTTTCCGGGTGATACCACGCCATGATCAAGGCGCACGAACCGCCGGAGCTGCCGCCCATCGTCGCCCGGCCTTCGGGATCCTTGGTTAACTTCACGTTGTATTGCTTCTCCACCAAGGGCAGCACTTCTTGCTCCACGAATTCCGCGTACCGGCCTGACATGGTGTCGTACTCCAGGCCGCGTTCGCTGCCCTGGGCGTCGCCACTGCCGTTGCTGATGGAGATGGCGATCATCACCCCGGCACGGCGGACGGGCCCGACCAGTTCTTATTCCCCGCCCTGGATACCTTGATCGCCCAGCACCGCTCCGGGGACATATACCGTCACCCGGCGCGAGTACGGCGCGGGGTGGCTGGTCGTGACGATCAGTTTGGCGGGATCTGTGGGGTCCGGAGTGCCGTAGGTGTTAGGCTCGCGCGCGATGCCGGGATAGAACTTGCTGTCTGCCGATTCCATGATGAAGCTTGAAATCGTGCCCTGCAGTGCGGCTTCCTGCGGAGCCATTTCCGGAGCTGGACTGTGCGTCGGCCCCAGGATAAAATTCCCGTCGACGTTCGCCGGAGCGTTGGCGCCGTCAGGCAACTCTTTAGCGGTAACATAGCCCGGACTATGCGGATCGCGCGTCGGCGGCATCGGGCGCTGGCGTGGGGGGGCCGGAGTTTGAGACGGAGTTTGGGCCATCACGACAGGTACGCCGCCTATTAGCGCTATCAGGAACGCGATGCTTGAAAGTCGGGACATTCGGAACTCCTCTTGTAACCTCGCCATTGGCTATACGAGTTTATTTAGTATCTGCGCTAAACTCAAACGCTGGTCTGATTCCGCACCACGATCCATCGCAGGCCCAATTGCCAGTGCCTCACTGTGGCCTTCGAACCAAATCAGGAACGAAGCCTTTTCCGCCTCGCTCAGTCGCTGCTGGTTCAGCCATGTATAGTAGGCGCCCATATCGGCGTCAATCAGAGCGCCCTGCGGATCTGGTCCGTTGTTCGGATGCGTTCCCGCGAGGAGCTCATTCATGGGCTGCTCTCGCTGCCGGGGAGCGAAGCGCGCCAATAGTGTAAGGGGTTGCGCCCGGCGCAATGCTTCGCGCGCGGCCCATTGCACGAACGTGGTGCTGAACACTTGGGTACCCGATCCTTGCGTCAGCAAATCCGCTTGAAAGCGATTCAGCACGGGGTCTCCCCTGAGGCCCAGTTGGCTGGGCTGCATCTGAGCCAGCGCCGTCACCACTCCTTCAGGTCCCATGGAGTGCGCTTGAGCTATGCTGCGGACTCGATCCAGCAGCGCGGCCCGCGCAGGCGCCAGGGACTGATACGACACGCGACTCAGGTCCGCGCCGGCAAGGTTTTCCGCCGCGCCTCCGTCAATGTACCAGTGCGCGAACGGCAACGGATGTTCGCGCGCTCTCCGCGCAACCATTTCCAAAATGGCTTGCAATCCGCCTTGCGGGTCGACTTGCTTGAAATAGGTGCCCTGCGGCCGAAGCTTGCGAAACAGAGGCCGCTGGTTTTCGGCCACACCTTGTCCGATCAAAACGATCGCGAGGCGCGCCGCCGCCAGCGGCTCTTTAGGCGTCGCCGCGTCGAGTTTTTCAACATAGGCGACGGCCGCCGCGCGAAAGCTATCGATCTGATGCGAAGTCCAGAGAAAGGCCGTTAATTCTTCGCTGAATCGCAGAGGAGAACCCGACCAGTCCATCTGAGTGAGGCTCGCGGACAACTTCAGTTCCGCAAAACCGGCTAGCATCCGGCGGCGCTCGATCTCCGGAAGCGCTGCGAGATAAGATAACTGGCGATCCAGGTCCCGCCGCTCGCTGGGGAATTTCCAGTCATACTGGATCACCTCGCGCAACAACAACGGCAGGAAGGAAAGAGGCAATTCCTGCAATAGTGCCAGGTAGCGCGTCGCGAGCTGGCGAGCCTCCAGCGGATATTTTGCGAAGTGTTCGGCCTTGAGATCTCGGGGAAGCATCATAAGATCTCGGCGAGGCGCTTGCCTTTAGATAGACGAGGCGAGAACCCCAGTAGTGAACCCAAAGTGGGAACCAGATCGATCGACTCCACGGGGCGATCGACAATGACGTTCTCGCGAATTCCCGGACCCAGCGCCATCAACCATGTGGTGCGCGAACGCGCGTCCCCGGTACGATGATGCTGAAAACCGTTGCCGCCGGCTTCGGAATCGGAATCGCGCCCGAAGTCGGGCAGAATAAACATGGTGGTTTTGCCCGCGTATTCCGGCTCGGATTGGATCATCTTCCAGATCTCGGAGCACAGACGGTCGGAGCGTTGAATTCCATCCACGTAAAGGGAGAACGCGCCGGAGTGGGCGATGTCCATGTCGTGAAGCGTGATCCACAGCAAACTAGGCGCCAGCCTCCGCATCAATTGACGAGCGACGAATACGGAGAGTTCGTCGGGGCTCGACAGGCTCCGCGCTAGCTTGGTGAAATCCTCCACTGACAATTTGAGAATCGCCGCCAATTTGTGCAGCTCCTGCGCATCGCTGGCGAGGGTTTCCGAATACACCGGCGATTCATAGCTGTCGATCAGGAGGTGATCGTAGTCGCGACTGCTTCCAGAAGACAGCGCCGCAGTCAGCAGGCGCTTGGGGAGGATGACCCCGGCACCCAGCCCTTGACCGTAACTCCGATGACCGCTTTGCCCGATGCGCGCAAACCCATTACTGGGCGCGACCACCCAGGCATCCGTCGCCGGGCGCTTCAAGTCCTTGCGAAAATATTCAAAAACGGTGGGATTGTCCGGCGGCACCGCAGCGAAGTTGTTGAACGTTTCGTAAGCGCCAGTGGCCAGACTAGCAGTAGCTACGTAGTGGCCCAGGATTCCGCGATTGATTACTTGACTGAAGAACGTCGCGCGCGGAATCAGCTCGTCGAGGAGGTGAGGAATGTTTTCCTGCCCGTCGGGCATGAAGGTTTCCTCGTCGCGGGCTCCTCCGCCAAACGTCACGACCACTACTTTTTTGGCGCCGGGCAAGGCCAGAGCCGGCGCCGGAGCGAAGCTGAACAGGCTACCGCCCAGACTGATCCCGGTCGCGGATCTAAGAAACTCACGCCGGTTGAAAGCAACCGTGGCACTCGAATGGTCTTGGCGCGCGGCCGATTTCACGAGTGTGGTCTCCCGCCTCGTTTGCCAGCCTATCACAGGCTCGGTCGCAGAGGGGGGAAAGTCATTGCTGCCCGAGATGCAGATTCCTGATCAGTAATAGTTCGGAACGATGCTCTCTGCGGCCCACCCACGTTAAATATTTGCCGTCGCCCGTAACATCGAAAGCCATCACGCCGTCAGGAAGATCCGTCAAGATATTTGCTACGGTGGTTACTTTCCGGCTGGTCAGGTCTATCTTCCTTACCGGAACTTCACGCGGAGTATCGAAGACCTGTTGATCCAGACCCGACAAGTCAAAATAATAGATTCCATCATTCGCGACCGACCAGAGATTCTGCCACGCCAGATTTGACACCATCAGTTCAGGGCCGCCATTCGCGGGAACACTCCAAATCCCCGGGGCGTGCCGCTCTTTCGCGTAGTAAACCGTTTGTCCGTCGGGTGACTCAAACGCCTGATAGCCGCCCCCTTTTGTGACCAGCAAAGTCTGTCCGCCTCCGGCTGGCATCTTCCAAATTTGCCGGCTTCCCGACCGGTCAGACATGAAATAAAGCCATTGTCCGCTGCGGGACCAACTCGGCTGGGCTTCGGTCGAAATCTCGCGCGTCATCCGTACTGGCGAGCCGCCGTCAGCCCGTACAACGTAAATGTCCCGATTACTGTTTATGGTGGCATCGAACGCGATCCATTGCCCATCGGGAGACCAGCGCGGCGAACTGGCAATACCTGAGTTGAAGTGCGTTAGCTGATTTGGTTGGGAACCGTCGGCCATGGAAACCCAAATTTCTTCAAAACCGGAACGTGCCGAGCTGAAAACCAGCCGCCGCCCATCCGGTGAAAAACTGGGAGCTTGGTCGACTCGGCTCGAGGCAGCTAAGGGGACGGGCACAGGCCGATTGCCTCCAACCGACGTTCCCCAAATATCCCAATTTGATATTTCGTGGGCGAAAGCCAGGTCGAACACCCGCTGCGAGCCCCCGGCGATTACAGAAGGCTCGTAGACGTCCGCTCCAGCAATATCGATGCGCTCGAGTTGCGCGGCATCTCGGGCGCTTGCCGGTACAACCAGGAGGCCCGGGACCCGCCTGCCGGTCGCCAACAGCAAATACTGGCTATCGGGACTCCAGATAAGGCCGCGCAAGGGTCGTCCCGCTATCGCCACCCGGGTTGGAACTCCTCCCGAAACGGAGACGCGGTTTACGTCGGTGGTGGTTGTGGTCGCTCGGATGAAAGCAACTTCGCGGCCGTCAGGAGAAAACGCCGGCCAGGAATCCAACTCCTTCGAAGCGGGATCGGTCACACGATGCCGTTCCTTCGAATCTACGGATAGGAGAAAAATTGCGAACGGCCCACCTGGCGCTACCCGATCCGCGAAAGCGATGGTTTTAGAATCGGCGCTCCACGATAATCCAGATCCGCCGGCGCTGGTGATTTTCTGCTCTGGCCCGCCGGACGCTGGGATCAACATGACCTCTTCGTTCCGGATAAATGCGATCGTTTTACCGTCGCGAGACCAAGCCGGGTAGAGGTCCGGAGCCTGGTCGGATGTGAGTTTCACACGGCCGGAACCGTCGATTTTCTGAACGTAGAGATCCAGATTGCCACCGGTTCCGCCATCCCACGCAAAAGCGACCTGCGTCCCATCCGGCGATAGTGTGGGACTGCGTTGAAGGCCACGATAAGAGGTAAGCGGGAGAAGGTCCGCTACCGGAAGGGGGCTGGGGCTGCTCTTGCTGTAGAGCGTGACAAGTAACCCGAGCGCGAGGACCCCTGCTCCTGCCATCCAAGCCACAGTTGGCACAATTCGCCTGACTCCTGCGACATCCTGAATCGTCGAATGCGTTGTATCTAAGCCGGCCTCAACCAGCTTTTCAGCATCGATTTTGGGTTCGGTGGAGAGAGGCGCCATGAAGCGGTATCCACGCCGAGGGACGGTCTCGATAAAGCGTGGATGCGCTGCGGAGTCGCCCAAGGCATCCCGCAACTTACGAACCGCCGTATGCAGGCCGTCGTCGAAATCTACTACTGTGCCGCCCCATAACCGTTCCCGCAATTGCTCGCGGGTCACGACTCCTCCGGGCTTCTCCAGCAGGGCAACCAATAATCGAAACGGCAGATCCTGCACTTTCACTCGCCGGTTTCGTTTCGTAAGCTGACCACTAGCCAGGTCAACTTCAAAAACATCGAACCGGATTACGTTACCCCTACCCGTTAAGAGAGTCTCCATACCACCGCTGATCAACGATTATACTCCGATGTGTCTTTGTGTCCAGGGTGCTGTCATTTGCGCGCTAAGTTGGTGCCCGCCGCCCATTGGCTCTAAACCGGCCAAGCCGGATCAAGTCGAATGGATCCATGGTCATGCGGGTTCAGATATAGTTCGGAAGTAGTTCAGCAATGGTCCCCTTGATAGGGCCGGGGCGTGGGTGTATAGTCAGCCGGGTCTAGGGCCGGGAGCAGAACGCAGGTTAGTTGCATGACGCGGGGCTGCTGAACTAACAAACTCGGTCCTCTCCTAACAGGGGGTCTTTGCAACCATGTCTTTTTCGCGGAGCGTCCGTTCGGGGCTACTCTTCCTATCTTTGGCGGGGCTCGTCCATGCCCAGCGAGACTTATCCACCATCGTCGGCGTGATCACCGATCCCAGCCAGGCCGCTGTTGTTGGCGCGAAGGTTATCGTCACGGAAGACGCCACCGGCCTGGTCTACAATCTGACCACCGATTCCGGTGGGAACTACGTTCGTCCCGCCATCCGGCCAGGAACTTACACGGTGGAAGTGGATGCCCCCGGGTTCAAGAAATCCACCCAGCGCAATATCACCTTGACGGCAGGCGATCGAACCGCCGTGAACATCGCATTACAGCTCGGTGACAGCACGCAGACCGTAGAGGTTGCCGCGGAAGCGGCTCTCCTGCAAACGGAAAGCACAGTGGTGGGCGCCAGTTTGAACTCCAGGAGTGTTCACGAGTTGCCCCTCGGCGGCCAGCGCAAATTCACTTACCTGGCCCGCCTCTCGGTGGGCGTCCTGCCCAACGAGACCGGAGCGCGCGATAACAATTCGGGCGGCTTCTCGGCTAACGGAGTGCGCTCGAACGGCCAAAATAACTTCCTGTTGAACGGTGTGGACAACAACGTCAACAATATCGACTTCATCAACCAGGCCGCATACGTGTCAGGGCCCTCGGTGGAAGCCATCGGCGAAATTCGCATCCTGACCAACGGCTACAATGCCGAGTACGGGCGCGGCGCTGGAGGCGTGGTCAACGTGACCATCAAATCCGGCACCAATCAGCTGCATGGCGCAGTTTTCGAATTCTTCCAGAACACCAAGCTGGATGCCAACAAGTGGGAAAACAACAAGGTGGGGTCGACCAAGTCCCCGTACAACCAAAATCAATTTGGCGGGGCAGTTGGCGGACCGATCATCAAGAACCGAACCTTCTGGTTCGCGGACTATCAGGGTACGCGCATTCAGTCGACCGGCGGAATCGTAAATGGTTTAGGGAACATTTGGAATTATGCGGTTCCCACGGCAGCAGAGCGGGGCGGCGATTTTTCGGCGCTTCTGGGATCGGTGGTCGGCGTGGACGCGCTGGGCAATAGCGTCCGGGCGGGACAGATCTACAACATCAACAGCACTCGCACGGTTACGCTAGCGAACGGGAGCACGGCATTCGTTCGGGATCCGTATCCCGGCAATATTATTCTTCCGAGCCAGATGGATCCGGCAGCGGCGAAGATCGCTGCTCTCCTCCCTAATCCAAATCAGAATCTTGCATCAGTTGCCAAGACCAACAATTACCGGGTAGTTACCAAGGGCTTGCAGCAGAACGATCAGGGCGATCTCCGCATCGATCACCGAGTCTCTGACAAGGACAATCTTTTTGGCAGCATGAGTTGGGGGGAGGAGTACCGGCAGATCAGCCCTTCCTTGGCCGACCCGTTAGACCGCCAACTGCGCGAGTATTACAACCTGACGCGGAACGCCATGCTCAGTTACACGCGCATTTGGACGCCGAACTTAGTCACCGAAACTCGCGCGGCGTATTCGCGGCTGGTGGCGCACGCGGCAACTGCCAATAGCGACGTAGATTCTTATAAGTTATTCGGGATTGGCGGCTTCAATCCATTTGCGGGCGCTGGTGGAGGACTGCCCAACATCCAGTTTGATACTTCCGGACCCGGATACGGAGATGACGGCCGTCAACTCGGTGGCCGCAACTTCCAGCCCAGCCAAGAGTACAGTAACGTCTGGGATTTTATTCAGAACGTGAACCTGAATCACGGTTCACATTCTTATAAGTTCGGCGCCGAGTACCGGCCGATTGGGTTTCCCTTTTACCAATTTCAGTACCTCCATGGGAACCTTAACTTCAACCAGGACCGCACCAATAACCCGCAGTTTCAAACCCAGACTGGCGACGCATTCGCCAGCTTCCTGCAGGGCTATCCCAGCTCGGCGAATATTTCCACCACTAATTTTCTCTCGACTCAGCGAAAAGCGTGGAGCTTCTTTGCTCAAGATGACTGGAAAATCAGCTCTAAGCTGACTCTCAATATCGGTATCCGCTATGAGTTGTTTTCGCCGATCGGAGACAGCTTTGGACGGCAATCGAACTTTGACTTCGCGAACTTGAGATTCGACATTCCCGAAGGCAAGGATCAGGACACGCCTCTGCCTTCCAATTTCGCGACTAAGTATCCGTTTCTTACCGTGACTCGAGGCAAGGTAAGCAAATATTTGATCCCGTGGGATAAGACAGATTTTGCTCCGCGCATCGGCTTGGCGTACACAGTGGGGGCGAGAACGGTGATTCGGGCCGGGTACGGCATCTTCTATGGAGGTGAGGAAAATCAGGGCGGCAGTCCTGCCCGCGGGTACAACCCACCTTTCAATAACAACATCGCGCTGCCCTCGGCAGGCGCTTTCGTGAAGATTCCGACGATGGGCCGCCTTTCCGACGGACTGCCAGCGAACATCCTGGATTTGCCGGCTGCGTTTACTTTCCGCGGGATTGCCCAGAATGTCCGCACTCCGCTGGTTCATAAATGGAACCTTGCAGTGCAAAGAGAACTCGGGCACAATTTTGCTCTCGAACTCTCTTATTTGGGCAACCACCAAGCTCGTCAACTGGTGTTCTGGGATCCCAACACGGCACCCAGCCGACCGGACGTGCCGACATCGGTTGCATTGGATTCGTTACGTCCAATTCCAGTAATTTCCGCGACCAGCAACTATACCTACACCTTTGGCTACGGTAACTACAACGCCGGAACCGCGAAACTCGACAAGCGTCTTTCCAGTGGCCTGCAGGGCACGGTGGCCTACACTTGGGGTCATGTGCTGGCGAATACCGGCACAACTCTCTACGGATCGATCGATGCAATCGGGTCCCCTGATCCGCGTGACCTTAGCCGTCAATATTCCAATGCAAACTGGGATATCCGCCAGAGTTTCGTGTCCAGCTTCTCCTACGATCTGCCGTTTGGAAAAGGCAAGAAGTTCGGCAACAACTGGAATCCGGCCGCGCAGATGGTTATCGGAAATTGGCAGCTCAACGGAATCCTCACGCTACGGACCGGCGCGTGGTTCGGCCTCAACACCAATGCGGGCGTGGGCAACATCGGAAAGATCCGGCCGGACATTATTGCCGGCAAGAAGGCCGATGAAGCGCCGTCGCAGGGTCGCGGCCCGGATGAGTGGTTTGAGACCAGCAACTTTACTCAGCCGGCTAAGTTGCCGAATGGGACGGGGAATACCACGAATGGCAACCTGGGGAATCAGACCAACCAAGGCCCGCCGCAGAGGGTTCTGGATGCATCGTTGTTCAAGGATTTCCCGATCAATGAACGGTTCCGGTTCCAGTTCCGCGCAGAGGGTTTCAACATCGCCAACACGCCCCAGTATGACGTGACGTCGATAGGGTTCACGTTAGGAACCAGCAACTTTGGGCAGATGTCGAGGACCCTGCCGCTGGAGAGAAAATTCCAGCTCGCATTGCGCCTCCAGTTCTAACGGGGCGGTTTTCATTGACGTGCCGCCGCTGTATACTTTAAACGGCTGGAATTGCGGATTCAGCTTGCGGGATCAATAACTTCCAGACCATTCGGCGTGCGGATTCGATGTGAGAAAAGGGAAGCGGAGGAGAATATTTTTGAGACAGAGCGGCCCTTATGCGTCGGCTGCATTCATTCTCTCCGGCTTCATGACCGCGCCGCCGGGGATGGGTGCAACACCGTCAGACTCCTCGGCGTTGGTGAATCTATATTGTGTCGTTTGTCATGACAACGCCAAGCGCACTGCGGGAGTCACGCTACAAGGGTTGGACCTTAGTAAGATCGGCGATAACTCACCGCTCTTGGAAAAGGTGTTGAACAAGGTCCAGACGGGGCAGATGCCTCCCGCCGGAATGCCGCGTCCCGATGCCGCCCGGCGCGCGGATTTCAGCAAGTGGCTGGAAACTTCGCTCGATGCCGAATCGGCCGCACATCCGAACGCCGGCCGACCGGCGGCGGTCCACCGTCTCAACCGCGCGGAATATAGCAACGCGATCCGCGACATTCTGGCTCTGGACATAAACCCCGGCGCGCAGTTGCCGGTCGACGATTCCGGCTACGGGTTCGACAACATCGGGGACGTGCTATCGATGTCCTCCGCGCTGCTGGACCGCTACATGTCGATGGGCCGCAAGATCGCGCGGCTGGCTGTCGGCGATCCCACACTGAAGCCCGGCGAAGCGATTTTCGAGCCGCGCCGCGAGCCGAATCGAGGTGTGGCCCCTGCGGTTCCTGCGAGAGCGGAGTGGATGAGCGACGACCTTCCTTTTGACTCAGCCGGTGGGCTCTCGGTGCGGTATTACTTCCCACTGGATGCCGAATACGTGATCCGTATTCGACTCGGACAGGCGAATGCGCCGGTCAAGCTTGCGCCGCTGGAATTCCGCATGCCGATGAAGGCTGGTCCGCACACGATTGGACTCACGTTCCCCAAGGAATCGCTGAAACTGGAACTGGCGGCGCCGGCCGTTGCGCGCCGGTCTGCTTTCGTATCCAGCGTGCGTCCGGAAGCTTCGTCGGCGGGCATGGATCTGCGCGTCGACGGCGTGAGAGTGAAGCGGTTTCCCCCGAACGCCGACGGATTCTCGCCGCCGGTGTTGAATCTGGGCATTGTGGGCCCCTACAGCCCAACCGGTCGGGGAGATACGCCCAGCCGCGAGAAGATTTTCGTATGCCGTCCGGCGAGCAGTTCCGAAGAGAGTAAGTGTGCGCAGAAGATTCTGGCGAACTTGAGCCGCCGGGCGTATCGCCGTCCCGTGGCGGACGCGGATATCCGGCCTTTGCTGGCGTTGTATCAGAATGCCCGCGGGAAAGGCGATTTCGACTACGGAATCGAGAGAGCGATCCAAGCGATTCTAGTTGCCCCCGACTTCCTGTTCCGGGTGGAAACCGACCCGCCAGTAGGCGCAAAGCGCAATCCCAATCACCGCATCAGCGATGGCGAACTCGCGTCGCGCCTTTCGTTTTTCCTGTGGAGCAGCGTGCCTGACGACACGTTGCTCGATCTGGCCGAGCACGCGAAACTTTCCGATGCGAAAGTGCTTGAGCAGCAGGTGCAGCGCATGCTTGACGATCCCCGCTCTTCGGCCTTCGTGAACAACTTCGCCGGGCAGTGGCTGCAAATTCGCAATCTGGCGACGGTGAAGCCCGATCCGGTGGTGTTCGCCGACTTTGACGAAAGTCTCCGCTATAGCATGCAGCGGGAAACGGAATTGTTTTTCGAGAGTATTTTGCGCGAGAACCGCAGCGTGCTGGATCTTCTTACAGCGGACTACACTTTTCTGAACGAGCGCCTGGCCACTCACTATGGCGTCCCTGGTATCTATGGCTCGCAATTTCGCCGGGTTGCGCTCAAGGACCCGACTCGCGGCGGCCTGCTGGGACAAGGCAGTCTGTTGACGGTGACTTCTCCTCCCAACCGCACATCGGTGGTGCAGCGCGGAAAGTGGATTCTTGATAACTTGTTGGGAGCTCCACCGCCCCCGCCTCCTCCGGACGTGCCGGCGCTCGAAGCGACCACCAATGGTGCGAAAAAACTGACGCTCCGCGAAGCCATGGAAGTGCATCGCGCGAACAGCGCCTGCGCCGTGTGCCACCGTAGCATGGACCCGTTGGGATTCGCGCTGGAGAACTATGACGGAATCGGCGAATGGCGCACGAAAGACGGCGTCGCCGATGTGGACGCCTCCGGCAAACTGCCGGACGGAACCCAGTTCGAGGGGCCCGCAGGATTGAAGAAAGTGCTGGTCACCACGCGCCGCGACGAGTTCGTTTCTACGGTGACCGAAAAGCTCTTAACGTATGGCCTGGGGCGAGGCGTGGAATACTACGATAAGCCGACCCTTCGGGCCATTATGCGCCAGACAGAAGGCAATCAGTACCGTCTGAAGGACCTGATTATGGGCGTTGTCACAAGTATGCCGTTTCAGATGAGGAGGTCAGCGGACCTATGATGATTACCAAGAAACACCTGCAGCGCCGCACGTTTCTCCGCGGCTTAGGGACCACTCTGGCTCTGCCGTTTCTGGACGCCATGGTGCCGGCCTTCGCGGCGCCGCGGCTCGGCGCGACGAAGCCGGTAGTTCGCTTGGGCTTTTTGTACGTGCCCAACGGCATCATCTCCGCCGGCTGGATGCCGAAGGGCGAAGGCTCCGGCTTCGAGTTTAACTCAACCACAAAAGCGTTGGAACCCTTCCGCGAGAACACTCTGATCCTGAGCGGACTGGCCCAGATTCAAGGCCGCTCCTATGGCGACGGCGCGGGCGATCATGCGCGGGCGGGCGCAAGCTGGCTGACGGGTGTGCATCCCAAGAAAACCGAGGGCGCCGACCTCCGCGCCGGAATCTCGGCGGACCAGGTGGCGGCGCGCGCGTTCGGCAAAGAGACGCAGTTCGCTTCGCTCGAACTGGGCGTGGAAGCGCCGAGTCTGGCGGGCGGCTGCGATTCCGGTTACAGCTGCGCCTATACCAATACCATTTCCTGGCGCAATCCGACCTCGCCGAATCCGATCGAAGTGAACCCGCGCATCCTGTTCGAGCGCCTGTTTGGGGACGGCGACAGCACCGATGTGAAGTCGCGCGTTGCGCAAATGCAGGAGCAGAGCAGCATTCTGGATTT
>Ga0207703_10002857_pt1 | contig 14730 bp, 16 predicted proteins | sample KBSSwiS12_FD_184304 | JGI IMG/M metagenome (GOLD analysis project Ga0207703, IMG submission 184304) | Switchgrass rhizosphere microbial communities from Kellogg Biological Station, Michigan, USA - KBS Switchgrass S1-2 (SPAdes) (version 2) | ecosystem: Host-associated > Plants > Roots >... | reverse complement strand
GCGCAGGACCAGTTGCGAGAGAGAACGGGCCCCCGGGCTCGCGACGATCCGCAAGTCATCCTGGTTGCCGAGGTCGGCGCGGTCTAGATCTATGCCTAGCATGGGCGCTGTAAGATAAAGCACTTTTATGCAAGAATTCAACAACGCAACGTCTTAATTCGCCTGAGAATTTTTAAATGCCAGTAGTCATTGGCGCGCTTCGCGAAAGCGCGCCGCAAGAAACGCGCGTCAGTCTCACGCCCGAAATTGTCGGCAAATTCGCCCAGACGGGCGCCCGGATCCTCGTTGAGAGGGGCCTCGGCGCGCTGGCGCGGTTTCCCGACGATGCCTACAAGAACGTTGCTTGGGCAGAATCGCCTGCAGCGGTCCTGGATCAGGCGCAGGTCGTTCTGACTGTACAGCCCTTGTCTGTCGAACAGATTACGCGCCTCAAATCGGGGACGGTCGTCATCGGCTACATGCAGGCCTATAGCCGCAAGGCCGAGGTGAAAGCCCTGCAGGAACGGGGAATCACCAGTTTCGCCATGGAATTCGTGCCCCGGATATCGCGGGCACAATCCATGGACGCGCTGTCCTCACAGGCCGCCATTGCGGGCTACAAGGCCGTTTTGATAGCAGCCGATAATCTGCCCAAATTCCTGCCGATGCTCACGACTGCTGCCGGCACCATCAGGCCGTCCTCGGTCCTCGTTATTGGCGCCGGCGTTGCCGGACTTCAAGCGATCGCCACCGCCCGTCGCCTCGGGGCAGTCGTCGAAGCGTATGACGTCCGAAGCGCCACCAAGGAACAGGTGAAGTCCCTCGGCGCGAAGTTCGTCGATACGGGCGTCAGCGCGGATGGGGCCGGCGGTTACGCGCGCGAGCTGACGGCTGAGGAAAAAGCCAAACAACAGGAAGTCCTGGACTCGCGCATCGCCGCTTCGGATGCAGTGGTCACGACCGCAGCCGTGCCGGGGCGCCCGGCTCCGAAGCTCATTTCGAAGGCCGTGGTCGAGCGGATGAGGCCGGGCTCGGTGATCGTGGATATTGCGGCTGAGCAGGGTGGCAACTGCGAGCTCACGCGGGCCGGGGAAGTTGTCGATCACAACGGCGTAAGAATTATCGGCGCCGTCAACCTGCCTGCTCATCTCGGCTACAACGCCAGTGAGATGTATTCGCGGAATCTGTTCAACTTCCTCAAGCCCGCCATCAACAAGAGCGGCGATCTCGAGATCGACTGGAACGATGAAGTCTTCGCGCAGTCGTGCCTGACGCATGGCGGCGAGATCAAGCACGAACAAACACGCAAATCGCTCGAGGGCTGACATGACCGGCATCATCGCACTGTATATTTTCATGCTGGCGGCCTTCACCGGCTATGAGGTCATCTCGCGTGTGCCGGTCATCCTGCATACGCCGTTGATGTCAGGTTCCAACTTCGTCCACGGCATCGTGCTCGTTGGCGCGATGGTGGCACTGGGCGGCGCGCACACTCCGCTCGAGAAAACGATTGGCGTGATCGGTGTACTGCTGGCGGCGGGCAATGCCGTGGGCGGATATGTCGTGACCGAGCGCATGTTGGAGATGTTTAAATCCAGCGGGGCGCGCAAGGGTCCGAAGGCCGGAGGTTCGCACTGATGGAGCCTGACGTCCTCAGCAGGGAAACCCTGATCCAGGCGAGTTACCTCGTCACTGCCGCGCTGTTCATTCTCGGCCTGAAGCGCATGAGCTCGCCCGTCACCGCCCGCAGCGGCATTCTGTGGGCCGGCGCCGGCATGTTGGTGGCGACGCTGGTGTCATTCCTGTATCCGGGAATGACCAACTATGAGCTGATTGTGCCTGCGATGTTCGCCGGCGGCGCCCTGGCGTGGTGGAGCGGAAAGCGCGTCGCCATGACCGACATGCCGCAGATGATTGCGCTCTATAACGGCATGGGTGGCGGGGCGGCCGCGGCGATCGCCGCAGTGGAACTGTACCGTGGTGAAAATACCGGGTACGCCACTTCGACGCTGGCTGTCGTTGGCGGAATCATCGGGTCGGTGTCGTTCAGTGGCAGCGCGATTGCGTTCGGTAAGCTGCAGGGCCTGATTACGAAGAGCATTCGCTTCTCAGGTCAGCAGATTTTCAACATGCTTCTGTTGCTTGCCGCGCTCGTCCTGGGAGCAATGGTGGCGTTCAACTTCAACGCAACCCCACCCGTCATCACTGCCTTCTTTGCACTGGCGTTACTCCTCGGCCTGACGATGACTCTGCCCATCGGCGGCGCCGATATGCCGGTTGTCATCTCCCTCTATAACGCGCTGACCGGTTTGGCGGTGGCGTTTGAAGGCTTTGTTCTCAACAACGCGGCGATGATCATCGCCGGCATGGTTGTCGGATCTGCCGGTACGTTGCTCACGCAGTTGATGGCGAAGGCGATGAATCGCGGGCTGGGCAACGTGTTGTTCTCTGGTTTCGGCGATACGGGCGGCGAGGCCGCGACCGGCGACGTCACTGGCAGCTTGAAACCGATCGAGGCTTCCGACGTGGGCGTCATGATGGCGTTTGCCTCCAAGGTCATCATTGTCCCCGGCTACGGCATGGCCGTCGCCCAGGCGCAGCACAAGATCTGGGAGCTGTGTCAGTTGCTGATTGATCGCGGCGTGACGGTCAAATTCGCCATCCACCCGGTGGCGGGCCGCATGCCTGGTCACATGAACGTGCTGCTCGCCGAGGCCGGTGTTCCATACGACCTGATCTCGGACCTGGATGAAATCAACTCGGAGTTCGAGACCGCGGACGTTGCGCTGATCATTGGCGCCAACGACGTCGTGAACCCGGTCGCGCGTAATGACAAGTCGAGCCCGATCTACGGTATGCCCATTTTGAATGCCGACAAGGCCAAGAATGTCATTGTGATCAAGCGTGGCAAGGGTGCGGGCTTCTCGGGTATCGAGAATGCGCTGTTCTATCTCGACAACACCCGGATGTTGTATGGAGATGCGCAGAAGGCCGGCGCGGAGTTGATTCAGGCTATCAAGGCGGTGGGGTGAACGTGAAGCACAGCCCGACGTTGTCGAACCCGAGGTTGTCATGCCTGATTGCGCTGGCCATGATTGGCGCTCAGGCGGCATCTGCGGCTGGCGCATCGCCGGCACCGACCTCGCTGGCGGCCTCGCAGCCGATGGCCCGGGTACGCGCGGCAACGCCAGATCGGCGCCTGGACGGCTCTGCGCACCTTGCGGCGGCTCAGCCCGCCAACGCCGCTGCACCGGCGGCCGCTGGCGAATCTGCTCGCCGCCCCACGACGACCGCGGAAGTCATTTCATCGTCGACCGCAGGCGACTGGCGGCCGTTGGATCCGCAGAACACGTTGTACATGGAGCTGCCGGCCGGCCGCGTGATCATCGAGCTCAACACCGAGTTCGCTCCACACCACGCCGCCAACATCATTGCCTTGGCGCGCGAGGGCTACTACAACGGCACAGCCATCGTTCGCTCCCAGGACAACTACGTTATCCAGTGGGCCGACCCCGACGGCAAAAAGCCGATCAAGAACGCTCAGAAAACCGTGCCGGCTGAATTCGAACGCGCCGCTCGCGGAATTGCGTTTACTCCGCTCGTGGATCCCGACACATACGCTCCTGAGGTTGGATTCACCGACGGCTTCCCAATGGCGCGCGACCCGAAGTTTGGTCGCGCCTGGCTCGTCCACTGTTATGGCATGGTGGGCGCGGGCCGTGACAATGACGTGGATAGCGGTGGCGGGACCGAGCTGTATGTTGTCACCGGCCAGGCCCCTCGCCACCTGGACCGCAACGTGACATTGGTGGGCCGGGTCATCCAGGGAATGGAATTGCTGTCCGCGCTTCCCCGTGGCACCGGAGCGCTGGGTTTCTACGAGAAGCCCGAGCAGCGCGTGCCGATCAAATCAATGCGAGTCGCGGCGGACGTGCCCGCGTCTCAGCGCGCGGAGCTGGAGGTGTTGCGTACGGATACGCCAACATTCACGGCATACGTAGAAGCGCGCCGCAATCGCCGCGAAGAATGGTTCAAAGTGCCAGCCGGCCACGTTGACGTGTGCAACGTGCCGATTCCCGTTCGCCCCAAACCCTCGCACTAACCCGGCACCAGCTGCATTTGTTGGCTCATCTGCGGGGCCGCGGCGGAGGCCGTGATGGGGGTGCCGCACGCGGTCCGTGCATCTCCATATTTCTCATGCGGCGCTCGCGGGCACGATCAATCATCATCTGCCGCTCAGCCGGTGAGGCATTCCGCCAGCGCTCGCGTAGCATCTGACGCCGCTCCGGCGGCAACTGCCGGAAGCGGTGGAAGTTCTGCCGCACGGCATTCTGTTGATCCGGCGGCAGCGACTGAAACCTCTGCCAACGTTCTCTCAAGGCACTACGCTGATCGGGCGGCAGATTGTGCCAACGCTGAAAACGCTGCTGAGCCTGCCCCCGCTGCTCAGGCGTCATGCCCAACCAACGATTGCTTCCTCGCGCCAACGCCTGCTGCCGCTCCGGCGTCAACGTGTTCCAGTTACCGCTGAACTTACCGAGCAGCTTCTGTTGGTCGGCGGACAAGCTGGACCACGGCACGCTTTGAGCGGGCTGAGCAGGAACCTCAGCCGGCGTTGGCGGCGGTGTTTGTTGCGCAAATGACGGTGTCGCCGCCCCGAGCAGCGCCAACACCATCCATCCTGCCAACCCCTTACTCATTTTTCTTGTCTCCGGACGCAGGAGGAGGGTCCCCTGCGGGGGCCTGCTTCCGTGACGGATCGTTCGGGTTGGGCGCCTTTGCGACCTTACCGATATCCGTCTGCGCCAGGTATTCAATCCAACTGCCATCATCCGCCGTCTGTGAATCCGCCCCGGAATCGACGCTACCCAGAAACTCCAGCAGATCTGAATCCGCTGCCGTGTCTGCCTTTTTCTCATCCTGAGCAGCCGCGGTTTCACACAGTGCAAGCACTGTCAGCCCCACCAGCAGGCGCAAGCGCTTGCTGGGGGTACCTCTAGGCACCGGTGCTACTCGCCTCGTTTGAATCTGATTGATCCACCGCCCACTCGTAGAACTGACCCGTATCCGTCTCATCAGACACGAGGTCCAGCGCGTCGCTGTCCGCCAGTAAATCGAGATCTTCCACACCCGCACGGCCGCTGCCTTCGGTCCCCGAATCACCCCTATGAGAATGCGGCCAAAGGACAAACGCAACCAGCACCGCTGCTGCCACCGCTCCCGCAGCCGGCATCAATGAGAATCGCCGCCATACCGAGGGGCGTTTGGTCGCCTCCTCAATGGCGGCATGGCGCGCCTGGTTGAGGCGCGACCGGATTCGGCCGTCGACACGCTGAACGCTGTCCGCGAGAAGCTCACGGGTGCGCTTCTCGAACTCGCTGTTCGTGTCGTTCATCGGGCCCACTGGGGCGGGCGGACTCATGTCCAGAAATCTCCAAGTTGCGCGCGGAGTGACTGCAACGCGCGGAAGTAATGTGTCTTGACGCTGCCTTCAGAGCAACCCATCGCGGTCGCGGTCTCGGCGACGTCCATACCCTCGAGTGTCCGCAGCATGAACACCTGTTGCTGACGGCGAGGCAGTGCCTCGATTGCCCTCTCGAGCGCGTCCATGGTTTCGGAAATCTCGAGCTTGCGGGGCGGCTGCGGATCAAAGCTCGGCGCCTGGGCAATGGGGTCCTGCTCTTCGTCGTCTTCATCATTGCCGCGGAACGGCAACCATGAGATCACGCGACCCCGGACGGTCCGGCGCCTCTGCATGTCCCGGATGCGGTTTTCCAGAATCCGGTAGAACAGCGGCTTCCACTCTTCCGCCGGCCGATCGGAATACGCGCGCGCAAGCTGCAGCATCGCGTCCTGGACGGCGTCGAGCGCATCATCTTCATGACGCAACGCCGCCTGAGCGATCTTGAAGGCCTTCAATTCGACGCCGGCCAGAAACTGGTTCAGCGCACGCGATTGGCTATTTGTAGTCGAATCCGACAGTTCCACGTCGCCGTGTGATGCGGACGGCATGCTATAAGGCGGCGCGAGCGTAGCAAACCCAGACATGGGATGCATAACGCACGTGCGCCCGCACTGGTTGACTCGGCCTTGCAGGCTGCCGGGCCCCCGCGAAGCGCAAACCATTGATTTCCCGCGAAGCGGGACCATTGAACTCCCGCGAAACGGGATAGTTAACGATAGTACCGCATGACCGGACCCCAGGTCTTTCGCGTCGCGCTCGACATGCCTTTGCGACGCCTCTTTGATTATCTGGCGCCTGAGGCAGGCCCTTTGGGCGACGTGCGGACTGTTCAGCCCGGTATGCGCGTCCGGGTCCCCTTTGGTCGCCAGCGCCTGGTCGGCGTGGTCATGGAGATTGCCGACTCGTCCGATCTGCCGGCGGACCGGCTCAAGGCGATCCTGGAGGTCCTCGACCCGCAACCCATCCTGGACCCGGCGGCGCTGGGATTGCTCCGGTGGGCGGCCGAGTACTACCACCACCCTATCGGTGAGGTGATTGCCGCAGCGATGCCCAAGGCACTGCGCCTTGGCGCCAGCACCTCTTCCAAAGTGGAGCGATGGAGCCTGACCGCAGCCGGGCACGGAGCTCACGAGCAAGGCGAGCCTCGCCGTGCCCCGAAGCAACGCAAGCTCCTCGAATTCCTCGCGGCGAACGACGCCGCAACTGCCGATACCCTGACCGAGCACCTGCCAAACTGGCGAGACGCAGCCAGGCAACTCGTTGCTCGCGGCTGGGTCAGTTCCATGGAAGTCGAGCCCGCCGCGCCCGATGTCCCCTCTTCCGCGCAGGCGGAAGGCCCACCACTGTCTGATGAACAGCGGCACGCTGTCGAGGCTATAAGCGCAGGCGGCTCCAAATACGGCACGTCCGTACTTCATGGGGTCACCGGAAGCGGAAAAACCGAGGTTTATCTACGCACTGTCGAGCGGGTACTGGCACAAGGGCGTCGCGCCTTGGTGTTGGTTCCTGAGATCGGGCTAACACCTCAGCTGGTGGGCCGGTTTGCGCAACGGTTTGGCGTTCCGCTGTCAGTGTTGCATTCGGCATTGACCGACCACGAGCGATTACTTGCGTGGCGCGAGGCATTCAGCGGACGCGCCAGAATCGTCATTGGAACTCGATCTGCCGTGTTCGCCCCGGTACCCGACCTCGGAATCATCATCGTCGATGAAGAGCACGACGCGTCGTTCAAACAGCACGAGGGCGGATTCAGATATTCGGCGCGCGATCTCGCCGTCGTGCGTGCACAACGAGCAGAGGTGCCAATCGTCCTCGGCTCCGCCACACCCGCGCTGGAGACGCTGAATAACGTAACGAACCATCGGTACGTACGCCTGACTCTACCGCGGCGCGCAGACCAAGCTGCGCCACCGCGTATGGCGCTCATTGATTTGCGAGCACATGCCGCGCACGCAGGAATATCAACACCCGCGGTTCAGGCGATCGAACGCCACATCAAAGAGGATGGGCAAGTCCTCGTCTTCCTGAATCGACGCGGCTATGCCCCGTCTCTCCTTTGTACGGCTTGCGGGTGGGTAGCGCCCTGTACCGAATGCGACGCTCGCCTTACCGTACACATGTCTGCTGGCCGGCTGCGGTGCCATCATTGTGGAGCAGATGGCGAGCTTCCCAATCGGTGCCCCCAATGCGGCTTCGCTGTAAAACCCGTGGGGCAGGGAACCGAGCGCATCGAGGAAACCATGGCGAAGTTGTTTCCAGACGCGCCGCTGGTCAGATTGGATCGCGATGTCGTTCGAAAGCGCGGCGACCTGGAAGAGGCCATGCGGCGGATGGCATCAGGGGAAGCACGCATTCTCGTTGGCACGCAGATGGTGACCAAGGGACACGATTTTCCCAATGTCACGCTGGTTGTTGTGTTGAATGCAGACCAGGGATTGTTCAGCACTGATTTCCGCGCACCGGAACGCCTGGCGCAGACGATCGTGCAGGTTGCGGGCCGCGCGGGCCGTGGAACACGCCCGGGCGAGGTGCTCGTTCAAACTGAATTCCCCAGTCATCCGCTTCTGTTGAACCTGCTGAACGAAGGCTATGACGGATTCGCTCGCGCGGCCTTGGAGGAACGGTCTCTGGCGTCCTGGCCCCCGTTCAGCCGGCTGGCGGCGGTGCGTGATTCGGCCACGACCGCGCATCACGCATTGGAATTTCTAACCGAGGCTCGGAAGATTGCCCGGCCGCCGCGCAACGTGAAGTTGCTCGGCCCGGTTCCCGCCGCGATGGCCAAACGGGCCGGGCGGCATCACGCGCAGTTGTTGGTGGAGAGCGCGGAGCGTGGTGCTTTGCACCGCTTTTTAGATGCGTGGCTGCCGGAAGTTGAGCATTTGCAGAGCGCGCGCCGTGTCCGCTGGGCATTGGATGTCGACCCGGGTGAGTTGTTTTGAGCCGTGTACGTCGCGCATTGGACGTCGAACCAGGCGAGTTGTTATGAGCCGTGGCCGGCGCGCGGCCGAAAACGGCTGAGTCCGTCGAGCCAGCGACGCGCTATCCGGCGACACCCTCGAGGATGCTGAGCGATGACGCCGTCCTCACCACCCTCTTCAACCGCAGCCCCGCCCGCGCAAACAACTGCCGGAACTCGTCCTTCGTTCGCTCCTTGCTCCCCATGATCACCATCATGTTGATATCCATCAACTTGCCCCAGTCAAAGCGGTTTCCCGCGGCAATAACATGATCAATGACGAGCACACGGCCGTCGCCAGCCATCGCTTTCCGACAGTTCTGCAGGAGGCGCACGCTCTTTTCGTCGTCCCAGTCATGAATGATGTACTTCATAACATAGGCATCCGCTCCCTCGGGCACTGATTCGAAGAAGTCTCCGCCTATCGCCTCAGTACGACCCGCGAGGTCTGAGGCATTCAAGGCGCCCGACTTCACCGCCTCCTCGACCACCCGAGGCTGATCAAAAAGCACGCCTCGAACCTTCACATAACTGCGCAGAATAGAAATGAGCAGATGTCCATGCGCTCCGCCGACATCCACCACCTTGCGCAGCTTCCCGAATGCATACGCACGCGTGACCGCGGCGTTTTCCATGACCGAGATGCTGGCCATCGACGCCGAAAACATCTTCTCTTTGCCGGGATGTTCATGCATCCAGGGAAACGCAGGAGCGCCATGGACATGCTCGAACGCGGATTCGCCCGTCCGAACGGCATGTTCCAATGCACCCCACGCCGACCAGTTGTAGTCATCGACGAGCATCAACGCGAAATTTCGGAGCGACTCCGGGTGATCACTTCGGAGGGTTTGCGCCAAGCGGGTAAGGTGGAACCGTCCGTGAGGATCGGACGCGAATATTCCGACGCTGGCGAGAGCACGCAGAACACGGCCGAGGTAGGGCGGGTGCGCCCCTACTTGTGCGGCGAGTTCGTCAACGGTCAGCGGCCCCGCCACCAGCGCATCGGCAATGCCGAGCTTCGCCGCCACAAACACCAGCTGAGATTGCCAATAAGCGGCGATGCGCTCGAGCATGGCGTCATGCGCCCGTTTCGGTAACCTCATTGACGGCCTGTGGCCAAACCTTCCTGGGTATCGCTCTGCACATTCTATCCTGACGGCCTTCCGTTACGTCGTCACTCGCCCAGGAACATCCAGCTGCGTCCAGCCGGGACTTCGGTCCTCAGTGAATCACGCACGAGGGACGATCGGCCAAGTCGGCCCCCTCGAGTTAAACTGCGGGCCCATAAACTGAGCGCCTTCCTGGAAATCAGGACCAGCGGGCCCCTTTGGCGGAAACGATTTCTTGAAGCAGCAACTCGAGCAACTCCTGCAGACCGCCGTCAGCGGCCTGGTGGGAGGCATCCTTCCCGAGGCTCCCGAGCCTGGCGCCGTCGCGGTCGAGCGGACCCGCGACCCGAAGCACGGCGACTTCGCCACGAACATCGCATTGCGTCTGGCAAAGCCGGCTCGCCGAAATCCTCGCGAGCTTGCGCAGGCGATCATTGCCGCGCTGCCTTCGAATTCGCTGGTGGCCCGTACCGAAGTGGCCGGTGCCGGTTTTATTAATTTCTTCCTGACGGCCGATGCCTACGCCCGCGAACTGACGAACATCCTCGAAAAGGGTGACCGTTACGGGCAATCGAATATCGGCAATGGCGAAAAGGTCATGCTGGAGTTCGTGTCAGCGAACCCCACCGGTCCGCTTCATGTGGGACACGGACGCCAAGCTGCCTACGGTGCGACGCTTGCAAATCTTCTGAACGCCGTCGGCTACAAAGTCGCGCGCGAGTACTACATCAACGATGCCGGGCGGCAGGTGGATATCCTTACCGCCAGCGTCTGGCTGCGGTACCTCGAACAAGGTGGCGAAGTAATCCCGTTCCCCTCCAACGGCTACCGCGGCGACTATGTGAAGCCGATTGGTGAGCTGCTGCGCGCTAAGGTCGGCGCTCAGTTCCATCGACCGGCTGCCACTGTGCTGGCAAATCTCCCGGAAGACACACCGGAGAATAAGGACGTTTACATCGACGCTCTCATTGAGCGTTGCCATGAGTTGATTGGTGGCGATGGCTTCTACACGGTGTTGGAACTATCACTCGAACGCATGCTCGCGGACATCCGGGAAGACCTGGAGCAGTTCGGTGTCACCTTCGACCGCTGGTACTCCGAACGCGCTCTGGGCGAAAGCGGCGCAATCGACCGCGCCCTCGAGCGCCTCAAAACCCAAAACCGCCTGTACCTGAAAGACGGCGCGACCTGGTTCCGGGCCACGGAATTCGGTGACGAGAAGGATCGCGTAGTCGTTCGCGAGAACGGCGTGAAGACCTACTTCGCGTCCGACATTGCCTATCACCTCGAAAAACGTGAGCGGGGCTTCGAACGACTGATCGACGTGCTCGGCGCCGACCATCACGGCTATATCGCGCGCGTGCGCGCTGGCCTCGAGGCAATGGGCGAACCCGGCAACTGCCTGGAAGTGAATCTCATCCAGTTTGTCAGCCTGTTCCGCGGCGGCGAGAAGATTCCGATGGGCAAGCGTGAAGCCCAGTTCGTGACGTTGCGCGAGTTGCGCAGTGAAGTGGGTAACGATGCCTGCCGCTTCTTCTACCTGATCAGCAGTCACGATCAACCATTGGACTTCGATCTGGAGCTTGCGAAGTCACGGACGCGCGACAATCCTGTGTACTACATACAGTACGCCCATGCGCGCGTGTCTAGTGTGATGAAGCAGGCTGACGCACGTGGTTACGAGTACGATCGGGAGGAAGGTCTTGCCAACGTTGCTTTCCTCGTTGGAGAAAATGAGCAGGCGCTGTTGAAGTCGGTTACCCGATATCCGGAGGCTTTGGAGCTCGCTGCAACGAACCGGGCGCCACATGCGCTTGCGCACTACCTCCGCGACCTTGCGAACAACTTCCACACTTATTACAACGCTGAGCAGTTCATCGTCCCTGATGCGAAGATGCGTAACGCTCGACTGGCGTTGGTTGAGGCGACCCAACAGGTTGTCCGTAACGGACTCACTCTGTTAGGCGTTTCCTCTCCGGAGACGATGTGAGAGCCAGTACACGCGACTATAAGCGCCGCCAGAAGCCATCTCTCGAGCTGTGGAAGATGCGCGAGTTCGGGATGGGCGCGCTGGTGGGGATCATCCTCGCCGGTAGCGCCACCGTGTTCATCATGAACGCGCGCCAGCATGAAGCGGCCGCACGCGAAAAGAATGAGGCGCCGCGCCCGGATCCACGCCGCAAAGCGCCAACGGACCCGGAGGCTACCGCCACAGCGGCCGCGGGCGAGAAATACGACTTCTACGAAATGCTTCCCAAGTTCGAAGTCGTCGTACCTGAGAAGGACAAGGACGTTAAGAGTGACCTTCCAACGGCAGCGAAGGTGGAGCGCCAGGGAGTGTACGTTCTGCAGGCAGGATCCTATCGCAATGAGGCCGACGCCGACCGCGTGCGCCAGCAGCTGTCCATGCAGGGCATTGACGCCAAAGTTCAGCGAGTGTCAGTGGATACCGATGTCTGGCACCGCGTCCGCATCGGCCCCATCACGAACCTGGACCAACTCAACAAACTCCGCAAGCAGCTTCAAGCCGCCGACGTCGACGCGCTGGTCATCCGGGTTGGCGACTAGTCAAAGATCGAGCGCAGATCCGGGGCCATGGTGGCACGCTTGAAATAGCGTTTGAGAGTTATCAGCTTGGCTCCTCGAATACGCTTCTGCCAGTGCGGCGCCAGTTCCCCGAATCTCTCCGTGAGAAGAACAATGAGGTTGTCCGCTATTGCCTCCACTTGTTCTTCCGCTGGTTCCTCCACGTCGCCTTCAGCAGAATAGGTTTTCGTGCCCGCTTCCTTTTGCATATCGATTGCTGCCTTCATCTCCAACAAGCTCCCGGACTTCGGCAGGAGAATCCCATGCTCTGCGTACTTGTGCCGAATCAACTCAGCGAAGAGCGCCTCCAGTGAATCAAGCTTTCTATGCTTCGTAACCAAGCAATCACCTCGTTTCAACAGGGCGGTTGAAGACCGAGGCCAGATCAGGGGCAACAATCGCACGCTTGAACCACAGATCGAGGGTCTCCAGCTCGGCTTCTTGAATGAGTTTCCGCCACGGCGGCGCCACCGTGCCAAATCTCTCCGCCAGAACAACAATCAGGTCCTCTGCCTTGCCCTCCGCTTTGCCCTCCGCTTTGCCCTCCGCTTTTGCCTCTGATTTGGCCTTGGCGACCAGTTGCTCCTTCCAGGTGTCCATTTGCGACAACAACATCGTTTTCATCTCCAACAAGCTAACCGACTTTGGCAAACTCAACCCGTGCCTCGAGAACGTCTCGCGAATCAACTCGGCGAAGAGCGCCTGCAGCCGCTCATGTCCTTCATGCTGACTGAACCATCTGACCACGTCTTCCACAGTGTCGACGAGACCCTCGGGCGAGTAATGCTGCTCGAGACGGAACAGTAGCGCCACCAGGCTCGAGCGCCGCACCAATTCGTCCTTGGGAAATGCTCCGATATCCAATAAACAGTAGCGCGATCGGGGTTGCCAGGGCCACAGACTCGAGTCGGGGGAGAGTGCAATCAGATCCCTGGTTTCTGACGCCACCTTCCAGCGTCGCTCGCCGTTGTAAAGCACCAGCAACAGGAGCGGCGGTACTCGCGCACCGCTCTGGAGTCGCTGCTCATCGATCACCTGCTGCCAAAGCAATCCTTGATAGACGCCTGTGCGTACTGCCATCCATTGATCGCTCTTGCTCTGAAACTCGATCAGAAGATAGAGGTAGCCGCCCCTATCTCCCCGCATCCGCAATCTCCAGATGACATCGGCCTCGCGCCGTCGTGCCGAGCTGCGACTGAAGTGAAACTTGGGATTCACGCGCTGCAGTCCGCGGAAGTTCAGAACCGTAGTTACCTCGTGAGGAGCAAACTCGCACACGAGGCCCTCCACCATCAGCGGATCGGAAAACAGCCGGTGATACAGAGTGTCTGAGTCGGACATGATTGGAAAGCGAGATTTCTACGCAGAAAGCGAAGTTGACATCCCAACGCAAGTCGGTCGTGAAGACAACTATTCATTCTTGTTGAAATAGCGCAAATTTGAGTGACGCGAGGGTCGTGCACGCCAGACAGTGCGCCGCTCAACGCATCTGCCCTGTGCGCGGCATAGACTGGAGCCAATCCAATTCGATCCGTTGATTCGGAGCGTCCAGAAAGGTCTCGAGGCCCCTGAAAGGGCGATGTTGGACGCGCGAAGCGGCGCTGCTGTCGGACGCTTTGCTCATACCGCAACGAATCTGACGCCGACCGCGTGCGCCAGCAGCTGTCGATGCAAGGTATCGATGCCAAAGTTCAGCGCGTGTCAGTGGACACTGATGTCTGGCACCGGGTCCGAATCGGCCCGATCACCAGCCTCGACCAGCTCAATAGGCTGCGCAAGCAGCTTCAGGCGGCCGACGTCGACGCTCTGGTCATCCGCGTCGGCGATTAAACTGCAGGCGTCATTCGCGGATAGACTGAAATTCCGCTGAGGACGCCCACTATGCCCCCACCTACTGAAGCCGAAACCCGCTATCTGCTGGGCGCGGAGCTCGCGCAATCCGGCGATTACGACCGCGCCATTCATGAAATGCAGGAAGCCATTCGGATGCAGCCGAGCCTGCATACCGCAACGCTCCAGCTAGGCCTCCTGCTACTGACCCTGAACCGGCCGGCGGACGCCGTCACTGCCTGGCGGCCACTCGACGATCTCGACCGGAATCAGCCCTTGCGGTTGTTCAAGGACGGCCTCGAAGCACTCATCCATGACGACTTCGACAGCAGCATACGGTTGCTGAACGCAGGAATCACCGCAAACCACAGCAACCCCGCATTGAATCGCGATATGGGCCTCGTCGTGTCGCGGGCCCGTGAAGCCCAGCAGCGCAAGGTCCGCACTGACTTCTCCCTCTATAACCAGTGACCGATCCGCTTCGTCCCTTTGCCCTGCTCATCCGGTCTCTCTGGCGCGGCGGCACCTCCGCGCCGGGGCGAGCTGCCATTCCTCGTGACCGCCCCCAATCCGCGTCCCCGGAACCCGCAGGCCTTGGTGAATCACTGCAGTCCCGGCTCAGCGCCCGGATCGCGGGCATCGACCCCGACAATCCTGCGCGCCTGCGCCAGGCTTTTGTAGAAACCGTTCTGTTGCGGGAGCTGGGAGAAAACCTCGCTCGCGATCCGCAGTTCGGCTCCCTCGTCGCGAGGGTTTGCGACCAGTTGGAAGCGCAACCCACCGTCGCACAAAGCCTGCACCAGCTG
>Ga0207703_10002856_pt1 | contig 14733 bp, 7 predicted proteins | sample KBSSwiS12_FD_184304 | JGI IMG/M metagenome (GOLD analysis project Ga0207703, IMG submission 184304) | Switchgrass rhizosphere microbial communities from Kellogg Biological Station, Michigan, USA - KBS Switchgrass S1-2 (SPAdes) (version 2) | ecosystem: Host-associated > Plants > Roots >... | reverse complement strand
AACGACGAATGCCGGTCACCGTCAGGCTTTTTCGGAGCGCTATGGCAACCGATTGTTCCTGCCGGCGCTGATCATTCCCTTCACCGCCTTCGTCGGGACCCTCCTGTTCAACTACACGCCATTGAAGGCAGCCGGCCTGATCGACCCCAAGACGGTGACCCTCGTATTGCTAGGGGCGGGCGTGATCATCGCGCTCCTCACCTGCGTCGTCTGGCTGAAGCCGCCGCTCATCGCTCCGGTCGAGGAAGGCAGCCGGCTGATGAACGCCATCGGTTGGGCCGGCGTCCTGCCGCAGATGCTTGCCGCGCTCGGCGCAATCTTTGCCGCCGCCGGCGTCGGGACGACGATCGGCGCGTTGGCAGCGTCCATCATCCCCCACGGCAACGTTTTCCTCGCCGTGCTGCTGTTCGCGCTGGGGATGGTGGTGTTCACGATGATCATGGGCAACGCCTTCGGGGCATTTCCCGTGATGGCCGCGGCGATCGGGATCCCGATCCTCATCCATGCCGACGGCGGCAATCCGGCGGTGATCGGCGCGGTTGGGATGCTTTCTGGATTCTGCGGGACGCTGATGACCCCCATGGCGGCCAACTTCAACATGGTGCCCGCCGCTTTGCTGGAGCTGAAGGACCAGTACGGGGTCGTGCGAGTGCAGGTCCCGACGGCGCTCGCGCTGCTCGCGGCCAATATCGCGATCCTCTACTTCGCGGGCTTCCGGCTATGACTGGGCTCGATGCCGGGCTCGCGTCGCGGATGGCGGCAATCGCCCTAGGCCATGTGACCAAGGAATATCCGCACAAGCTCGATCATGTCTTGGACAGCGATGCGGACGCGCTTCCTCCTCGCGCGCTTCATCCGATCTTCTTCGGCAGCTTCGACTGGCACAGCTGCGTCCACGGCTGGTGGACCCTGCTCACGCTTCGACGACTGTTCCCGCAGATGGATGAAGCGACGGCGATCGCCGAGCTGGCGGACAGCAGTTTCACGGCCGAGAAGGTGGGCGCCGAGCTTGCCTATCTCGACCGGCCCTCGAGCCGAGGCTTCGAGCGGCCTTACGGTTGGGCCTGGCTGCTCCAGCTTCATCTCGAGGCGACCCGGCACGACGAAGGCTGGAGCGATGAGCTGGAGCCGCTGGCGTCCGTCTTTGCGGAGCGCCTTCGCGCCTATCTCGACGTCATGACGTACCCGATCCGGGTCGGAACCCATTTCAACACATGCTTCGCCCTGATCCTCTCGCTCGAATGGGCCGAGGCCTTCGACCCTGTACTTGCCGAACAGATTCGGGCGCGTGCTTTTCATTGGTTCGGCGACGACCGCGATTGCCAGGCGTGGGAGCCGGGCGGCGACGAGTTTCTTTCGCCGGCACTGATTGAGGCGATGTGCATGGCGCGTGCCCATCCGGCGCTGTTCGCCGAGTGGTTCGCCGAGTTCCTGCCGCGCGTCGGTTCCCGCGAGCCGGCCACGCTGTTTACACCGGCTACCGTCAGCGATCGCAGCGACGGGAAGATCGCGCATCTCGACGGGCTCAACCTCAGCCGCGCCTGGTGCTGGCGCGGAATCGCGCCCTTACTTCCCGGGTCAGAGGGTCAGATCGCCGCCGCTGCTGCCGAAACGCACCTCGACGCCGCGCTCCCCCACATCGCCGGCGACTACATGGGTGAGCATTGGCTGGCGAGCTTCGCGCTGCTCGCGCTGCTGTCGCCTGGGAGCGGCTGACAGACGGGCGTGGTCTGGAGCAATGTGTCGCCGCCGATCGCCTGGTAGGTGTCGACGATATTCTGCGCGGCCGTCAGCTTGGTCAGCACCATCTGCAGCTGCGCAGTGTAATAGGATCGCTGCGCGACCAGCACGGTCAGGAAAGGATCGATACCCGCGCGATAGCGCGCCTCGGTTAGCTGATAATTGTCCGCCGCCGCCGCCTGCTGGCGCTGGAGCGCGGCAAGCTGATCGTTCATCGTCCCGCGGCGGGCGAGCACATCGGACACCTCACGGAAGGCGGTCTGGATCGTCTTCTGGTAGGATGCGACAGCGGCGTTTCGCTGAGCCTCGGTGAGGCGGACGTTGGCGTGGCCGGCTCCGGCCTGGAAGATTGTGTATGTGGCGTCGGCGCCAGCGCTCCAGCCGAAGGCACCGCCGCTGAAGAGCCTCGCAAGCGCGCTGCTGGCGAAGCCGAGCAGGCCGGTCAGCGAGATTCGCGGGAACAGCGCGGCGCGCGCGGCTCCAATCTGCGCATTGGCTGCACGGAGCTGATATTCCGCCTGCAGCACGTCGGGCCGCCGCAGCAGGACATAGGAATCGAGCCCGGTCGGCACGGGCGCGATCCTGCCGAACGCTTCGTCGATCGACCCCGGTAGAAGCCGGGGGTCAATGGGCGCGCCGACGAGCAACTGCAGCGCATTGACGTCCTGCGCGACCGCAGTCCGCTGGCGGGCCAAATCGGCCTGGGCGGAGGCAAGGATCTGCTCCGCCTGGTCGAGATCGGTGCGCGGAGCGACTCCGCCTTGGAGGCGCAACCGGGTCAGCTGGACGCTCTTCTCAGCACTTGCCGCGGTCTGCTCGGCGATCAGCCGCAGGCTGGAATCGGCCGCATAGTTGAGCCAGGCGCTTGCCACGTTCGCGACGAGGCCGAGCCGTGTCGCGCGTGCGCCGGCCTCGGTCGCAAGAAAGCGCTCGAGCTGGACGTGGGTGAGCGAGCGTACGCGGCCGAACAGATCGAGCTCGAAGCTCGGGACCTGAAGGCCCGCATCGTAATTGGCAGTTACATCGCTGGACTTGTCGCCGCTTACCGTGACGCCGGCCCCGGCATTCACGGTCGGCAATTGCTGGGCGCGCTGGATGTGGAACTGCTCGCGCGCGGCGGCGATGTTCGACGCTGCAATCATCAGGTCGCGATTGTTGACCAGCGCCTGGACAATTAGCGCCTGGAGCCGCGGATCCTGGAACACCTGATTGTAGGTCAGGACGGGAAGGCCGATCTCGGACTGGGCGAGATAAGGGTCGCCCACCGGCCACGACGGCGGAACGGCAGGGTCAGGCCGCACATAATGCGGTTCCATCGTCGTACACGCGGTGGCGAGCAATGCGACGAAGGCGGCAGCGCGTTTCACGCCCGCGCCTCACGCCGCTGCCGGATCCGCTCGCGCACGACCTTCAGCCCGTCGCGGACGCCTCGCCGCACCAGCACGAAGAAGAACGGAATGTAGAAGATGGCGAGAGCGGTCGCAGTGAGCATCCCGCCGATGACGGCAGTGCCGATCGCGATGCGGCTGTTGGCTCCGGCGCCGGTCGAGATCGCCAGCGGCAGCACCCCGAAGATGAAGGCGAAGCTGGTCATCAGGATTGGTCTCAGCCGGATCCGCGCGGCTTCGATCGCGGCGTCGATGACCCTTTGACCCTGGCGCTCGGCGCGCTCGGCGAATTCGACCATCAGGATCGCGTTCTTGGCACTAAGGCCCATGGTCGTGATCAGACCGACCTGCAGGTAGACGTCGTTCTGCAGGCCCCTCAGCGTCACGAAGAAGATCGACCCGACCAGCCCGAGCGGCACGACGAGCAGGACCGCGACCGGGATCGACCAGCTCTCGTAAAGGGCGGCAAGGCACAGGAAGACGACGATCAGCGCCACTCCGTAGAGGATCGGCGCCTGGCCGGAGGACAGCCGCTCCTGGTAGGACTGGCCCGCCCACGCGACGTCGATCCCCGGAATTTGCCGCGCAAGATCTTCGATGATCGTCATCGCCTGGCCGGAGCTGATGCCAGGCGCGCCCTGGCCGTTGAGCTCGAACGACGGATAGCCAAGGAAGCGCGAGGAGCTCGTCGGCGTGGTCATCCAGTTGGTCTGCGCGAACGACGAAAAGGGCACCATTCCCCCCTGGTTGTTGCGCACGAACCATTGATCGATGTCGCTCGGCTCGGACCGGTAAGGGGCGTCGCCCTGGACATAGACGCGTTTCACCCGCCCACGGTCGATGAAGTCATTGACGTAGCGGCCGCCCCACGCGGTCGAGAGGGTGCTGTTGACGTCCGCGGCGTTGAGGCCAAGGGCCGCGACCCGCTGCTGGTCGATGTTGACCTTGAGGCTCGCGACGTCGGGCAATTCGCTGAGGCGCACCGAAGCCAGCCTCTTGTCCGCCGAGGCAGCGGCGAGAAGGCGGTCCCGAGCCGTCTCGAAATCCTCCTGGCTCATGCCGCCGGTGTTCAGCATCTCCATGGTGAAGCCGCTCGACTGGCCGAGGCCGCGGATGGCGCCGGGAACGAGCGCAAAGACCTGCGCGTCGCGAACGCCGCGAAATGCGCCCGATGCGCGTTGCACGATCGCATCGGCCGAATCCTTGCTGTTCTTCCGCTCATCGTAATTGGCAAGGTTGATGAACGCCTGGCCGGTATTTTGCCCGGCAGCACCCTGGCCGCCGCCGGCGACGGTGAAGAAGGTCTTGACGTTGCGCTTCTCTGGCCCGTGCAGGAAATAGTTCTCGACCATCCGCTGGACGTCGCGTGTCCGCTCCATCGTCGCGCCGGCGGGGAGCCTGAACTGCACCGAAGCGAAGCCCTGGTCCTCAGTCGGCAGAAAGCCGGTCGGGAGCCGGTAGAAGAGCAGGATCAGGAGCGCGAAGACTCCGGCATAGATACCGAGAAACAGCCATTTGCGGTCGACGACGCGGCTGACGGACAGCACGAACCAGTCCCTGAACCGGTCGAAGCCGTCGTTGAATTTAAGCCGCGCGCGCTCGAGCGCATGGGCGACCGCGGGCGACCGCCGCCCGACCCACGTCTCTTCCACCGTCGCGTGGCTTCGCCGCAGCAGGTTGGCAGCGATCGCGGGGCTGAGCGTCAGGGCGATGAATACCGACAGCGCCATGGCCGAGACGATCGTGGCTGAAAACTGGCGATAGATGACGCCGGTCGAACCGCCGAAGAACACCATCGGCAGGAACACGGCCGACAGGACGAGCGCGATTGCGACGAGCGCCATCTGGATCTGCTCCATCGAGGCGATTGTCGCCTCGCGCGGAGTCATTTCCGGATTCTCGTGCATCAGCCGCTCGACGTTTTCGACCACGACGATCGCGTCGTCGACCAGCAGTCCAGTCGCGAGGACAAGCCCGAACAGGGTCATGGTGTTGATCGAAAAACCGAGCGCGTAGAGGATCCCGAAGGTGCCCAGCAGCACCACCGGAACGGCGATGAACGGGATCAATGTCGCCCGCCAGCTCTGGAGGAACACGAACATCACCAGGACGACCAGCAAGATCGCCTCCAGCAGCGTCTTCACCACCTCGCGGATCGAAAGCTTGATGAAGTCTGTGGAGTCGTTGGCGAACGCATAGCTGTAGCCGGCCGGCATCCGAGGGGCGATTTGCGCGACCTTCTCCTTGACCAATGTCGCGGTGCTCAGCGCATTGGCTCCGGGCTCGAGCGAAATGCCGATGCCCGCGCCCGGATGCCCATTGGCCCGGATCGTCGCCGAATAATTGTCCGCGCCGAGCTCGACCCGCGCCACGTCTCCGAGGAGGACGCGCGCGCCGGATGGGTCCGACTTGACGACGATGTCGCGGAACTGATCGGCGGTCTGAAGCCGGGACTGCGCCGTGACGGTCGCGTTCAGCATTTGCCCCGGCGGTTGCGGCAACCCGCCGATTTCGCCCGCAGCGACTTCGGTGTTCTGGTTCTGGATCGCGGTAACGACATCGCCGGGGATGAGCCCGAAGCTTGCCAGCTTGTGGGGGTCGAGCCAGATGCGCATCGCATAGGCCGAGCCGAACACGTTGACGTCGCCGACGCCCGGCACGCGCGAAAGCTCATCCTGGATGTTGGTCGTCAGCCAATCCGACACGTCGAAGTTGGTGCTCTTGTCGGTCGTGTCGGTGATGGCGACGATCATGAGCAGGTCGGGCGCGCCCTTGGTGACCGTGATGCCCTGCTGCTGCACCTGCGCCGGCAGCCGCGACACCGCCTGCTGCACCTTGTTCTGAACCTGGACCTGAGCGATGTCGGGATCGACGCCTTTTTCGAAAACCGCGCTGATGTTGACCTGCCCGCGAGCGGTCGATGAGGACGAGAAGTAAAGCAGCCCGTCGATGCCGGTGAGCTGTCGTTCGAGCACCTGAGTTACGCTACTTTCGAGCGTCGCTGCCGAAGCCCCCGGGTAGCTTGCGCGAACGTTGATCTGGGTCGGCGCGACGTCGGGATATTGGGCGACAGGGAGCGACAGGATCGCGCCGATCCCCATCAACATGATTATGATCGCGATCACCCAGGCGAAGATCGGGCGATCAATGAAGATCTTCGACATTCGCTAGCGGCTCTGGCGGCCGTTGCTTGCACCCTGCGCCCGACCGCCGATCCGCTGCGGCGCGCTCGCGGGCACGGGCTTGACCGGTGCGCCGTCCTTGAGTTGGGCCGTGCCTTGCGTAATGACCTTTTCGCCCGGTGCGAGCCCGCCGGTCACCACCCATGACGTGCCCAGCGTGCGGTCGGCCTGGATCGCCCGCTGGATTGCACGATTGCCGGGTCCGACGACGAAGACCGTCGCATGGCCTTGGGGATCCCGGCTGACGGCCTGCTGCGGCACCAGGATTGCCGATGTCTGCACGGCCTGCGCGAAGGCCGCCGTCACATACATTCCGGGCAGCAGTAGCGATTGCGGGTTTGGAAAGCGCGCCCGGATGGTCACCGAACCTGTGCCCTGGTCGACCAGCACCTCGCTGAACTCGACGGTGCCGGTAAAGCCGTAGACGGAGCCGTCGGGCAGCTTGAGGCTGACCTGCGCGCTCGCCGGGACAGCACCGCCCTGCGACAGCGCTTGCCGAAGCCTGAGCAGGTCAGCCGCGGATTGCTGGATGTCGACATACACCGGGTCGAGCCGCGTGATGGTCGCCAGTGCATCGGCCTGGTTGGCGGTTACGAGCGCGCCTTCGGTGACGGCGGACAGTCCGATGCGGCCGGTTATCGGTGCCGGCACGCGCGTGAAGCGCATGTTGACCTGTGCGGCGCGCAGGGTCGCGCTGCTTTGGGCGATGGCGGCATCAGCCTGGCGCGCCTGGGCGAGCGCATCAGTATAGTCCTGTTTGGAGATCGCCTCCATCTTGGCGAGCGGCGCATAGCGCTCGGCGCGTGTCCGCGCCGCGACCGCGCTCGCTCGCGCGCTCTGCAGGTTTGCCGCTGCTTGCGCCTGCTGCGCGGCGTAGATGCTCGGGTCGATCTGGTAGAGTGTCTGGCCCTGGCGGACGATCGAGCCTTCACGGAACAGGCGGCGCTGGATCACGCCGGACACCTGCGGCCTGACGTCGGACACCTGGTAGGCCGCAACTCGTCCGGGAAGCTCCTCCTGCAGCGGCGCGCTGCCCTGCTGGACCACGACGAAGCCCACTGTCGTTGGGCCCCCAGGGCCGCCGCGCCCTCCGCGCCCGCCCGCCTGCTGGCTCCCCGAGCCGCCGCATGCAGCGAGCAGCAACATCGTCGTGACGATTACGCCAAAGCGCAGGCGCGAGGCTCGGGAATGATTCACAGAAGCGGCCAATTTCGATTGTCGATGCGGATTGCAAGTCCTAGCCGCCTGTGACGCCGGACAGATGAACATCGGTCGGCCGCTAGGTTAACTTTGGTGAAGGATGTCCGTTCCTTTCGACGAACCGGCGAGCGAGGCCGACGACGGGTTGCAATTGGAAACGTTTCGCGAGTGGGTTGTGGGTCGCAGCCGGCTTTGCTGTAAACGGTTTCATCGAGGAGGGACTTCGTGGCTGGCGCCGAGCAACCGGTTCGCAAGGTGACGATCGTCGGTGGCGGCACGGCCGGCTGGATGACGGCGGCCGTCCTCTCGCAATGGCTGAGCAAGGTCGAGATCAAGCTGATCGAATCCGACGAGATCGGGACGATCGGAGTCGGGGAAGCGACGATCCCGCACATCCGAAACTTCATCGCGCTGGCCGGCATCGACCCATTAAAGATGATCAGCGATAGCAAGGCGACCTTCAAGCTCGGCATCGAGTTCGTCGACTGGGGCGCGCCCGGCGAAAGCTATGTCCACGGCTTCGGCAAGATCGGGCGAGACATGCTGTGGCTGCACCCGCACCAGCTGTGGCTGGCGGCCAAGGCGCGCATACCCGAGAGGATCAGGCACTTCGATGCCTATTCGCTGAATTGTGTCGCTTGCCGCGAGAACAAGTTCGCCTTTCCGGACCCGCGCAACCCGAACTCGCCGCTCGCGGACATCGATTATGCCTATCATTTCGATGCCTCGCTGGTTGCCCGCTTCCTGCGCAGCGAGAGCGAGGGGCGGGGCGTCACTCGGGTCGAGGGCCGGATCGTCGAGGTCGTGCAGAGTCCGGAGACCGGCTTTGTCGAGAAGGTGCGCCTGAGCGACGGGCGCGAGGTCGACGGCGACCTGTTCGTCGATTGCTCGGGCATGCGCGCGATCCTGATCGGCGATGCACTCGGAAGCGGCTACGAGGACTGGAACCAGTGGCTGCTGTGCGACCGCGCCCAGGCCGTGCCCTGCGCCAGCGTCGAGCCTTTGACGCCCTACACTCGCTCGACGGCGCGCAAGGCGGGATGGCAATGGCGCATCCCGCTCCAGCACCGGATCGGTAACGGCTATGTCTATGCCTCGGACCTGATCAGCGACGACGAAGTGGCCGAGGCGTTGCTCGCCAATCTCGATGGCGAGGCGATGGCGGACCCGCGCCCGGTACGATTCCGCCCGGGCCGCCGGCTGAAGAGCTGGGACAAGAATGTCGTCGCGATCGGCTTGTCTTCCGGTTTCCTCGAGCCGCTCGAATCGACCAGCATCCACCTGATTCAGACTGGCATTCATCGGCTGCTCGCGATGTTCCCGTCGGCGGGTTTCTCGATGCCGGATATCGACGAGTACAACCGGCAGGCGCGCACTGAATATGAGGACGTGCGCGACTTCATCATCGCTCACTACAAGGTCACCCGGCGAAGCGGCGATCCCTTCTGGGACCATGTCCGCACCATGCAAGTCCCGGACAGCCTTCAGGAGCGCCTCGAGCTGTTCGCCTCTTCAGGCCGCTTCTTCAAGCACAATGCCCAGGAGCTGTTCGCCGAGGAAAGCTGGGTCCAGGTGCTGCTCGGCCAGGGGTTCGAGATGCGCGCGGATCCGGTCACCGAATTCGTCAGCGACGACGAGCTTGCCGATTTTCTCGGCGACGTCGAAGAGGTGATCGCGGACGTCGCATCGAGGATGACCGATCACGGCGAGTTCGTGCGCAACCTTCCCCCGAGCAGCGATGCGGCCGGGCAGTCGTCGGCGGGCGCGGCGCCGAGGATGACATTCGCACTCCGTTACGAACGCGGAGAGCCTGTCAGCTAGCGGCGCCGTTCCGCCGCCGTTACAGTTTCGTGACCCGAAAGCCACAACGGGAGCGAAAGTCGCTTCCGTTGCTCGGCGCCCGCGATTGACTTGCGCCGCGCGAAAGCGTTTCATCCGGCGGCAAAGAGCCAAACGGCCGACCTGTATGTGTAACCGGTTACATCACCGGATTTGGAAGAGGGGACACGGGTGAGCACGACCTTCAGCAAGCGCCAGCTCACGTCTGGCATTTCCGTCATCGCGATCGCCGCAACGCTGACTTTTGCGACACCTGCGCAAGCTCAGATAACTTCAAGTCTCCAGGGTCACGCGACCGCAGGTTCGACGGTCACTGCGACGGACGTGAACACCGGCCATAGCGACAGCGTCACCGCCGACGCGAGCGGCAATTACCAGATCGTCGGGTTGCCGCCGAGCACTTACCGCGTGCAATCGGGGTCCGCTACGCAAACGGTGGTCGTGCCGCTGGGTCAGGCGGTGACGGTCGACCTCGCCGGCCCCGCCGCGGCCACTACCGGTTCGATCGTCGTGGTCGGTGCGCGGACGAAGGACGTCAAGACGCCGTCAGTGACGACGAGCGTTTCGCGTTTCCAGATCGAAAACCTGCCGAACGGCGACCGCAACTTCCTCAACTTCGCGGCGCTTGCGCCGGGTGTCACGGTGTCCCCGCCGACGCTGGGCGGAAATGCCCGGCAGGTTCAGGCCGGCGCGATCGGTTCGGACTTCACCAATACGTTCATCGACGGCATCAGCATCAAGAACCTGGTGAACCACGGCGGCACGCTGGGGCAGAACTATTCCTCCGGTAACCCATTCCCGGCGTCCGCGGTCGACCAGTTCAATGTCGAGACCCAGAACTTCAAGGCCGAGTACGAGCAGGCCGGCTCGGCCGTGATTTCATCGGTCACCAAGACGGGTGGCAACCGATTCCATGGCGAGATCTTCGGCGAATGGCAGCCGGGGTCGTTCATCAGCGAGAATTATGATGACCGCCCGGGCCACGCAAACAACCAGAACGGGCTGCGTCCAAAACCGGATTTCTACACCAAATATTATGGCGGAAATATCGGCGGGCCGATCATCCCCGGGAAGTTGACCTTCTTCGTGGACTTCGAAGGCACCAACAAGAAATTCGGCTCGAGCGATATCAACGTCTACAACGGCACATTCCCGGGGCTCTCAGCGGGCGCGCAGGCATATGCCGCCACCGCTCGCACCACCTACAACGGCAGCTTCCCGGCCACGTTCAACGAGAAGCTGTACTTCGGGAAGCTGACCTGGTTCGCGACCCCTGACGACACGGTCAACGCCAGCGCGTTTGTCCGGCGAGAGTCCAACCTCCAGATCAATGGCGGCATTCGCATCGCCGAGGCTTCTGCCCGGAACCGCAACAATGAATATCGCTACGAAGCATGGTGGGCGCACCGCGGATCGAATTGGCTGAATGAATTCATCATTGCGCGCGACGCGGCGGCGAACGGGCAGGTCCCGAACCTGCCCGGCGCGGATTCTATCGTAACCTACGTGCCGCCCCAGGTGGGGCCGACGCCGGCCGGGTGCATCACCGTGATCGGCTCGTCGCCAAACGCCTATACCTGTCCCGGCGTCAATAGCGGCCAGCGTCTCATCGAGTTCGGCAATAATTTCACGCAGGACGACCATCAGTACCAGCTGCTGTTCAAGGACAACGTGACCATCACGTCAGCTGCGCACACCATCAAGTTGGGCGCCAAGCTGAACTTCACCAAGCTGCAGCGGCTGGAAGGCAACAACGTCACTGGAACCTACTTCTTCGACGCCGCCAATTTCACCGGTGCGATCACCCCCGCCAACGCCATTGGCGCCACGATCAACACCGCGGCGGTTCAACCCGTAACTGCGAAAAACACGGAAGTCGGCCTGTTCGTGCAGGACGATTGGCGGCCCGACGACCATCTGCAGGTGAGCGCGGGCGTGCGTTGGGATTTCGAATCGAACGCAAAGAACGAGAAGTTCGTCACGCCTGCCGACGTGGCCACTGCCCTACGGGCGTATCCGGGCTGGCAAGCGGCGCACATCAATCCTGAGGACTATATTTCCAACGGCAACAACCGGCATCCATTCTGGGGAGCTATTCAGCCGCGGCTGGGCATTTCCTACGACCTGCATGGCGATCGCGGCACCGTGCTCTTCCTCGGCCTCGGCCGCTATTACGACCGGTCGTTGTTCATCGATTCCGCGCTCGAGACGATCAAGGACTATTACGAGTCAGTCGCGACCATCCGGACTTGCGCGATCGCGCCCGGTCCGGGATGCGTGGCGACGCTGCCGAGCGATCCCGCCGCCTTGCGCGCACTCGGTGCCCAGCAGGGCGGCGAAGTCTTCCTTCTGAACAACAAGCTGAAGACGCCTTATTCGGATCAATTGACGGCCGGCGTGCGGCATCGGTTCGGCGTGATCAACACGTCCCTCGCCGTCTCCTACATCCATTCGCACAACATCTTCCAGTATGTCGCCGGCAACCGGCTCCCCAGCGGCAATTACTATGATACCAAGCCGGCAGTTATCTATTATGCCGGTATTCCCTTCGGAATCGGAATATTCGAAGGCGGAAACGCGCTAGGCGGCGCTCCTCTGCCGGGCCACGGCAACATCTTCATCAGCAACACCGATGGTCAGGCAAAATATGCGGCGATCTATCTCACCGCCGACAAGCCTTACACTGACGAATCAGGTTGGGGCTTCAGCTCGGCACTGACGATTTCGTCCGCTCGCTCGAACGACGGGGCGGCGTTCGGTGATCCGTTCTGGTTCGACACCCCGCACGTTGGGGATCAAGGATGGCAACCGTCGCGGGGACTCGAGCGCTGGCGCTTTGTCGGCAGCGGCACGGTCAAGATGCCGTGGGACATCAGGCTTTCGACCGTCGTGACCTTGTCGTCAGGGCCGGCCTACGGGGGGGTCCTCACCAACGTTCCTGCGTCGGTTGGTAAGGGACAATGTTGCTATTGGACCGACTTCGGGATTTTCCGCCCCAAGGAGCTCTTCGGCTACAAGAACATCGACTTGAATATTTCGAAGTCGTTCCGGATGCCGTGGAATCGCGACCAGGAGTTGTCGGTTTACTTCCAGGCGCTGAACGTATTCGATTTCGTCAATCGCAACTATTCGATGTGGGGTGGAGGCCTCCAGACTTACGGCGGCCCGCCTCCAAACCACCGGCCGGATCTCGGCTCGGTCGCCAGTCAGGGTCGTAATTTCAAGATCGGCGCCAAGTTCAGGTTCTGATCGAAGAAGCATCATCGGAGGGGGACGGAGACGTCTCCCTCCTTTCTTTTTCGGGATGATCGCGTGAAGCCTGAGCTTCTTCGCGTCGGCAAGGGCCAGAATCCGGTCGTCGTCATCGACGAGTTCAGCGGCCGTCTCGAAGAAATTCTCGGCATCGCCGAGGGCCTCGCTCCATACCCGGTCATCAAGGGCAATTACTATCCCGGCGTCAGGCGGATCATCGAGTCCGCCGATACGAGCGCCGACGCTTATGTGCGCCGATTGTGCGAGGAAGCTGCGCCTTTCATCGCCGGTGCGTTCGACATTCAGGGTTTTGCGCTCACCGAGGCGAGCTTTTCGATGGTCACGACGCCACCCTCGGACTTATCGCCTCCACAGCGCGCCCCGCATTTCGATTCCACCGACCCACAGAATTACGCGCTGCTCCATTTTCTGCGCGTCCCCGAAGGCAGCGGCACCGCTTTCTATCGCCAGCGCTCGACGGGCATCGAGCGCGTGACCGAGGCGAATCTCGCGCGTTTCGTAACGACTGCGAAGCGTGAGGCAGCGCAACTTCGCGACGACTCAGGCTATATCGTCGGCTCCGACGAGTTCTTCGAGCAAGTCGCCGCTGTCGAGGCCGTTCCCGACCGACTGCTGATCTACCAAGGAGGGCTGCTCCACTCAGGCATCATCCCGCCGGAAATGTCGTTCAGTGCCGATCCGCGCCGAGGACGGCTCACGGCCAACCTTTTCATTCGCGGTCAGTGATGGGGACCACGATGCGTAGACTGGGTTCGATACTTGCCGGTGCCGTTGCGCTTTCGACGCCCGCGACCGCCGAACAGCACACCTACGCCAACCCCGTCGACATCGATTACCGCTACAATTTTGAGCAGATCAACAACGGCGTCTCGTTCCGCACCGGAGCTGATCCGGTCATCGTCAGCCACAAGGGCGCTTATTATCTCTTCCTGACCCTCGCTGACGGCTATTGGCGCTCGACCGACCTCATCCACTGGACCTTCATCACCTCGAGCATGTGGCCGAACGGCGGGATCGTCGCCCCGGCCGTGATTTCTGACGGGGATCGGCTGATACTCCAGCCGTCGATGTCCTTCACTCGCCCGGGCTCGATCTATGTCTCGACCGCGCCCGAAACGGGCCGGCTCGATTATCTCGTCCGAGTGATGCCTGACATGCCCGGCGCGGTGGACAAGCCGCCTGAGCAGATGAAACCCGACGAAGTGCCGCCAGGACCGTGGGATCCCGGCCTGCTCAAGGACGACGACGGGCAATGGTACCTCTATTGGGGCTCGTCGAATGTCTTCCCGATCTACGGTCAGAAGATCGCGTTCGAGGACGGGAAGCTCATCTACCAAACCCATGCCCGGCCTTTGTTCAAGCTGCATCCCGACGAACATGGCTGGGAGCGGTTCGGCCAGGATCACAGCGGCCTGCTCGCGAACGGTCAGCCGACCTTGCCCTACGTGGAAGGCGCGTGGATGAACAAGGTGGGCGGGCGCTATTACCTGCAATACGGGGCGCCCGGGACCGAGTTCAATGCCTACGCCAACGGCACCTACGTGTCCGACGAGCCGCTCGGCCCATTCACCTACGCGCCCTACAATCCGATCGCCTACAAGCCCGGCGGGTTCGTCCATGGCGCTGGCCACGGATCGAGCTTCCAGGACCGCTACGGCAATTGGTGGAACACCGGTACTCCGTGGATCGGCTACAATTGGACGTTCGAGCGGCGGATCGATCTCCTCCCCGGCAAGATTTACCCCGATGGGCAGATGGCGTTCACCTCGCGCTTCGCCGACTTTCCCTATTACGTCCCGACATCCAGGATCGACGATCCCGACAGCCTGTTCACCGGCTGGATGCTATTGTCCTACCGCAAGCCGGCGAGCGCTTCGTCGACGCTGGGTGAGTTCGCCGCAACGAGGGTGACCGACGAAAACCCGCAGACCTTTTGGGTGGCCGCGCAGAATCACCCCGGCGAAACGCTGACGGTCGATCTCGGAAAGACGGACACCGTTCGCGCGGTGCAGGTGGATTTCGCCGACTATAAGTCCGGCCGGTTCGCGGATGCGCCCGATATCTACACCGAGTTCGTTCTCCAGGCGTCAAGCGACGGTCAACGCTGGCAG
>Ga0207703_10002839_pt1 | contig 14777 bp, 13 predicted proteins | sample KBSSwiS12_FD_184304 | JGI IMG/M metagenome (GOLD analysis project Ga0207703, IMG submission 184304) | Switchgrass rhizosphere microbial communities from Kellogg Biological Station, Michigan, USA - KBS Switchgrass S1-2 (SPAdes) (version 2) | ecosystem: Host-associated > Plants > Roots >... | reverse complement strand
CCGCGCCGTGCGCGAGATATTCCCGCAGCTCGAGGGTATTCGGTATGAATACCATTGGGGCGGGCTCGTGGGAATGACGCGGGACCACTTGCCGCATCTGCACGAGGTGGCTCCGGGGTTGATCACTGGGCTGGGCTATAACGGGCGCGGTGTTGCCATGGCGACGGTGATGGGGCGGATTCTCGCGGATTGGGCGTTGGGCGTACCGGCGCCGGAGTTGCCTTTCCCGGTGACGCCGGTGACGCCGATTCCCATGCACAGGTTCAACCAATTCGGGGCGCGGATAGCCATCCAGGGGTTGCGGGCGATGGACGGATTGGCCCGGATGCGCGACCGGTGGTTTGCGCAGGCGGGGAGGCCGAGGCCGTGAGTTGGACGTTGGCGGGATTTCTGGCCGCGCTGGTGCTGGTCAACATCGCGTTTTTCATCGGCTGGGTGCGGGCGCGGCGCACTCACCCCCATCGCGATGCGCCTACGATCGGCGATGTCGTCATCGGCCTCGTCACGGACTTCTTTGACGCCCTTGGCATCGGCTCCTTCGCGCCAACGACTGCACTGTTCAAACTGCGTGGCCGGCCTGCCGACGAGCTGATTCCAGGCACCTTGAATGTCGGACACAACCCGCCTGCGTTTGTTGAGACTGCCATCTTCGTGACGGCCGTCGCGGTGGATCCGCTGTTGCTGACTGCGATGGTTGGCAGCGCGACGCTCGGTGCCTACCTCGGTGCCGGCACGGTCAGCCGGCTGCCGCGTCGCGCGATCCAACTTTTCATGGGTGCCGCGTTGCTGATTGCAGCGACATTTTTCGCTATTGCCAACCTGGGCGCATTCCCGGTGGGCGGTGAGGCGACCAGCCTGCCTGGTTGGCGGTTCGGGCTGGCGGTTGCTGTGAACTTTGTGCTGGGTGCGTTGACGAGTGTTGGTATCGGTCCGTACGCACCCTGCATGGTGCTGTTGGCGCTGCTCGGCCTGCATCCGTTGAGCGCGTATCCCATCATGATGGGGACGTGTGGGCTGGTGCAGCCGGTGGCCAGTCTGCAGTTCTTCAAGACCGGCCGCTTCGCCTGGGGCACTTCGTTGGGTTTGGCCATGGGCGGGGTGGTTGGAATTCTGGTGGCCGTATTTCTTGTCAAGCAGTTACCACTGCACACTCTGCGGTGGTTGGTAATGATTGTGGTGGCCTATGCGGCGGTGTCGATGTTGCGATCAGCAATGAAGGCAACACCTGCGTCGCCGGTTGCGGCGCCCGCGCCGGCGGATAGTTTGTGATGAAGGACGCGTCGTCTATGTCCCGAGGCGGGCGCTGGCTCCTGATGCGGCGGGCCGGCGGATTTGCCGTGGCCGGTGGGCTTGCGGCGGACGTGCGGCGGCCTGCGGACGTGCGGCGGCTTGCGGACGTGCGGCAGGTCGAGCCTGCCTCTCCCGGGCGGCCTGCGGAGAACTGTTGATATGACTATCGACCCGGGTGTTGCCTGGTTGATCATCGCCTGCGCGGGGCTGCTGTTCCTGGTGGCGGCGCTGCACAAGCTGCGCGACCTGCGGCGGTTCCGGGAGGTCTTCGCCGCATATCAGCTGATGCCCGTGGCCGCCGGCCGGCTCCTCGCGCCTGTCGTTCCCGCTCTCGAGCTCGCCGTCGCGGTGGGGCTGCTGTTTGATGATCTGCGCACGCTGGCGCTGTGGATTGGCGTAGCGTTGATGCTCGCTTACGGAGCTGGCATCGCCATCAATCTGGCCCGCGGGCGCCGCGACCTGGACTGTGGCTGCGCCGGGCCCAATGACCGCCGTCCCATTGCCGCCTGGATGGTCTGGCGCAATGTCGGCATCGCCATTCTCCTGTCCGCCGTGCTGTTACCCTGGAGCGACCGTCCCTTCGAGCTGACTGATGGCGTGACGGTAGGTTTTGGAACCGCATGTTGTGCGCTGGTCTATCTTTGCCTGGACCGGCTGTTGGCTCCCGTTCGCCGTATAACGCACTGAGATACTGTCTGATGAGCGCACTCGCAATATCAAACGTTGTTCTGTGGATTGTCGTGTTGGCCCTGCTGGCACTCGTGTTGGCGTTGACCCGCCAGATTGGCGTGTTGCATGAGCGTATCGCGCCCGTGGGCGCGCTCATGATCAACAAGGGTCTCACGGTGGGTGAGCCGGTGCCGGTGGTCGATGTGGCCGACCTGAGCGGGCAGGCGCTGAAAGTGGGGGCTCCACGCACCGATGGCCTGAGCACGTTGCTGTTGTTTGTATCGCCGACGTGTCCTGTCTGCGAGTCACTGCTGCCGGTGCTGCAATCCAGTCGTAAACAGGAGAAGAGCTGGTTGCAGATCGTGCTCGCCAGCGATGGCGACCTGGGCACCCAGCGCGAGTTCGTGCGCAACAAGGGGCTCGGCGATTTCCAATATGTTGTGTCAGCTCCGCTGGGCATGACCTACCAGGTGAGCCGGCTGCCGTTCGCGGCGCTGGTGGATGCCGGCGGCAAGTTGCGCGCGCGCGGCCTGGTCAATTCACGGGAGCACCTGGAGAGTCTGTTTGAGGCCCAACGGCTGGGCGTCGCGTCATTACAGGAATATTTCGTTGCACACGGTTAGTCAGCGACGTCGAGACATCCACGACTAACGGCGCGCCGTATACGCTCTACCTCTTTTGAGGGAGGGTAGGGAGATGGCGCCCCGCCATAAGCTGCGCCCCGCGGCGGGTGACACCGGTGACTGTACATACAGGCTGGCCGGTCCGTTCACACTGGATGCCGGCGCCTCCCCAGATTGGATGCGGCCCGTCCAGGTGGATGCAAGGCTCGTCCAGGTGGGATGCAGGCCCGTTACCGGTTCGCTTCTTACAATATTCGGTGCGCCGCATTCGTCTATCGGTAGGTCGCATCCGATTTGCGACAATATTTTTCAAATTATAGAGTGCTCAACATGTTACGGCGCTCCACCATTGCCGGCGTGATCGCCGTGAGCTCGTTGGCTGGCTGTGCCGTCGGCCCCGACTTCCATGCTCCCGCGCCGCCCGCGACTTCCAATTACACCCGTGGCCAACAACCGGGGGTCACCTCGGATGCGCCCGTGACGGGCGGGGCGTCCCAGACGATCCAATCCGACAGGGATATCCCTGCCGACTGGTACGGGCTGTTTCAGTCCGAGCCACTGGATGACCTGGTTCGCCGCTCGCTGCACGACAGCCCGACCGTGGAGGCGGCCAAAGCCGCATTGCGCTCGGCTGAAGATACCTACCGTGCCGAGCGCGGGGCGCTGTTTCTTCCCCAGGCGGACGGCAGTTTCAGCGTGACCCGCCAAAAGAGCCCGGGAGCGGCGTTTGGTAATCCGAGTGCGCCGGCGAGCCTGTACACTCTCTATAACGCCTCGGTCAATGTTTCCTATCGGCTGGATATCTTCGGGGGTTCCCGTCGCCAACTCGAGCAACTCGGGGCTCAGACGGACTTTCAAAGGTGGGAGCTCGAGGCTGCCAAACTCACACTCACTGGAAATGTCGTCACTACTGCGTTCGATGTAGCATCGCTCACTGACCAGCTGGCCGCGGTGAAGGATGTCGTGGCCGCTGAGACAGAACAGTACAAGGTGGTCCAACGGCAGTTTGAAGTGGGTGCCGCTTCGAAGTCTGATGTCCTGTCGCAACAGGCGCAGCTCGCCCAGGCAGCGGCCGTGGTGCCGTCGCTGGAGAAGGCGCTTGCCCAGGCTCAACATCGGCTCGCCGTGCTGGCAGGGCGCACGCCGGATGATGCGAGCATCCCGGACTTCGCGTTGGATCACTTTACGTTGCCGACGGAGTTGCCGGTGAGTGTCCCGGCGAAGCTGGTTCGTCAACGTCCAGACGTTCAGGCCGCGGAAGCCCAGTTGCACCAGGCCACCGCGGCGGTAGGGATCGCGACCGCCAACCTGTATCCGCAGCTCACCCTGACCGGCGTGATCGGCTCTGAATCCCTCACCAGTGGCGGGTTGTTCGGGGCAGGAACCGGCACCTGGAGCGCTGGCGCTCAGTTGCTCCAGCCGTTGTTCCACGGTGGTGAGCTGCGCTACAAGCGGCGCGCGGCCGTGGCGGCCCTGGAGCAGGCGGATGCCAACTACCGGCAGACGGTGTTGGCTGCAATGGAAGAAGTCGCAAACACTTTGCGCGCGCTGGAAACCGATGCACGCGCCCTGCGGGCGCAGGTTGAGGCGGAGAAGGCGGCCTCCGACGCTTTTGATATTTCCAAGAAGCAGTTCCGGGTTGGCGGTGTCAGCTATGTGACTGTGTTGAACGCCCAGCGGTTGTTTCTCGAGGCGCGGCAGAGTCGCGTGCAGGCCCAGGCGGCCCGCTATTCAGACTCCGCGGCATTGTTCCAGGCGCTGGGAGGCGGCTGGTGGAATCGTAAGGATCAAGAGGTAGCCAGCAAGTGAGCAGCATCGTCTCGGAAGATAGACAGAGCGTGAATGCCTCCATGCGGCGGCGCCTGATCATCGTGGTGCTTGCCGTGGGAGTGTTGCTGGCCGCCATCGTCTTCTTCAATGCGTGGAAAGCCAACCTGTTGGCCGGGATCCGCAAGAAGAACGCGGCTCCGCCCCAGACTGTCAGTGCCGCCAGTGTCAAATTCACCGACTGGCAGCCTGAGGTGAGCGCGGTAGGCAGCATGCGGGCGGTGCGCGGTGTCGATGTCACCACCGAAGTGACCGGCCTGGTGCGGACACTGCGCTTCAAATCGGGCGACGAAGTGAAGGCGGGCCAGGTGCTGGTCGAGTTGAATGCGGATGCTGAGATAGCTCAGCAACATGCACTCGAAGCGGCCGCCGATCTGTCCGCAACCGTGTTCGAGCGCGACAAGGAACAGTATGAGGCGCAGGCCATCAGCAAAGCGCAGCTGGATGCCGATGCGGCCGACCTGAAGAACAAGCGGGCCCAGGCGGCAGCGCAGGCTGCGCTCGTTGCGAAGAAGATCATCCGGGCTCCGTTTGATGGCAAGCTGGGAATCACGACTGTGAACCCGGGCCAATATCTCAACACCGGTGACAAGGTGGTCACTCTGCAGGCGGTGGATCCCATCTATGTGGATTTCAAGCTGCCGCAGCAGCAGTTGGCGATGATTGCCAACGGCCAGTCGGTCAATCTCACGACCGATTCCTACCCGGGTGCCACGTTTACCGGAAAAATCAACGCAATCGATCCGCGGATCGATGCCAGTACGCGCAACTTCCAGGCTGAGGCGACCGTTCCGAATGCGGATCGCAAGCTCATGCCGGGCATGTTTGCCCGTGTGGCCGTGATTGCCGGTGACAAGAAGCATTACCTGACCTTACCGCAGACCGCAATTACCTATAACCCGTACGGGGCGACGGTGTTCGTGGCCGAAAAGAAGCCGGGTGGATCTGACAAGGATCTCATCGCGCAACAGGCCTTCGTGACCCTGGGGCCCACGCGCGGTGACCAGGTTGCGGTGGTGAAGGGCGTCAAGGAAGGCGACCAGGTCGTGACCAGCGGCCAGATGAAGCTGGTCAACGGCGCGCCACTGATCATCGACAACTCGGTGCTGCCGGCCAACGACCCGAATCCGAGCCCGCAAGAGCAGTGAGGCTGCGCCATGAAGTTCACGGATATTTTCGTTCAACGGCCGGTGCTGTCACTGGTGCTCAGCATGTTGATCCTGGTGCTGGGCATGCGGGCCATCTTCCAGCTTCCCGTGAGTCAGTATCCGGAGACCGAGAACGCGGTCGTCACGATCTCCACTACTTATTACGGCGCTGATGCCGCGACGGTCGCCGGGTTCATTACGCAGCCGCTCGAGGCGGCCATCTCGCAGGCGCAGGGAATCGACTACCTGTCCTCCAACAGCAGCACGGGTGTATCGGTCATTCAGGCCACCCTGCGGCTGAACTATGATTCCAACCGCGCGCTGACTGAAATCAACACCAAGGTCGCCTCGGTGCGCAACCAGTTGCCACCCCAGGCACAGCAGCCCGTCCTGAGCGTCCAGGTCGGTCAGACAGTGGATGCGATGTACATCGGCTATTTCAGCGACACGCTGCCGGTGAACGGGCTGAGCGACTACCTCGTGCGCGTCATCAAGCCCAAGCTCGACGCCCTCGAAGGGGTTCAGACGGCTGAAGTCATCGGTACCCGTTTGTACGCTTTGCGCGCGTGGCTCGACCCGGACCGTATGGCAGCGCACGGGATCGCCGCCAGTGATGTCTACAACGCGTTGGCAGCCAACAACTATCTGACCGCCGTCGGTACCACGAAGGGGCAGGCGATCACGGTCGACCTCACGGCCTCCACCGATCTGCATTCCCTGGAGGAGTTCAGGAAGCTGGTGGTGCGGCAACAGGACGGAGCAATCATCCGCCTGGAAGACGTGGCCAACGTGGTCCTGGGTGCCGAGAACTACGACTTCAGTGTGGCCTTCACCGGGCAGCGATCGGTGTTCATTGGCATCAAGGTTGCGCCGACCGCCAATGTCCTGCAGGTCGCGGACCGCGTGAAAGGGGCCATGCCCGGCATTTCTGCGCAGCTTCCCGTCGGCATGAAGCAGAAGCTGGCGTACGACGCGACTGAGTTTATTGACACATCGATCAAGGAGGTCATCAAGACCCTGGTCGAGGCTTTGGTCATTGTGACCGTCGTAATCTATCTGTTCCTGGGTACGTTGCGGGCGGTGGTTATTCCCGTTGTGGCCATGCCGCTGTCGCTGGTGGGCGCATTCTTTCTGATGTCAGCGCTGGGTTATTCCATCAACCTGCTGACTTTGCTTGCGTTGGTGTTGGCGATCGGCCTGGTCGTCGATGATGCGATCATCGTCGTCGAAAACGTGGATCGACACCTGAAAGCCGGGTTATCGCCGTTCAATGCTGCGTTGCAAGGTGCGCGCGAACTGGGTGGGCCCATCATTGCAATGACGGCGGTGTTGGTTGCGGCGTACCTGCCGATTGGGTTCCAGGGCGGCCTCACCGGTGCATTATTTACGCAGTTCGCCTTTACTCTGGCCGGGGCGGTCACCGTATCGGCGATTATCGCGCTGAGTCTTTCGCCAATGATGTGCGCGACCGTGTTCCGCGCAGAGCAGGAAGAGGGGCGCTTCGTTCATCTCATCGACAACGTCTTCGGGCGAGTGCGCGCTCGCTATCAGCGCATCCTGGCGAGCTGGTTGAGGACCTGGCAGGTGTTGGTGGTACTGGGTCTGCTGTTGCTGGCGGGCGTGGTCTATCTGTTCATGACTTCGGATTCGGAGCTCGCGCCGCAGGAAGACCAGGGCATCGTACTGTCGCAGGTGATCGGGCCGCCGAATGCCACCTACGCGCAGATGCAGAAATACACCGACCTGATATTCAACACGGCCAAGGAGCTGCCGGAGTTCGACGCCTCGTTCCAGATCACGGGTACTCCCGCCGTCAACCAGGGCTTCGGCGGTTTTCTCATGGCACCGTGGGACAAGCGCAAACGTTCTGCTGACCAGTTGCAGCAGGTTCTGCAGGAGAAGTGGAATCACATCGCCGGCGTGCGCGTTGCGGCCTTCCAGTTCCCGTCACTGCCGGGTGCGCAGGGCCTGCCGTTGCAGTTCGTGATCACCACAACCGAGCCGGTGGACCAGCTCAATGAGGTTGCCAACAAGGTGTTGGAGAAGGCGAAGGCCAGCGGCATGTTCTGGTTTGTGGACTCCGATCTGAAGCTGGATAAGCCGCAGGCCACTTTGAAGATCGATCGCGACCTGGTCGCGGATCTCGGCCTGACACAGCAGGATGTGGGGAATTCACTGGGCGCGGCGTTGGGGGGTGGTTACGTCAACTACTTCTCGCTGTCGGGCCGTTCCTACAAGGTCATTCCGCAGGTATTGCAGAAGGACCGGCTCAATCCCGACCAGGTCCTGGATTACTACATCAAGGCCGGCGATGGCTCGCTGATCCCCGCGAGCACGGTGGCCAGCATCCAGACCAGCACGGTTCCCGAGGCGATCAATCACTTTCAGCAGTTGAATTCCGCGACGATTGCGGGTGCGCCGGGTGTCTCTGACGGCGATGCACTTCAGATGTTGCGCGATGCTCTGAAGGAGGTAGCTCCTACCGGATACAACGTGGACTACTCGGGTCAGTCGCGTCAGTTTGTCCGCGGCTCGAGTGGGTTTGTGTCGACGATGTTGTTTGCGCTCGTGATTGTGTATCTGGCGCTGGCCGCGCAGTTCGAGAGCTTCCGTGACCCGGTGGTCATCCTGGTGTCAGTGCCCATGGCATTGTTCGGCGCACTGCTGTTTATCAACCTCGGCGCGGCGAAGCTGAATATCTACACGCAGGTGGGATTGGTCACGTTGCTCGGCCTGATCAGTAAGCACGGCATTCTGATAGTGCAGTTCGCCAACGAGCTGCAGAGGGAAGGGCGCAGCAAGCTGGAGGCGATAGAGGAAGCCGCGTCGGTTCGCTTGCGCCCCATCCTCATGACGACGGCGGCGATGGTACTCGGCGTTCTGCCCCTGGTGATTGCGTCTGGCGCCGGCGCTGCCGGCCGGCGGGCCATGGGCATCGTTCTGTTCACCGGCCTGTCGATCGGGACGCTGTTTACGCTCTTTATCGTGCCGGCCGTGTATATCCTCCTGGGCGCCGATCACGCCAAGGACAGGGCCAAGGCACATGCCAAGGGTGACCCGGCCGCCGGGGAGCCTATACTGTCGGATGCCTAGCTGGGGAAGGGTGCCTTGACAAATACAGCCTAGGCAACTATCTTATTGCCATGGCTGAGATCTACGACGAAGAGAGTTATGCGCCCAAGAAGGGCGTGGGGTACCTGCTGCATCGCGTCAGGTCGGAGCTCCTCGCCGCCATGGATCGCGAATTCGCGGCTGATGAGCAGTTGGCGGATCTGCAGGCGACTTCGGCGCAGTTCATTGTCCTGGCGACATTGAGCACGGACGAAGTGAAGTCCGCATCCGACCTTTGCAAGGGGATGACCTACGACGCCGGCGCAATGACCCGCATGATCGATCGTCTGGAGGAGAAGGGACTGCTCAAGCGTAGCCGTTGCCCCGACGATCGCCGCCTGGTCAATCTGGAGCTCACCGAGAAAGGACAGGTGGCTCTCCCTCGAATGCGCAATACCGCTCGACGGGTTTTGAACCGATTCTTGGAGGGGTTCACCAAGGCGGAGGCCCGGCAACTGGAAGGCTTTTTGATCCGGATGCTGGAGAACGCCCCACGCGGCGCGTGAGTTTTTTTACCTAATTCATTGCCTAGGCATTGTTAGCCACGGCAGGAAGAAGACGGCCATGAAGAAATGGTTCAGGAAGGGTTTCGAGGGAGTCCGTGAATTCGGGCCGTATGCGGCGGTGGAACTGTTGCTGCCAGGCGGTTCGGTGATCGCCGTGCTGTTGTGGCTGTACCGCCGGCACAAGCGGATCGAGGTGCATTCATGATTTCAATTTCGCGGAACATGATTGGAGCGGTGGTGGCGGCATTGCTGGCCGCATGCGCCAGCACGCACGGGCTCAAACCGGAAGCGACCGTGCAGAAGGCCGACGCACTGTCGGCGTCGTCCGTGTTGGCTGGTGCTACGGTGGATCCGTCTGCCTGGCCGCAGTCTGACTGGTGGACTCAGTTCCAGGATCCGCAGTTGAATGAGTTGATTGCGGAGGGGCTCGCGGGAAGCCCTTCGCTGAAGGTGGCAGAGGCGCGCACGCGCGCGGCTCTCGCACAGGCACAGGTGGCCAAGTCTGCTCGCCTGCCGCAGGTTGATGCGAAAGCTGACATCACTCGCGAGCGCTTTCCTGATCAGTCGCTGATTCCTCCTCCGTACGCGGGCACCTGGGACAACTTCAGCGAGCTGTCCGCGACGCTGAGCTGGGAAATTGATCTGTGGGGCAAGAATCGCGCGGCTTACGAGCAGGCGGTCGGCCAGGCCCGTGCAAGCGCACTGGATGCCCGTGCGGCGCGGTTGGCTTTGTCGGCGAGCATTGCCCATGCGTACGTTCAGCTCGAACGTGCCTACCTGCAGTTGGACGTCGCGCAGGCGACCCTCGCGCAGCGCGAGCAGATCTTCAAGCTGACACAGGATCGCAACGAGGCCGGTGTTGATTCGCGGCTCGAGCTGCGTCAGGCGCAGTCGGCATTGCCGGCGGCTCGCGAACAGATTGTGCAGTGGCAGGAGGCCATCGCCCTGAGTCGTAACCAGCTTGCCGCGCTGTTAGGCAAAGGCCCTGACCGGGGACAGGCCATTCAGCGTCCAGGCGCGAGTGCGCTGGCGGCCGTGTCGATTCCCAGCCATGTGCCGTCCGAGCTGCTCGGGCGTCGGCCTGACATCCTGGCGCAACGCTGGCGAGTTGAGGCGGCGCGGCACGGTATCGACAACGCAAAAGCGCAGTTTTATCCGGACGTAAACCTGTCGGCGTTTGTTGGTTATCAGATCCTCGGTCCCGGAAGTCTGATCACGGCGGGTAACCGTGAGATCGGTGTCGGTCCTGCTGTGACGCTGCCGATCTTCGACGCGGGTAAGCGCCGTGGGAACCTTGCGGCTCGGGATTCTGAGTATGACGTAGCGGTTGAGCAGTATAACCAGGCTATCGCGGATGGTCTGCGTGAGGTCGTCGATCAACTCACGTCCTTCCACAGCGTCAACGAGCAACAGGTGCAGCAGCGCGAAGGCCTTGCGACTGCCCAGGATGCCTACGATCTCGCGACACTTCGCTATCGCGAAGGCGTCGGCAACTACCTGCAGGTGCTGACGACTGAAACGCAGCTTCTGTCACAGCGCAGCCTGGATGCGGATCTGAAGTCTCGCGCACTGGATACATCTATTAATTTGGCCCGCGCCCTTGGCGGGGGTTTTGATAATCCCGCGCTCGTTCAGGGATTGCCATCGGAGCATTGATCATGAGCACAGAGAATCTCGAAAAACGTCCTAACAAGCGGGTATTGTGGCTGTCGGTTGTCGGCGGCGCGTTCCTGTTGATTGGTGCAGGGTATACCGCCTACTGGAGTACGGTGTTGCGGTATCGGCAGACGACGGATGATGCCTATGTGAATGGCAACGTCGTGCAGATAACTCCGCAGATATCGGGGACGGTCGTTTCGATCGGCGCCGATGACACGCAGTTCGTGAAGGCCGGTCAGCCGCTCGTTCGGCTGGATCAGGCTGACGCGAAGGTTGCGTTGGATCAGGCAGAGGCGCAGTTGGCTAAGACAGTGCGCGAGGTGCGCAACCTGTTTGCTACTTCTGCGCAGTTGCGGGCAGCGGTTGCGCTGAGGCAAAGCGACCTGGCGATGGCGCAGAAGGATCTGGCTCGGCGCGAGCGCCTTGGTAACTCCGGCGCCATTTCATCGGAAGAGCTGCAGCATGCACGGGACACGGTGCGTGGCGCGGAGGCGGCCTTGATGTCCGCCCAGCAGCAGTTGAATGGTAACCAGGCGCGTGTGGATGGCACGACGCTGGAGAATCATCCGGATGTCCGTAACGCCTCGGCTGCGGTGCGTAATGCGTATCTCACATATAGCCGGACGACACTTCCTGCGCCTGTGTCCGGGTTTGTTGCGCGGCGCGCTGTGCAGTTGGGACAGCGTGTGGGTCCTGGGGCGCCTTTGATGTCGGTTGTTCCGCTAGACCAGGTGTGGGTGGACGCGAACTTCAAGGAGCCGCAGTTGGCCAACATGCGGGTAGGGCAGCCGGTGACGCTCACGGCCGATCTGTACGGCAATGGCTTCCGTTACCATGGCAAGATTGTGGGCTTCGGAGCCGGGACGGGCTCAGCCTTCGCGCTGCTTCCGGCGCAGAACGCGACCGGCAATTGGATCAAGATTGTGCAACGTGTACCGGTGCGTATCGCCCTCGACCCCAAGGAGCTGGCTCGGCAGCCGTTGCAGGTGGGCTTGTCGATGAAGGCTGAGGTGTCGGTGCGGGACGGTGGCACCGGCGAGCGGTTGCCGCAGCTTGCCAACAACGCGCCGGTTTATTCGACGGATGTGTTTCATTCAGTGGATGAGGCTGCGGACTCGCGGGTTCAGCAGATTATTGCCGCCAATGAGTCGGCCGACGCACGGAGCTTCGGGTCGGTGAAGCAGGCGGCTGGGAAAGTGGCCAGCCTGAATTAGTGCGGGGTTGGGGTACCAACATGGCTGAAGAGAAGAAACAAGAGAGCGGTGGTCCGGCGGCCGTTGGTGGATCAGCCGGCGCTGGAGCGGCTGGCGTTGCGGTGCCGGCTGGCTCTGCGGCGACGGGCGGTGCCGGCGCGCCGCCGGCGGGGCCATCCGCGCCTGCCGCGGCGGGCGGCAGCGCGGGGCCTAATGGGCCGCCGCAGTTGCAGCCTCTCCAAGGCACCGCGCTGACTATTGGCACTATCGCGTTGTCACTCGCGACGTTCATGAACGTGCTCGACACGTCCATCGCGAACGTGTCGATTCCCGCGATCTCTGGTGACCTGGGTGTTTCACCTGACCAGGGCACGTGGGTAATCACCTCGTTTGGTGTCGCCAATGCGATCTCATTGCCCCTGACAGGCTGGCTCACTCGAACCTTCGGCCAGGTGAAACTGTTCATCTGGTCCGTCACCTTGTTCACCATCGCTTCGTTCTTGTGCGCGCTCGCTCCTTCGTTGGAATTGCTGATTCTGTTTCGGGTGCTGCAGGGCGCTGTTGCTGGCCCGATGATGCCGCTGTCGCAGGCCCTGCTCCTGTCGAGCTATCCCAAAGCCAAAGCGGGTGCCGCTTTGGGTATGTGGTCTATTACCACTCTGGTCGCCCCTGTGGTAGGTCCATTGCTGGGCGGCTGGATCACGGACAACATTTCCTGGCCCTGGATTTTCTATATCAACGTGCCGGTGGGCATCGTTGCGGGAGGTGCGACCTGGATCATCTACCGCTCGCGTGAAACGCCCACCATGAGTCTGCCGATCGATAAGATCGGGCTGTTCCTGCTGGTGTTGTGGGTTGGTGCGCTGCAGGTCCTGCTGGATAAGGGCAAGGATCTGGACTGGTTCAGCTCCGGGCAGATCATCACGCTGGCGATTGTTGCCGTCGTGGGCTTCACGATCTTCCTGATCTGGGAGTTGACGGAGAAGCATCCTGTGGTGGATCTGTCTCTGTTCAGCAAGCGCAACTTTGCAGTCAGTACTGTCGCGATGCTGATGGCCTATGGACTGTTCTTCGGCAACGTGGTGCTCCTGCCGTTGTGGTTGCAGCAGTACATGGGCTACACAGCAACACTTGCCGGAGTTGTGCTTGCACCCGTGGGGATCTTCGCGATCTTCCTGACGCCTGTTGTGGCGCGGTACACGGGCAAGGCCGATCCACGTGTCTTCGTCACGGTTTCATTTGGCGTGTTCGCTTTGGTGTTGTTCATGCGGCAGCACTTCAATACGGACGCGACTATCGGCACCTTGCTGGTGCCGACGCTCGTTCAGGGTATCGCCATGCCATTCTTCTTCATCCCGCTGATCTCCTTGAGCCTGTCAGGACTCGCGCCCGAGCGTATCCCTGCCGCCTCCGGCCTGTTCAACTTCGCGCGTATCACAGCGGGTTCATTCGGTACGTCTATCACCACCACGCTGTGGGATCGTCGGGCGACGCTACATCACTCGCAGTTGGTGGAGCACTTGACTGGCAGCGACCCGGCGTCGGCGCAGGCGTTGGCTACGTTGCAGGCTGGTGGGCTGGGGCAGCAGCAGAGCTATGGCGTGCTCAACCGGTTGGTTGACCAACAGGCGTTCATGCTGTCCGCCGACGACATCTTCTATGTGTCGGGGATTTTGTTCCTGGCGTTGATTCTGGTTATTTGGCTGGCTAAGCCGGAGAAGGGTGGGGGTGGGGCGCAGTCCAAGGAGGCTGCTAGTGGGGCTCACTGAGGCCCACCATTGAGGGCGGCGGCTTGCTCGCGCTGCCGCTGCTGCCACGGGCTGCCCTGGTGGATTGAAGAAAGCGGGCGCGCTGGCTCTGTTTTGGTTGGTGCGGCGTGGGTGTGCGGTTCAGGCGTTAGGTTTCTTCGTCGCTCGCGCGTGGCGAAGATTAAATCCGTGTCCGCGCCCTTGGTTCGCGCAGGCCCGCTGTTAGAACGAGCGTCAGCGGGTAACCTGTTGATGCCATAAATGCAAAAACCGCCTTACGGCGGCCTTTGCGCCCGGATGCCCACCCGTTCTTGTCGGATGGATCAGCCGGGAGGTTTGTCGATATGGCACCACAAAGTGTTCACTGAGTCAACGGCGGTTTAGGCGGACTGCGGATAGTCCGAAGTCTCGAGCGTATCGATCCATGTAGTTACGAAGGTCTCGTGCCGAGTCTTCGTGCTCGCACATCGTGATTGGAATCCGGCCGGCCAAATGCAAGCACGGTTGATTCAGCCATCTACGCGCGGCGCCTGCGCTGCCACGTACGCGCTTTGCTTCTTTGTAAATTGGAATCAGCAAGTCGGGTCGTGGGTACCACGATAGAGGCTTATACACGACGTTTTGATGGTGCCGCACCATTGATGGTAGTTGGCTGCTCGAGATCTCGTCGTCGAGTATGTGCCTGCGAATCCAATGGGCATGTTTCGCCAGTCGGGTGTTGACGTCTCCGGTGGCAGGTCTGATCGGTGCGATCAGACCGATGATTGTCGACGTATGCTCTCGGATCAGCTGCATCGCCGGCTCGAAGTCGGAGTCGTTTGTTACGAGTATAATCTGATCCACTTCACCATCAATTGCGTCGCTGAAGGAATGCAAGGCGAGTGCTACGTCTGACTGCTTCTCCTCGAGCTTCCAGATTTCGATTCGATCGCACTCGCGGGCGGCCTTGCCAACCTCCCATTTGTGCGCCCGTGCAGGCCGTGCGTGGTAGTACCCGCTGATC
>Ga0207703_10002836_pt1 | contig 14787 bp, 13 predicted proteins | sample KBSSwiS12_FD_184304 | JGI IMG/M metagenome (GOLD analysis project Ga0207703, IMG submission 184304) | Switchgrass rhizosphere microbial communities from Kellogg Biological Station, Michigan, USA - KBS Switchgrass S1-2 (SPAdes) (version 2) | ecosystem: Host-associated > Plants > Roots >... | reverse complement strand
CGCGGGGAACCACTCGCGGTACATCATCTTGTTCGCGTTCACGCTCTCCGACATGTTCATCATGTAGAAGTCGCGGTTGTCGTCGTGGCCGATGTACTTCTGGTACAGCCGCGGAATGCCCGCGGTCGTCCGCTTCTTCTCGTCCGCCTCACGCATGTACCAGTTGGACACGAGCTCCATGCCGTCCGGATTGACGAGTGTGCAGAGAATGACGACGTCGTTGAGGATGCGCAGCGTTTCCGGATCGGAGCGCGTGTTCAAGCGATAGATGGTCTCAATCAGCTGCTGCGCGCCAAGGACCTCGGTCGCGTGAAGGCCGCCGTCGATCCACACAACCGTCTTGCCTTCGCGGGCGAGGACGTGCGCCTGCTCGTCGGTGAGGTTCTCGGCCAGCGCGAGCCGGCGGTTCGCGGCCTTGATCATCGGCAGCTTCCGCTGATTCTCCGGCGACGTGATGATGGCCGTGAACTCGGTTCGCCCTTCCTCGGTCTTACCGATGTCGGTCACGATCATCCGTTCCGACTGGGCCTGCAGTTTCTTCAGATAGTCCGTGTACTGCGTGTAGTTGACCAGCCGGTAGTCGTCGCCCACGGCCCACCCGAACTGATCCTTCGGCGAGGTGATCTTCGAGGGCGACGCCGCCTTCTGCGCGTAAGGCACGGCGACCGTCACGCTCACGGCCAGCGCAACGAACGCCGCAATTCTCTTGAACATAGGAAACCTCAGCAATGCAGGACGATTGCCGGGGAATCGTAGCAGATTTGGGAAATTGAGGGGCTTGGCTACCGGCTCGCCACGAGCGGCTCGCCGCGCAGGCGCGCGGCCACGACGCGACGCTGCGCCGGCTCGATGCGAAACGTGCTGTTCCCGGGCTGGAAGAGCTCGACGGCGGTCAGGACCGCCTTCATCAGACCGCGGTCGGTATGCGATTTCGACGCGAGGAGGTAGTGACCAATCTCGTGCGCCAGGGCGCGCCCCATCGCCCGTCCCATCAGCGTGTCGCGCTGGGATGGCGGCATCTGGTTGATGACGCCGACGACGGCGGACGCACTTTCCATCAGCGCCTGGGCGTTGGAGTGCGAGAGGTAGATCTCCTGTTCGGGAACCCTCACGTCGTCGAACACGATCCAGCCTAACGGCAAGAGTCCGTCGCCGCGTCCCGCGCCATGGGCGTTCCCAATGGTGATGCGTAATGTGTTCGAGAGGTACGGATCACGTTCGACGCTCTGGGGTGCTGGCGTGATCGGCGCCACCCGCCGCCAGACGAATGAGACGCCCGCTGAACGCCAGATCTCGTCGGCCTCGGCGAGCACCGCCGCGACCAGCCGCGGCGGCATGTCGGCGGAGCTGATCACGGTCACGATCATGGGCGGGACGGCGGCGGAGGATGCTGCTTCGGGAATGCCTGCGGCGACGATCGTGGATGCGAGCAATGCGACAACGCCTGTCGTGACGGTCAGCATCATGTCTGCAATAGACGGATGCGATCGTCAAAAGTTTGGTGTTCAGAATCGCGAAGAACGGACGCTCTTAAATCTCGAAATCGACCGCCACGATGTGTTCGGAGAGTTCGATTCCGAACTGTGCGACCGGTACGTGACGTTCATTCTTCTGGTACGCGTCGAGCGCCGCACGGTTCGGAAAGGTCACCGCCAGACCCGTGTCGTACGATCGCGGCGAGCGAACGACGTCCTCGCCAACCTTCAGGTCCAATACACCGTCCAAGCTCTTTAAGGCCGCGAGGCGTTCGCGATGCGACGCGCGTGTCGCAGTGTCCACGCTCCCCTTGTACTTGAAGCTCACGAGATGCAGCAGCATCAGAGTTCTTCTCCCTCGATGTCGTCGTCGGCCACGTCGACCACGACGCTGTGGATGTCGATACGAAACCATTCACGGAACGTCTTGAGATCGCGGACTTCGGGCCACGTCTCTTCCCGTTCGGTCCACGCGGACAGCTGAAAGTCGAAGAGCCAGGCGACATTCTCCTCGACCCATTCCTGGAGATCCTCCTCGAGGTCGAACTCGGGGAGCAGGAACGCGGAGCCGTACGCCTTCGCGCGCGGAACCGTGATCGCGCCTTTGTTGAAGTCGGCGTCGGTGTCGCGCATCCAGTCGATGAACGGCTGAGCGCCCGTGATGGTAACGGCGGTCCGGTTGACAACTCGCATGCGGCGATTCTAGTGGAACGTGCGCGCTCGGCTGTAGCCGTTTTGACTTCGGTGTCGCGTGCGCCTTGCTGGAAGCAAAAACTCACACGGAGAAACAGAGGAACCGAGGACGAGCAGAGGCTGGCTCGGCGTTCGGCGGGCGGGCCTGCGGAGCAGGCCCGATGGCACGGCCCGAGAGCCACGAGAGACTCGAACCTCTGGAGCACGGGTGGGTTCGTGTCTCTCGTGGCTCACGGACCGTGCGGCCGCTTCGCGGCGCCCGCCGAACCGCGAAGGCTCTGGCGCACGCAATCGGCTGGCAGCCCCGTTCGTTCTCCGCTGCTCCGTTCCTCCTGTAAACCGTGGGCTCGATCGCAACGTGACAGCGAAGGTCGATCAGTACCGAAGTGGCGCGGGGCTTTAGCCCTGCGAGGAGGAGTTCGCGGCGCTCCAAGCGCTAAAAGCCTTCGCGCTCCAACGACGCCGCGGGATGCTGCTAGACCATCCGGACCGCGGCGGGCGGTTCGCTCCCGGCACGGGCGGCCGCGGCGAGGCTGCGCGCGAGGGTCCTGGCGATCTGTTCGGCGCGGCTGGCCGGTTGCGACGTGTAGCAGATCCGCAGCTGGTGGTCCCCTCCCTGATCGACATAGAACGGATCGCCGGTTAACAGCATCACCGAGTCGCGAAGCGCGTGATCCTGGACGACCCGCGCGCGAATCGTGTTCGGCAGCTCGCACCAGAGATACATGCCGCCATCGGGGACGGTGAACCTCAACTGCCCCGCGGGAACATGCTGGCGCAGCGCGTGGACCATGGCGTCCCGCCGCCGGCGATGCTCCGCCTTCAGCAGCGAGAGATGCTGATTCAACACGCCCTGCTCCACGAGCTCGCAGATCACGAGCTGCGACAGGTTCTGCGTGTGCGGGTCGATCTGCTGCTTGATGAGCGCGAGCTGGTCCACGATGGGGCGGACGGCGCTGATCCAGCCGAGGCGCAGGCCGGGCGCCAGCATCTTCGAAAAGCTGTTGAGGCGAATCACGACCGTATGAGCCTCGTCGAGCGTGAACAGCGACGGCGGCGGCGGCGCGCCGGTGAGCGCGAGGTCGCGATACGTATCGTCTTCCACGATGGGGACGCGATAGCGGGCCGCCAGCTCCAGCAACTCCCGACGCGTCCGAATCGGCAGGTTGACGCCCGTCGGGTTCTGGTGGGTCGGATTCGTGTAAATCAGCTTCGGCCGATAGCGCAGCAGGAGCTCCTCGAGTTCGTCGGTGTCGGCCCTCGTGATGTCCCACCCGACAAGCCGCGCGCCGGCGCTGCGAAACGTCTGGATCGCGCCGAGGTAGCCGGGCCGATCGATGACGATCGCGTCGCCCGGATCGACGAGGCACCGTGCCAGCAGATCCAGACCCTGTTGCGCGCCGGCGAGAACCAGGATGTGTTCCGGGTCGCCGCCGAACCGGTGCGCCAGCGCCGCGCGGAACGATTGGAGGCCCTCGGTCGGTCCGTGGCGCCAGGCGGCATCGCCCTGAGTGGCGAGCACGTGGTTCATGGCGCGCTGAAACGCCTCGGTCGGAAAACAGTCGAGCGCCGGCACTCCCGCGGCTACCGAAATCAGGTCGGGATCCGCAGCCGCGCGAACCAGATCGCGAACCGTCGTCGCGTCGGACGCCTGGAGCGCCGAGGCGGCGATCTTCCCGCGCCACGCAAACGGCGCGCTCGCGGCATCGGGCTTCGCGGCCACGAACGTGCCGCGTCCGACGTAGCCGCGCACCAGCCCGCGGGCCTCGAGCTCGCGATATGCGCTCACGACGGTCGCCCGGCTGATTTTCATCGCGGCCGCCAGGTCGCGTTCGGGCGGGAGCTGCTGGCCGGCGGCAACCGCGCCGCGGGAAATCCCGTGTTCGAGCAGCGTCACGATCCGGCGGTAGAACGGCCGCGTCCGCGGCAGCGTCTTCGCGTCGACGCCGAGCGCGCGAAACAAGCCATTCACCGATTGGTCTGTTTGACGAATGGCAGCCTTAGGCATGATCGCTTCACTATGCCACCAGAAACCAGTCCAATCAATGCGTCTTCGGGTCCGGTCCCGCGCCCCAGCGACGGCCTCGTCTTCGTCAGCGGCGCGTGGCGCACGGCGGCTGAGGCGTCCATCAGCGTCTTCGATCACGGGTTGCTCTACGGCGACGGCGTCTTCGAAGGCATCCGCGCCTACAACGGGCGCGTGTTCAAGCTCGAACGGCACATCGATCGGCTGTTCGACTCCGCGAAGGCGATCCGCCTCGAGATTCCGCACACGCACGCCGAGGTATGTGAGCTCGTCGTGGAGACCTGCCGCCGGAACGGGATCCGCGACGGCTACATCCGGCTGGTCGTGACACGAGGCCCCGGGGACCTGGGCATCGACCCGCGCAAGTGTCCTCGCGCCGAACTGATCGTGATCGCCCGGCAGCTGACGATGTATGCCGCGGCGGCGGCCGGCATCAAAGTGGTGACGTCCACATTCCGCCGCAATGCTCCCGACGCCACGAGCCCGTCGATCAAGTCGCTCAACTACCTGAACAACATTCTCGCGCGCATCGAAGCGAACGATCGCGGCGCCGACGAAGCGCTGATGCTCGACGGCCAGGGCTACGTCGCCGAGGCCACCGTGGACAACTTCTTCATCCTGACCGACCAGGCGCTGCTCACGCCGCCGACCGCGACGAACCTGAAGGGTGTGACGCGCGAGACGATCCTCACGGTCGCGAGCAGCCTCGGCATCAAGGCGGAGGAACGGCCGTTCACCTTGTTCGACGTCTGGACGTCGAAGGAGGCGTTCATCTGCGGAACCGGGGCGGAAGTCGTGCCGGTACTGACGGTCGACAATCGGCAAATCGGCTCTGGCGGCATCGGCCCGATCACCGCGCGCATCGTCGCCGCCTATCACGACCTGGTGCGATCGCAAGGCACGCCGATTCCGCCGGCGCTGCCGGAACGCGAGGTGGTGCGGGCCTAACCGCGAAACACACGAAAACCATCAATCTCTTTCGTGAGTTTCGTGACTTTCGTGGCTGAGACAACGGGTCCGCGCGGTGGCAACGAAGACTCGAAGCTGCGCGTGCACGTTATCAGTCGAAGAAACGCTGAAGCGCCTCCAGCGTCCTCGTAATCGACTCGCGCGCGATGTGAGTCATCAACGGCGCGGCGATGGGCCGGACGAGCGAAGGGACATCGCGGCTGAGCGTCAGCGACTCCAGGTCCACGCGAACGCCGCCGTTGGTCTCCTCGTAGCGCCAGTACGAATGGAGGCGCCACAGAAACCCGTGGTCGCCGCCGCCGACCTCCTCGATCCGGGTGGCGACGCTTCGCGCCGTCGCCAGTCGCGGCGACCAGCGCTCGAAACGCATCTCGTGCTCCGTGTCGTAGGTCACCGTGACGATGGCCCGGCGCGCCAGGCGAATCGAGACACATAACCAATCGTCGGTGCGCGCTACGACCCGCGCCGACACGATGTCTTCCTGCGGCGGCGGTGTCCCCGGGTGCTGCAGACGCTGCAGCAACTGGTCGAGCGTGATGCCGCGGATGAATACTGACCCGGTCCAGTCGCTGATAGTGCCCGACGGCACACGCATGCTCTCACCGCTCGCAGTCACCTCGTCGGTGACAGCTGGCCGCGGCAGCGTCCGCGTGCGCTCGAGGCGGGATTCCGTCGCCGCAACCGTACGCTGCCACGCCGCCAGCGTCTCCACGCTCTGAGCCGACGCGCTGGACGGAAGTCCAGCACACGCGACACAGAAGATCGTGCCGAGCCGTCGCCGATCGGCGCCGGCGAACACCCACCGGTCGGCCGCCACGAAATTCACAGCGGCCATCAACGCCACCGCTGCGATATTGGCCGGGATGGACGGCCATCCGAGCACGCCGGCCAACAGTGCCATCAATATCGCGTTGCCGCCGATCGACGTCAGGCCATTGGCGAACTGGAATCTGAGGAAATGCAACAAGCTCGCGCCGGGGCGATCGGACCACGTCCACCGCGCGTGCCAGCAGAAGTTATGCACGACCGCGAGCTCCACCGCGACGAGCGTCGCTGGCAGCCATCGCCAGTGCGCACAGGACGTCAGAATTCCGAGCGTCGTGATCTGAAGAAGGAATCCTGCAACGCCGACGCTCGCGAAGCGCGCCCAGCGCGCGGGCCCAGTGACGACGATGTGAGAAGGCACCGTGCCGGTCACGCGGAAGCCGCCTTGTCGTCATCATCGGCCTGACGTTGCGCAGCCAGCGTTGAGAATCCCGGCGTCGCGATCTGTCGTGCGACGGTCTGCTGGCGCTGCCGCGGCAGCGGCTCCGCGACGAACAGCGCACGCGCGTTCATAACAGCGGATGCAGCGAACGTGATGGTGAGACCGGCAACGGCAACAAGGCCGCTCACGTCCAGCAATCGGTACGGTGTTCCGGCGATCTCGACCCATGGGTGTCCGGCAACGTAGAACGAGCCGACGGCAGTCAGAATGCGAAGCTCTGTCGGCCCGATGCCCGCGCGCGACAGACGGAAGATGCCTGCCGCATGAGTCGCCAGATACGCTTCTGCCGACACCAGAAAATACGCGGCGAGGACCGCGGCGGCGACGGCTGGCTGCATCTGGCCGGAGGCGCCCATACCGATGAGGAGCGCCGCCGTCCCGGCCAGATCGATGACGTGATCCACGTAGAACCCGTACCTCGGTCGCTCCTGGCGGCGGATTCTCGCGACCGTGCCGTCGAGACTGTCGCCAAACCAGTTGATCAGCAGAGCCACGGCCACCGCCGGCGCACTCCATCGCGCGCGTCCGATGTGCGCGAACGCAACCCCGGCGCCTGCCATGGCCGAGAGGCCCAGCAAGCTCAGGCCATCGGAGGTCAGCCAGGGCGGCAGGCGCGCGGCGATCTTCATCAACAGGCGTTTTTCCGCGGTTGCCAGCAGGCTTCGGTGTTCGCGAACGTGGTTCATTGCCCCCTCCACCAGGGATGTGAAAACCGCCGGGTGGAAGGCTCACCAGATCTTCGCGTGAGGCGTGGCCGGGCGTAAGATGTCGGCAGGAGGTTCGCGATGGCTGCCACCGCCAAGTGCGCCCACCCCGCCTGTGAATGCCAGGTTGAGAAAGGCGGCCCTCACGGGAAATACTGCAGTGAACACTGCAAAGAGAAAGGCCAGACGACGGAGCTTCGCTGCGAGTGCCGGCACCCGGCATGTCGATGACCACCGGATCTCCCGCGACGTATGGACGCACCGGAACGCTACGAGCAGCTAATCGCGTTTCTCGACACGAACCTGTCCAACCCGGTCGAGCGTCAGGAATCGGCGGACGGGACGGTGCAGTTCGTCGGAGGTGAGCCGGCCGACGTGGTGGTGTCGCTCACCCAGGCCAGCGTCATCGTCTCGGAATTCGCCGGGGTGTGGGAGACCCCGTTTACGTTCACCGCGAAGCCGCGGCGAGTGGGCGTGCTCAAATGGCGTCGTCTTCCTGAAACGGCACTCTTCAACGCGCTGCGATCGCTGATCAAAGGCGCGCGCGAGGCTCGTCTGTCCCGCTTCCGCGTGTGCCGCTACTGCGCCCGCAGCACGGCCCCCGAGTGGATGCACGACGAAGGGGTATGCCAGGCCTGCGCCGATCAGCACAGCGGCGCGATCCATTAGTGATCTCGCACGGCTAAAGCCGTGCGCCACAACAGCGGGCGGCTGTGGCGCAGGGCTTCAGCCCTGCGAGCCACTAGTCATCACCCGTAGTCTTGACCGCATCGAGTTCAGCCCAGCGCGCGTACGCCGCGGCGAGTTCCTTCTGCAGTGCCTCGGTGCGCGCCAGCGCCTGCTTGATGCTGTCCGCGCTCTCCTTGTAGAAGTCCGGGCCGGCGATCCGCGCGGTCAACGCTCGCTCCTCCTGCTCGAGCGCGTCGATCGCCGCGGGCAGCCCGTCCAGCTCACGTTGATCCTTGAACGAAAGCTTCAGGCGTCTCGCGACTATCTTTGTCGTCTTCGGCTTCTCCGCCGGCGCATTGGCGGTCGAAGTATTCGCGGCACCGGTGGGTGCCTGACTCGCGCGCCGCTCAGTCACCCGCTGACGGACCCAGTCCTCGTAGCCCCCGACGTATTCCCGCACCAGGCCGCCGCCTTCGAAGACGAAGGTGCTCGTCACGACGTTGTCGAGGAAGGCGCGGTCGTGACTCACGAGCAGCAGCGTGCCGGGCCACTCGATGAGCTGCTCCTCGAGCAATTCGAGCGTTTCGAGATCCAGATCGTTGGTCGGTTCGTCGAGCACGAGCACATTGGCCGGCCGCGTAAACAGCCGCGCGAGCAGCAGGCGATTGCGCTCGCCGCCTGACAACGCCTTGACCGGCGAACGCGCCCGCTCGTCGGAGAAAAGGAAATCGCGAAGATAGGCGTGAACGTGACGCGTGCGTCCGTTCGCCGTCACCGTGTCGTTCCCTTCGCCGACGGTATCGAAGACAGTCCGCTCAGGATCGAGCTGCTCGCGCTGCTGATCGTAGTACGCGACCTGCACGTTAGCGCCCACGCGGATCTCCCCTTCGTCCGGCGCCAGCTCGCCGAGAAGCATCCGCAGCAGCGTGGTCTTGCCGGCGCCGTTGGAGCCGATGAGGCCGATGCGATCGCCGCGCATCACTCGCGTCGAGAAGTCGCGAACGACCGGCACACCGCCGAAGCCTTTGCTGATCCGTGTCGCTTCGAACACCATCTTGCCGGACTGCTCCGCCTGTTCGACCTGCAATCGCACCTGGCCCAATTGCTCGCGGCGCGCCGCGCGCTCGGCGCGCATGGCCTCGAGCGCCCTGACGCGTCCCTCGTTTCTCGTGCGACGCGCCTTGATGCCTTGCCGCAGCCACGCTTCCTCTTCCGCGAGCTTCTTGTCGAACTTGTCGGCCAGCATCTGCTCGTTGGCGAGCGCCTCGTCCTTCCGCCGGAGATAGGTCGCGTAGTTGCCGGGCCACGACGTCAACCGGCCCCGATCGAGCTCGATGATTCGCGTGGCGAGGCGCTGGAGAAACGCGCGGTCGTGGGTCACGAAGACCACGGCGCCTTCGTACTCCGCCAGGAAGCTCTCGAGCCATTGAATGGCATCGATGTCGAGGTGGTTCGTCGGCTCGTCCAGCAGCAGTAGATCCGGTTGGCCGACCAGCGCACGCGCCAGCAGCACACGGCGACGCCATCCGCCCGACAGCGTGTCGACGATGGCATCGGCCGGCAATTCGAGGCGGGACAGGATCAGATCCACATGGTGCTCGCGCAACCACGCTTCATCCTCTTCGAGATGATGCGTGTGGCCTTCCGCCACGACCTCGAAGACGGAGCGATGCGCCGACAGCGGGACATCCTGTTCGAGCCTCGCGACCCGCAGCGACGGCTGCCGCCACACGGTTCCGGAGTCCGGCGGAATCTCGTCGCTGAGGATTTTCAGCAGCGTCGACTTGCCCGTTCCGTTGCGGCCGATGATCGACACGCGCTCGCGCGCCTCCACCTGCAGCGCGACCGCGTCGAGCAGCGGCAGATGTCCGTATGCGATCGAGACGCGGTCCAGCGTCACCAGAGGCATCCCCCCAACGTACCTCATTTCAGCTACCATCGCATGCAGGCGAGGAGAGGCGCATGCGACGGATTCCGTTCTTCATCATTCCATTCGTGCTGGCGGCCACGCTGGTCGCGCAGCCGCGGCTGACGCTCGACTACGCGGCGATCGCGAAGCGCCTCGTCCAGCAGCTCGCGCTCAAGCCCGGCGAACGGGTGCTCTCCATCGCGCATCCGGGCACGTTCGACGATCTCGTCCCGTACATCCGGTACGAGGTGATGCGGGCCGGCGGCGTCGACCTCGGCGTCGTCGAAGTCCTCCGCGAGCCGGTGCCGGAAGCATTCGATGCCGCCGTGCTTCGCAAAGGTGCCGGCGAGGCACGGGCCTACTACAAGGCGATGTTTCGCGACGTGGACGCGGCGATCATGATGCCCGGCGCCAACACCTCGCATCCGGCCTATCTCGCAATGCAGGACTGGCTGAAGGACGACCTCACGGCGCACCACGGCCGCCGGACCATTCATTTCCACTGGATCGAGAACGGCAGCGCCTACCCACTCGCCGGGCAACCGCTGCCGTCTCGGCCCGAGATGGACGGTCACTATCAGCGGGCCTTGCTCCAGAGCGACTACAAGGCGCTCGGCGACATCGAACGGCGGTTCGCAGAGGCCTTGAAATCGGGAGACGTTCACATCACCTCGCCGGGCGGAACCGACCTGCGGTTTCGGAGTGGGAACCGGCCGGCCAATCTCCAGGACGGCGACGCATCGGCCGCGCGCACGGCGCAGGGCAAGGTCCTCATCGATCACGAGATCGAGTTGCCCGCCGGCGTGGTCCGCGTCGCGCCGCTCGAAGATACCGTGGAAGGCACGATCGCGTTCCCTCCTTCGCAGTGGGACGGCCGGCCGGTTGAAAATCTGCGATTGCGTTTCTCGAAAGGCCGCGTGGTCGAGATCGTGGCATCCAGCGGCAAGGACGCGGTCGAGGCCGAGATGTCCAAGGCCGGCGATGCCGGGCGCGCCTTCCGTGAGATCGGCGTCGGCTTCAATCCGCTGCTGGCCGTCCCCGAGAGAACGCCCTGGATTCCGTACTACGGCTACGGCGCCGGCGTCGTCCGCCTGTCGCTTGGAGACAACACCGAGCTTGGCGGCGCGGTGGCGGCCGCTCCGGGCCAGCCGGCGTACGTCCGCTGGAACTTCTTCACGGATCTGACGGTGACGGTCGGAAATACCGTCTGGATCCGCAATGGAAAACTGCAATGAGCGACGACAAGCCCCTGAAGTCAGCCATCGAGCTCGCGATGGAGCGGATGGCGAAGAAAGATGCCGAGGCCGGCATCACCTCCAAAACGCTGACCGACGCGCAGAAGGCCGCGATCGCTGAAACGCGGAACTTCTACGAGGCCAAGCTGGCCGAGCTGGAAGTGCTGCACCAGTCGACGCTTCGCGGCACGACCGATCCCGCGGCGCGCGAGACGCTCGAACAGCAGTACCGCCGCGAACGCGACCATCTCACCACCGAGCGCGACAACAAGATTGCCCGGCAGCGCGCATAAGGAAACGCATAAGGAAACACTGCGTAGCGCGGGCCTTCGCGCCGGGCGTAGGATGAATCCGTGCGCCGCAAGCCGCTAGTCGCCGGAGCCCTCGTGCTGTGTGCCGCCGCGGCTGCACTCGCCCAGAGGCCGTTCGACGATTTCGACGGGTTCCGCGGTGGACGCGTCCCTGCGATCCACAACGCGCGGTACGACGGTCAGTTCACGTTCGTCCGCGTGCAGTACGACACGGCGCCGGGCGGGTACTGGGCCGGCGGACGACCGTCCTGGGTGCACGGCTATCCGCTCGCCGAAGAAAACCTGATGCGGATCATGAACGACCTCAGTTTCTTCAACGCGCGGACGGAAGAGATCAACGTGCTGTCGCTCGAAGATCCGGATCTGTTCAAGTATCCGGTGGCCTACATCATCGAAGTCGGCTGGTGGACGCTCAGCGATGCCGGCGCCGCCGCCCTGCGCGCCTACATCCAGAAAGGCGGCTTCGTCATCGTCGACGACTTCAAGACGATTGGCTGGCGCGGCAACGGCACGGGCGGCTGGGATCCGTTCGAGCGGAACATGAACCGGGTGTTCCCGGGCGTGACGTTCTTCGACATGGACTTGTCGCATCCGATCTTCCACGCCTTCTTCGAGATCAACACGCTCGAGAATTTCCCGCAGGCGTACAACAGCGGTCATCCGGTGTTCAAGGGCGTGTATGAGGACAACGATCCGAAAAAGCGCCTGGTGATGATCGTCAACTACAACACCGACATCTCGCAGTTCTGGGAGTGGTCGGGGCGCGGCCTGAGGCCGGTGGACGACACCAACGAAGCCTACAAGCTGGGCGTCAACTATCTCTTCTACGGCATGACGCACTAGCCGTTTTCCAAACCGGTAGTGTCCGCCTTCCGGCCTTCGCGCTCCGCGCTTCGGCCCGGTCTCGCCGTAGCTCCGTCGACAATCGTCGGGGCTGAGGCGGACAGGCGGACCAGCGAGAGTCCGGCTAAAGCCGGACACTACCGTGGTTCAGGCGTCCCGGTGGCGAGCGGCGGCGGACGTCGATGGTGCGTCGCCTGTTCGTACGCATAGGCGAGCGCGAGCACGCGGCGATCGTCCCAGAGGCGGCCGAGAAACGACACGCCGAACGGATAACGGCCTCCGAGAAAGCCGCCCGGGACACTGACCTGCGGCAGCCCGGTCATCGCGCTCTCCTGGCAGGTGCCCGGTTCCTCGCCGTAACGTTCCAGTCCACCTTCGTGCGTGTTCGGCCGCGCGAGGTTCGCCGGATACAGGAGCGCATCGAGTCGAAGCCGCTCCATGGGCGCGACGAACAGCTCGCGGAAGGCGTCGCGCTTCGAGTAGAAGCCCGCGACGGCGCCCCGCAATTCGTCGCCGGCCGGCAGCGGTTGAATCGCGTCGCGCAACCGGCGCGCGCTGACTGGCGCCAGCTTCCCCGACGCGAGCAGACTCTCAATCGTCAGCACGGGCTCGCCGGGCCCCGCTCCGCGCGTCAGGTACGCCGTCCATCCCGCCTTCAGCGAACCCGGCGCGCTTCCGCGCGTTTCGATGTAGCGGGCGTCGAGATCCGGAATCGTGACGTCGACGATCGTCGCGCCGGCCGCCGTCAGCTCCTTCAAAACGGTCACCATCGTGTCGGCGGCCTCGCGTTCTCCCGTGACGCCGACGAACAGCTGCCGGATCACGCCGATGCGGGCGCCTTTGAGCGCGTTGGCGTCCAGGGCGGCCGCGAACGAACCGCCGGTGTGCTGCGCGGCGGCGGCCGTCGCCTCGTCCTCGGGGTCGGGACCGGTCACCTGATCGAGGACCAGCGCGAGCTCACGGATCGACTTGGCAATCGGACCAACGGCGTCCTGAAACGTGTTCAGCGGCATGACGCCGGCGCGGCTCGTCAGGCCGCGAGTTGTTCGGATCGTGGCCAGCGACGCGAACGACGCCGGATTCGACAGCGAGTTGCACGTGTCGGTGCCGAAGCCGAGCGTCGCGAGGCTGGATGACACTGCCACCGCCGTTCCACCGCTCGAGCCCGACGTGCTGAGCGTCGGATCGAACGCGTTGCCGATCGTGCCGCCGACCGTGCTGATGCCGAAGTCGCCGAACGGAAACTCGTCCAGGTTCGCTTTGCCCAGCATCACCGCACCGGCGAGGCGCATGCCGGCGGCCACGCGCGAATCGAGGCGCGGTCGATGATCCACCAGCGCTCGCGATCCGCCAGTCGTCGGCAGACCGAGCACATCGATGTTGTCCTTGAACACGACCGGAATGCCATGCAGCGGTCCGCGCGCTCCGCCGGCCGAGCGCTCAGCATCGAGGCGGCGGGCTTCGGCGATCGCCATGGGGTTCAGCGCGAGCATGGAACGCAGCGACGGCCCATGACGATCGAATCGCGTCAAGCGCGCCAGGTATTCGCGGACGACATCTTCAGACGTCGTCTCGCCCCTGGCGACGGCATCGGCGAGCTCGGGAACAGTCTTCTCCACCACCGTAAACGGCGTTGATGACGCCGACGCGGAAGGCGCGACCCGCCAGTTGACGATCTGCGAGCGCTGCAACGGCGTCAGGCCGCGCAGATCGGGCTCGGCCACGAGCTTGCGCGCAACGCCGGTGACTCGCGCGATCTCGGATCCGGGTTCAGGAATCTTCGGCGCCGCGCCTGAATAGGGCGACGAGTACTTCGGCGTCACCAGCGCGTCGCGAAGCGGAATCGGGAATCCTCCGCGCGGGTCGTAGACTTCGCTCAGCCCCTTCACGACGAACGTCATCAGCGAGACGGTCCGGCCTGGCGGCACCGTGATCGTGAACACATACCCGATGTGCGCGGGATCGTAGCCGGGCCATCTGCTCGTGAACGGATCAGCGTACATATCCCCGATCGACGTCAGCACCCCGGTCGCATGGGATCCGAGGACGTGGGCTGACGGCCCGTGGCCGGAAGGCCCGCGCGAGGGATCGGACACTCGCCTGGCGTTCTGCATGACGGTGACGAAGGTGTCGCTCAGATCGATCGTCCGGTTGCCGTTGGACGAAGCGGCAACCGTCACCGGCCCGCCGTCTTCGTACGCGCCGGCCGCACCGCCCCACGCCACGTCGATCACTCGGCTTTCAGCGGCGGTGTTCGTGTAGCTGTCGACGTAACGCAGGTAGTCGGTATCCGCAGGCGCGAACAGCGCGCGCGCAATGACGACGTCACCGTGCATCACGGGAGTAATCGAATCGAAGCGGCCATTGCCATCGTGCGCGAGGCCGAAACCCGTGAGGTACTGATTCGGCACGAGCGTGCCGCCGCCCGCGCGAACGCGAATCTTCAGATAGCCGAACCCGTTGAAGGGGTTCGCGCGGCCGCCGGTCGCGATACCGCCGCTGTCCTGCGACCACGACGAGGTGTCCTGGATGTCCCAGAACTGGCCGTCAGCCGAGGGCACATGCGTGACGGCGGCCGTGCGCAGCGTCAGCGCCGCGACGATCGCGGCCCCGACGATCGACTGACGGGCGAGCCGCCCGCGGCAGCTCATGGCGCCTCGGCGTACGCGGTTTTCGCGATGGCGCT
>Ga0207703_10002834_pt1 | contig 14789 bp, 11 predicted proteins | sample KBSSwiS12_FD_184304 | JGI IMG/M metagenome (GOLD analysis project Ga0207703, IMG submission 184304) | Switchgrass rhizosphere microbial communities from Kellogg Biological Station, Michigan, USA - KBS Switchgrass S1-2 (SPAdes) (version 2) | ecosystem: Host-associated > Plants > Roots >... | reverse complement strand
GGGGCATGTGACGAATGAGCCCCTAAAGAAAGCAACTGTCCAGCCTGTGAAAAAGAAAGGTTCGTCAAAGAAACTTGCCATTGCCTTCGGCGTTCTTGCGTTTCTTTTTGTGGTCGGACTCGCAGCTGCGGGAGGCGGATGGTATGTTTACACGAACTATTACGCTGTGTCGCCTACACCAACGCCTTCGCCAGAGCCAAGTCTCGCGGAAGCTTCACCGTCGCCGTCCGCGACGGAGGAAACGGTGATACCCACGAGCCCGAGCCCGTCACCCAGTCCGACAGAAGATCTGACCGTGAGTCCAACGCCCTTCCCGACGCCCGTGGTTGAGACAACGCCCGGTCAGACGCGGCCGACTCCGCAAAGAGAAAATACGCCGCAGGTGAAGCCGACACGTACACCGGCTGTTAAGCCGCCTCCAACGCCAAAGGCGAAGCCGACACCTTTTCAATAGAAGGTGCCAAAAGGAGAGTTTTACTTAGGAGAACGATTGAAATGAGGACCGCGATATTTAAGCTATCTGTGCTGACAACTGCAATACTCAGTGTGTTGCTCTTTTTGAGCACTGCTTTTGCCCAACCCGATCCTTCGAAGAAGGACCAGAAAAAAGCTAATCAGTTCATTGATCAAGCTGAGAAGGGATACAAGGAAAAGAACTATCGCAACGCTGTCGACAAGTATGCGCAGGCGATCGTGATCTGGCCGTCGAATGCAAAGGCACATTTCGGCAAAGGCGTTTCTCATTATTCGCTGCAGGAATACGATCAGGCGGTGTCCGAGCTGAACAGCGCTCAGAAGCTTGGTTATCCGGCTCGTGACGTCATTAGATATCGATGGCTATCATACTATTTGAAAAAGGATTATGACGGTGCTTATGCGGATCTGAAAGAGGGGCTGCGGATCGAACCGGACAATAACAATTATCTTAAAGGGTTTGGGGAGATCAGCTTTAACAAAGGTGCGATCGCCGATGCACTTCAGGCGTTTCAAAAGGCAGTTGCTCAAGAGCCGAACAATGCGGACCTTTATTACAACATCGCCCAGTGCCAGTATCGCTTGGGCAATGTCGCTGGGCAAGCATCGGCGGCTGAGGAGGCGATAAAGCGCAATACGCAGTACGTGGGTGAAGCAAACTTCCTGGTAGGTGATGCCGACAAAAAGCTGAAGAAAAATCAGGAGGCGATCGCGGCTTTTAACAAGAGCCTGGAGAAAAGGACCGATCTTCTGGACACCTATATTCAGCTGGCAGACGCTTATCGAGCTGAGGCGATGTACCCGGAAGCGATCGAGGCTACCAAGAAGGGCCTCCGGGCGTTTCCGAACAACGGGCTTCTTTATACGAACGTTGCGTGGTATTACAGCCTAGCCGGAAAAAAGGACGAGGCTGTGCAAGCCGCCCTTGCCGCTGTCAAGTTCCAAGGGGATCAGAGCCTTCCATTCACGAATCTTTGTCGGGCTTACAATGAAGTTGGAGACTATGCTAAGGCGATCGCCGCTTGTAACTCCGCATTAAAGATCAGCCCCGATGATGGAGAAACTCTGTATTATCTTGGGTATGCCTATAATTCCCAGAACAAAAAAAGTGAAGCGGCAAAATATTTTGATCGCGCGGTAACCGGGCTCGAAAGCTTTACTAAGAACAACCAGGATTATTCTGACGGTTTTTATCTTCTCGGGAATGCCTACTTGTCGGATAATCAGGAGGAAAAAGCAATAGCCGCCTATACTAAATGCCTCCAGCTTAGTCCCAGATTTGCTCGGGCCAGGGCCAACCTGGGCATTATTCACGTGCTTCGGAAGAATAAGGCTGCGGCAATGGACCAGTATACGACGCTTCTTACGATCGACCCAGCATTGGCCGCAAAGCTTAAAGCTGAGATCGATAAATTGTAGAGCGTGAGCTCGCCTATGTATGACAAAAGGAGGCTATTAATGGCCTCCTTTTTAATTTGTTTTGCCGTTGGACAGTTTAGAGCGAGCGTCGTTTCTTCGACCGCTCTTTCGTGCTTACGTCCACACTCTGGATCTTCAAAACAACTCGGATATTATCTGAACGTTGATCGAACGTCGCTGGAACGAAGGGCGGGTTATCGCTTTCGTAGTCGAGAGCCCGAGCAAGTTCGGGAAGGACGCTTTGATTTCGCGACGGCTCAACGACCTCGGCGATCTGGGCGGATCCGTTTCCATAAATATCAGCGACAACGACGACCTCGCCATGCTTTCCATCGCTGTTTACAAGGGAGTTGGTCAACTCGATCAACGATCCCTGCGGATTGACGCTCGGCGATACCGAGGCTATATCGAGCCTCGTATTTGCGAAATCCTTTGGCGAAAGACCGACCCGCGACGATGGATCCAATGCCGGAATCCCATAAACGGGCATAACAGACGAACGATCCATCGTATTGTGCGAACCACGCCCTGCATTCACATTTGCGAGAAAGATCAGCCAAAAAAATGCCATCCCAAAAAAAACCGACGCGCAGGCCGCTACACTGTAGGATGCCAGCCACAATCGATAGGAAGTGACGCTGAGGCGGGAACCAAAAAGCCCGAATGGCTGCATCGTCGGCTCTGCATTCGCAAGAACTGATTGGCGCACCGAAGCCAGAATAGCTTGCGGGATCTCAGGGCGAGGCAGCGACCGCAGGCTCAAGCGCAGTTTCTGCATGTCGTCCAGTGCCTGACGGCACAACGGACAAGCCGAAAGGTGGTCTCGGAGAACTGGTATATTCTCCTCAGGAATGACGTCATCTATGTATGACGCCAGATCGATCTGTAAATCCTCGCATCTCATATCGATGTAGGGCCTTGGGCCTTTGCCGGAGAAAGAGAACCTTAAAAACGTGAATGACTGACTGACCCCGGTGTTTTCCGCTCACGGAAAACAACGTATAGCTCTAATCGACCAATGAGCCACCTATTTCCAACGAACATGTCTGATTTGCTGGTCATTTCAATGATCGCGGCTTTCCTCGTGTCTCATCACTCCCCACAGAGCCTTCGTTTTCTTCGACCTCGTTTGGCACCGATTGCTTTAGTCTTCAAAGATAAAACCGGGGTGAGTCAATCATTCACAGGTTTTCAAAAATCATGCAACTTCTGTCTCAATTCTTCCCGGCCGCGTGCGATCCGGGATTTTACGGTTCCAATATTGATCTTCAACACATCGGCTATCTCCTGATAGCTCTGGCCTTCGATATCCCGTAGCACGATAACTTCGCGATATGCCTCGGGGATTGACGCGAGAGCAATTTCGAGAGCCCGATGATTTTCTCGGCGAAGCATAACCGACTCCGGATCGGCTCCTCCGTCGGAAAGCGTCTCATGTACCCGTACGTCCGTATTACCCACTGGATCGTCGAGCGAAACTGTCTTTTCGCGAAATCGACGTTTCCACCAACGATGCCGATTGCGGGATTCGTTGATCGCGATGCGGAAAAGCCAGGTCTTCAATTCCGACTCGCCACGAAAATGGCGGATCGCCTTAAACGCCCGTAGGAACGTTTCCTGAGTCAAATCGCCGGCCTCGTCGGGATTCTGCGTGATCCGGACCAGCAGGGCATAAATGTCGCCCGAATAACGGCAAACCAGCGTATCAAAGGCATCGGCTTCTCCTGTCCGGAGCCGGTCGAGAAAGTCATTTTCGGCCGTGATAAAGGCAGAGTCAGGTCTAGCCGCGTGTGCAGCATCACTTAAGCCATTTTCATCAAACGTGATCGACTTGCCGAAGACCATTTCCTACCTTAGGTGCCTTTCGCCTGCCGAGAGATTTTCAAATCGCTGCATGGGCCATATCAGCCCTACTGGTGATTTAGACACCATTTTTCGAAAAAAGTTCCCAATAAAAATAGCCCATTTGAGGTTCTTTTCGAATTTGCACCTTATGGATCCTTCTCGGCATTCGAACGGGTTATTTGCCCTGCGTCTCGATTTGAGTTAAATTAACTCTTTTGGAAAAAGCCCGCTAGACCAATTATATAACGTTTGGCTGGGCCTATATTGCAGTTTTTTTAGTTAAGATGGCACGAAAAAAGAGAAGATTTGAACAGCTTGAGGCAGCCGCTGCTACCGTCGAGCCAAAGGATAAGAAGCGCTACCAGGACGCGTTTCAGGAAAGGGTCGGCGCAACACTGGAAGACGCCGGTAAGAAGATCGAGGGCCAGGGAAGAAACGTGCTTTACGGACTCGCTGCCCTTGTGGTGCTTATTGTCTTGGTAAGCATTTTTTATGCATGGAACCGGCGGACGAATTCGGCTGCCCAGCTTGCGTTTGGAAAAGCTATCGAGACCTCGCAGGCATTGGTTTCGGCTTCACCACAGCCAGCCGGCTCGTCGATCAAGACGTTTAAAACCGACAAAGACCGCGCCCAGGCTGCGGTCAATGAATTTCAGGCGATAACAGACAAATTCGGCGGTGCGGTAGGTCAAAAAGCTAAATACCTGTCCGCGGTAAATAAGTTGACGCTCGACCGCCCGGCCGCAACAGGTGATCTCGAGGGCCTTGCCGCCTCCAACGATGAGGTTGGCAAACTTTCTAAATTTGCGTTGGCGCAGGTCAAAGCAGAGGACGGCAAAACTGACGAGGCTGTCGCCTTGTATCAGCAGCTAGTGACCCTGGACGATCCCGTAATTTCCAAAGACACGATCAACTTCAACTTGGCTGAATTGCTTGAGAAGCAGGATAAGAAGCAGGAAGCCGCGGACATCTATTTTAACATTGCGAAGGCGGCGAGCGAGGCGAAAGACTCTGAAGGCAAACCAGTTCCTCAGTCGCAAACAGCAAGGGAAGCAAAGGATAAACTGACGGCGATCGACCCGGAAAGGGCGAAAACGATCGAAGAACCAAAACCGGATAATCCTTTCGGGAATTGATCAGGATATGACAACAATAGTTAAGAACGGGCCTCGGCGGCCCGTTCTTTTTTGATATAGAAGTGCACAGCTATTGTTTGTTTCATATAATCAGAAGTGGTTGATGAGCCAAGAAGATCCAAAAATAACCGGCGACCAAAAAGGAAAAGGCGGTAAACGCGACCCCAATCGCAAATATATAGCAATTACCCGCGTTTCACCGGGCAGCTATATGTCTGTGTTGTTTGTTGTTTCGTTTGCGGCCGCCTTCCTGATTTATGTCGAACGGGATGATGCCGGAATACTTCTATTTGTCGTCTCGATTTTGCTGATCCCGTTATTAGCGTTTACAGATAGGATCGGATTTGACGGCAAACGGCTTTACCGGACCGGCCTGATTCCGGGGATCTGGGCAAGGCTGATGAAGACAAGAGACCGTCTTAGGATCGGGGATATCGAGCAGGTAGAAACCCAGGCAGTCCGCGCACTAAAGCGAGGTCGTAATGTTAAATACCGCTTTAGTACGAGCGTGCGTGGAAAGGGAACGCAATTTACTTTCGCTTCGGGCGGTGAGTCGTATCGACAGATAGTCAAGATATTGCTTCCTTTACTGCGCGATGATGTGCTTGACTCCCGTTCAATGGAACTGCGGGACTATCTAACGGATCCTCGGGAAGCTCTTCAGAATGCGGAGGCATCGAAGATCCCCTCGCCGGACGTTTTGGAAACCTCATTTTCTCGATCGATGCGCCAAAAACAGCGACCGCGTCCGTCCGGGGAAGAGATCGAAACGAGCTCAGCAAACCCCGTCCACCTAAGACAACTGGCAAATCAGCTACGGCTATCTGGATTCCTGCTGCAGGCTATGGAAGCGTTTCGCCGAGCGCTTGTGGTCGAGCCGCAGAACCCATGGCTCCTCCTGGAGTGCGGCCGGTGTCTGCATTCGCTGGCGGGCTCGGAGAAAGACGTGCGTCTTGAGCGCCGCTCTCTTGCCTTAATGAGACTGGCAGAGCAGCGAGCCGGCAGGGATAGCGAGTTGCTCATTCGGGTTGGCGAAAGTTACTTTCAGGCGGGCGACTGGCGGCGGGCCGGGCGGGTTTTTCGAAAGGTCTCCGACACTCTTGGCGAGACGTTTCGTTCCGTTCGTGGGATGGCCGAGATGGCTCTCCGCGAGGGAAAGATCGCTCATGTTATCCATCAATTCTCAGCCGCAGACCGGTTGGCAGATTCAACAGCGTTAAGACGCTGGGCCCGCGGCGAAGCCAATTATTTTTCGCGACTGAATGATGATGAGGAATATCTTGAGCTCGAGATAAGCCGAATGAATTTGATCGACCGGCTGGAACGACATCAAAAAACCAGTCTAAGGGCGGTTTTATTTGGCTTTCCGCTGATCTTTCTCGGTGTTCTTGGCGACCAGTACACCATGGCCAACGTGGGTTGGGCGATCTCAGCAATTGCCATTGGGTTCTGGTTTGGGATGGTCTTAATGCAGAAGTTTCTGTCCAGCCGGATCCCTCCTGGGATGGAAGTCTGACCACCCTTCTGAAATAGATTCTAAAATAGATCTTGCTGACTGTTGTGTTCCGCAACTGGACAAGAACTATTTTCTTGCCTATAACGTAAGAAACGATTATCAGTTTTGTCGGCGGCCGGTCAGCGGTTGATTTTTTCACCCCTAATTTATACTTCTGCAGGTTCTTTATGAAGCACATAATCTCGTTTCTTTTTGCATTCATTGTATTGTCGTCAGTGTCTGCATTTGGCCAGGATAACCCTTTGTGGCTGCGTTATCCGGCGATCTCGCCCGACGGGCAGACAGTCCTTTTTGAATACAAAGGTGATATCTGGTCGGTTTCATCGGCGGGTGGAACTGCCGTGCCGTTGACCCTGAGTGAATCCTACGAGTTTGCCCCGGTTTGGAGTCACGATGGCAAGTCGATCGCCTTTGCATCCGACAGATATGGGAATTTTGACGTTTTTGTGATGCCCGCAGGTGGCGGTGAGGCGAAACGCCTTACCTTTCATTCGACTCGTGAGGTGCCGAGCAGCTTTACTGCCGATGATACAGCTATACTGTTCAACGGCACGAGACAGGATCTGGCGACCAACGCCCAGTTTCCGACGGGTGGCATGAGCGAACTGTATAGTGTACCCGTAAACGGTGGCCGCGTATCTCAAGTTTTGACGACGCCGGCTCTCGACGCGACCGTAAGCTCGACTGGCGATAAGATCATTTTTCACGACTACAAAGGGTACGAGAGCGACTGGCGAAAGCATCACACGTCGGCTGTGACGCGTGATATCTGGATTTATGATGTCAAATCCCAGAAGTACACCCAGCTTTCGACCTTCAAAGGCGAAGACCGAAATCCGGTCTTTGATTCTAATGACAACGATTTTTACTACTTAAGCGAACAGGACGGAACGTTCAATGTCTATAAGAGCAGCCTCGGCAGCCCGGGCAAATCGGCCGAGCTGACCCATTTTTCAAAAAATCCCGTGAGGTTTCTTACGCGAGCAAGGAACGGAACGCTGGCATTTAGCTGGAATGGCGAGCTTTACACGATGAAGGTGGGTTCCGAACCGGCGAAACTAAACATTCGCATCGGAGCGGACGGCCGTGATTCGATAGAAAAGATCACACCTGTGAACGGGGGGTTTACTGAAGCACAACTCGCTCCGAATGGAAAGGAATTCGCCTTCGTTTTTCGCGGTGAGATCTTTGTGAGCAGCCTCGACGGCAAAATGGTAAAGAGGATAACAAATACGCCGTGGCAGGAGCGGAGCGTGAGCTTTAGCCCGGATAGCCGGACGCTCGTTTATGCGGCTGAGAAGGACAACAATTGGAACATTTATACGACCGCGATCTCACGAAAAGAGGAAGCGTATTTCTGCGTTTCGACGGTCTTAAAGGAAGAGCCGGTTGTTGCAACTCCCGCCGAAGAATTCCAGCCTGCTTTTTCCCCGGACGGAAAATCGATCGCCTACCTCGAGAATCGCAACACCTTGAAAGTGTATGATCTCGCGTCTAAGCAATCGCATACAGTCCTTGCGGCCGAAAATAACTATTCCTACGCTGACGGCGATCAATATTATTCTTGGGCACCGGACAGCAAATGGCTGCTTGTCCAGTTTGGACCAAAAGAACGGATGTTCACGCCTGAAGTCGGACTGGTCGCGGCCGATGGAACTGGCGGACTGCGAAACCTTACCCAAAGTGGCTATGACGACGTTTCGCCAAAATGGGTTATGGACGGCAAAGCAATGATCTGGGGATCAACGCGTGAAGGGGCGTTGTCTCAAGGCGGCGGGTCCGTCTCCGATGATGTGTTCGCCATGTACTTTACGAAAGCGGCATATGACCGCTCGAAATTATCCAAAGAAGAATTTGCACTCGTAAAGGAGCAGGAAGATAAAGACAAGAAAGAGGCCGATGAAAAGGCGAAGGCCGCCGGCGGACCAAGTGCAAACGCGTCACCGTCGCCTAAAGCCGACGACAAAGACAAAAAGGCGATAAATATTGACTGGAACGGATTGACCGAAAGGAAAGCCCGGTTGACGATCAACACTTCCGCGGCCTCCGACTGGATACTCTCGAAAGATGGCGAGAAGCTTTTCTACCTGACCAGCTTTGAAAAAGGAAATGATCTGTGGGTAACGGAACTACGCACCCACGAGACCAAGTTATTCAATAAGCTGGGAGCTAACAATACATCCATGGAGTTGTCACCCGATGGCAAGTTTATCTTTGTTGTAGCCGACGGAAAAGCTGTAAAAGTTGATGCCGAAAGTGGCAAATCGGAACCTATTAACGTGAATACGGAGATGGTTCTTAATTATTCGGCCGAAAAAGCGTATATATTCGATCATGCTTGGCGTCAGTTCAAGGAAAAGCTGATCTTTCCCGACCTCAACAAGGTCGATTGGGATTCTTATCATGAAGCCTACAAGCGCTTCCTGCCGTATATCAACAACAACTACGATTTTGCGGAAATGCTGAGCGAGATGCTCGGTGAGGTCAATGTCTCGCACACAGGCTGCTACTATCGCGCAGTGGCTCCCAATTCGGATGCCACGGCTTCGCTGGGGCTGCTTTACGATTACTCCTACACGGGCGACGGTGTAAAAGTAGCCGATGTGATCGAGGGCGGACCGGTCGATCTGGCAGCTTCGTCGATCAAGGCAGGCAATATTATCGAGCAGATAGATGGAACGACCATAGACGCCTCGATGGATTTTTATAAGCTTCTTAATCGAAAGGCAGGCAAATACACTTTGCTTTCGGTCTTCGACCCGGCGACCAATAAACGTTGGCAGGAGACCGTAAAGCCGATCAACCTGGGCGAGGAAGGCGAGCTCCTGTACAAGCGCTGGGTAAAGGAGCGGAGGCAAGAGGTCGATAAACTCTCGGGTGGTCGGATCGGCTACGTGCATGTTAGGGCGATGAATGACGCCAGCATGCGAACCGTTGTAGAAGAGTCGCTTGGCTTGAATATCGGTAAGGAAGCGATCGTGGTTGATACCCGATTTAACGGCGGCGGAAACATTCACGAACAGCTCTCAGACTTTCTAAGCGGACGGAAGTATTTCGACGTGATACCACACGGTCAATACATCGGCAGTGAGCCGTTTGATAAATGGGTCAAACCATCGATCGTTCTAATTGGCGAAAGCAACTATTCCGACGCACATCTATTTCCGCTCGCGTACAGACTGAAAAGGATCGGCCTTCTGGTCGGCATGCCGGTACCTGGTACCGGGACTTTTGTCTGGTGGGAGAACCAGATCGATCCTTCATTGAGGTTTGGCATCCCGATGGGCTGCTGGCAGACACCGGACGCGAAATGCGCGGAGAACGTCCAGACCGAACCGGATATCCGGGTCCCCAACGAACCGTCGATAATGGCCGGCGGCCGTGATCAACAGATCGAAGCGGCGGTCAAAGAACTTATGAAACGGCCGTAAATTATCGCGTCCTAAGAAGAAAAGAAGACCCGCCGATAACGCGGGTCTTTTGTTTTTAAGTAGAATAACAGGCCGTCTAGGTTTTCTTAGGGGTTTTCTTCGATTTTGAACTCTCTTTCTTCGGTGATTTCGCTGCTTTCGCGGGATTCGCCGTCTTTTTTGTCGCCGACGCTTTTTTCTCCGGCGGATTCAGCATCGCGGACCAGCGATAGACAGGCGTCTCAGCCGCTTCATCAAGTTTCTTCAAGATAAACTCGGTCATGTTGTCGACGATCCAACGATGGTTGTGTTCGCCTACCGACGCGAGCTCGGCGTCAGGCGCCGGGTTCATGAAGTCGATCGCGTATGGAATGCCGTCCTTGATGGCAAACTCGACTGTGTTCAGGTCGTAACCCAATGCTTCGCAAATTGTTATTACGTCGCGCTCGACGCGTGCGTGAAGCTCGGTAGATAGATAATTTTCGGCGTTATGATATTGTTCGCCCGACAGGTACGGTTTCGAGGGATCATACGGCATGATCAAGACCTTTTCTTTTCCGACGCAGTAGCAACGGACAAACTGGTCATACTCGATGCCTTCCTGCAGAGTCATGCATAACGTGCCGGTCTGGTTGTATTCGTTCCAAAGCTCTTCGAGCGAATGGATCTTGGAAACATTTTTCCAGCCGCCGCCGTCATGCGGTTTCAGGAAAGCAGGGAAGCCGACGTAGTTGACGATACCTTCCCAGTCCAAGGGGAATTCGAGATTGCGGAGCGATTCGGGCGTGATGTCCTTGATGTATTTTTCCTGCGGGAGAAGCACCGTTTTCGGTATTGCCACGCCGATCTTGGCCGCAAGCGAAAAATTGAAGAATTTGTCGTCGGCCGACCACCAGAACGGGTTATTAATAATGTACGTGCCTTCGAGCGCCATGCGTTTTAGCATCGCCCGATAGTAGGGCACTTCGTGCGAGATGCGGTCGATGATGACGTCGTATCTTTTAGGTTCGTCGAGGCGAATGCCGCCGACCTTGACCATTTCGGCCTCAACCTTGCCCCCGCCGCGTTCGTTAATGCTTTTGATAATGGATTCGGGAAACGTCTGCTCGCGTCCCACCAATATGCCTACTCGTTTCATAAGGTTTCTTTGTTCGATCTAACTACAAAAATGTCCCTAAATTGGACCCCTTTCTAAAATCCTAAATCTTAATGTATTGGCTAAGGTTGTTCAAGATGAGGTTTCACGCAAAGGTCGAATGGACGGCAATAAATCCCTGGTTTCTAGTCCTCGAACCAAGCCGATATATGCAAATCGGCTATATAAAAATTGTCGTTGCCTTGATCGCAGTGGAAATAGTATTCTAGATGTGGTCAACCTCACCGGACCGCTTTCGCGCTTACCGTTTTTCCATATTTCAATCCAGCTAAAAACAGCTTTTTGATATCCCGATGAATCAGACTGTATCTACCACGCCTACGAATCAGGGGTCTACAACACCGCAGCAACGGACCGATGCCCCTGTGCTCCAAAAACCGACAGCGCCCGCATCGGCGGCCCCTGGCCTGACGTCCGAGATCTTTCACACGATCCTCGGGAGAATGCTTGCCGTCGATCCAAAAGTCAGCGATCTTATATTTTCTCCTGGCCGTCCGCCGCAGGTGGAGTTGACCAGCGAGTTAATGGGCGTGCCGACGACGGGGATCGACAAGTTGACGCCGCCGATGATCAAGGCGATCGCCGACTTGATGCTTTCAGGCAACGCTACCGGCCACGAGACCCTGGAACGGACCGGTTCTACCGACATTTCTTATAGTGCTCCCCAAATGGCTCGCTTTCGCGTGAATATTTTCAGACAACGCGGAACCCACGCGATCGTCATGCGTGTAATTCCAGGCCGTGTGCCGAATTGGGAAGAGCTGAATCTTCCGATGGCAATCCGGAACATCGCAGATCTGAAAAACGGATTGGTCCTTGTGACCGGCCCGACAGGCTCAGGGAAATCTACGACACTTGCGGCCGTCATCGATCTTATTAACACAAAGCATAAGTATCATATCGTTACCATCGAGGACCCGATCGAATTCCTTCACGAGCACAAGAACAGCACCATTCACCAACGCGAACTTCATTCGGATACGCCGGATTTTGCACTCGCGCTACGAGCGGCTTTGCGACAGGCGCCAAAGGTGATCCTCGTAGGTGAGATGCGGGATCGTGAAACTATCGAGGTTGCTATGGAAGCCTCTGAAACCGGCCACCTCGTGCTTTCAACGTTGCACACGATCGATGCGGCGAAAACGATCGATCGTATCATCGGCGTGTTTCCGAAGAACGAAGAACCCGTGATCAGGACCCGCCTTTCACAGTCGTTTAGAAGAATCATTTCGCAGCGTTTGATACCCAAGATCGGCGGCGGACGTACGGCGGCGATGGAAATACTCGTGTCGAATTCGCGTACCCGCGAATATATCGAGAAAGGAGAACGTGAGGGCCGTTCGATGTACGACGCGATGAAGGACGGTGGACTCGAGGGAATGCAGACTTTCGACCTCGAGCTGGAGAAGATGATCCGCAACGGAACCATTACTCGCGACAACGGTATACTCTACGCCAGCAATGCCAATAACCTTATTCTTAACATCAGCGACCTCGACGGCATACCGGGGGACAAGAAACCCGAGCAGCAGCCTGCACCTGCAGCCGTAGTTGATGCTGGGCCGGCTAGGAAAGATGTTCCGGTCGGAATCGAAGGATTTGAACCGTAAGAAAGAATTTTACCGCAGGGACGCAAAGAGGCAGAGAAGACAATAGAAATCAGTTTTGGCGTTGACCGAGCTCTACCTGTTGCCCTCTGGCAACAGTTCGTAGTTGCCCATTTGGCGGTTGTAGGAATCGAGGGCGCCGACGGAATCGGCGGTCGCGTCAAGCATTTGCTTCGTCATCGCGATGGAATCGGAGAGCTGTTCGAAATCGAGAAGCGAGAATTTCTCGGGTGTCGACATCGTCACTATCTCGTCGTTTAGGTAGCTGAAGAAGTTTTCGATCGATTGGAGTTGCCCTTCAACGAGTTTTACGCTCCGTTCGATCTCGTCAAATGAGGCGATGCGGCGTTTCAGGATCTCGACATTAGTTTGCTGGATGCGTCGCGTCTTTTCATCACCTGCGCCTTCGGCGGCACGAAAGGCCTGCGAAAGCTGATTGTGAACAGCCTGGCGATTTATCGACTTCAAGTGTTGCTTACGGCGGCGATATACATCCAAAAGATCGACGAAATCTTCCCAGCGTTGCTCAAGTCCGATCAGGTTGGACGGCAACTCTCGGGCACCCGTGAATTTCTTGTAGTTATCCTGGATCTTGTCTTTTAGCCAACGGAGATATTCGACGGCTTCACGCTCGCGTGGCGTAAACGATTTGATCAGCCGCTCACGGGCGGCTCTGGCCATTTCGCGAAGACGCTTTTTTTCGCGTTCATTTACCGACAGTCGATACGCCGGAAGCGCGGGCAGAACGACCAGGTAGATCGCCTCGCAGATCAAAGCAACCAGCAGAGGAATTACACTACCGGTATACGCCGCCGCGATCGCAAAACCGGCCAAGCCCCAAAAATTATATGGTTCCTTGACCGCTTCTTTGACGTACTTCGTATTTAGCCGGGCCACTTCCTGCCGGTATTTCGCTATATCTGCCATATCCAACCAACGTAGATGCTGTTTGGGGGCACCCGCGTTCGTAAAAGTATTTCCTTAGTTTGAACTCTTTGCCTCGTTCGCCTCGTTCAGCAAGACCTGACCGAGGACATCCTCATTCTTCTCGTTAGCTTCGTTGCCGGCCCCTATCTGTTTGCCCGTTGTCGGCGAACCTTCGCCGAGCAATCCCATTTGCTGTTTGTATTCGAGAAGTTTGTCCTTCAACTGAATGTCCATCGCTTCGCGTTCGATATCCTGCATCTGAGTATCGACCGAGCTGGTCCCAAGCTGGAGTTTGGCTTCTGCGGCGGCGACACGGCGGTCGATCTTTTCACGCATCTCGTTAAAGGTTGATGCGTCATCGCCGATATTGAAGGTCTCCATCGTCTGAGCCAGCTGCTCCTGCAGCCTTGCCTGCTTGGAAGCACTTATCAGCTGCATCGCCTCAGCGGTGCGCTTCTTCATGTTGATGACGTAATTGTCGCGAGCCTTTAGCGCCTGTTTTGACGCAAGCGAAGCGTTTTCGAGCTGTGCCCCGGTCCGTTCGAGATCGATCTGAGCCTGCTGGAGTTGGCCTATATACGCTGTGGCAATGTCGTCGCGGCCCATTTTGACCGATGCCTTGATCTTGGAATCGAGATCGACTACCTGCTTTTCAAGATTTTCGTGATTTTTATGAAGAAGCCGTTCAGTTGCCATGACCTGTGCGACGGAATTATTCAACTCCGGCACGCGGTCGCGCATGTCTCGGATGGTCTGCTGCAGCACCAATTCGGGATTCTCCATCTTGTCCAAAGCGGCGCCCGTGCTCGCCCTGAATATCCTGGTTAATCTTGCCCACAATCCCATTTTATCTACCTGCTCCTAAAATAATGTGTTAAAACGCCCTTATCGCCTAACTCCTTACGATAGCTTATTTCTGAAAGTTGCATTTTCCGAGTTCAGTATAACAGGAATTTTTAATTGTGGATAACAAACTAAGGGAGCCGATTCGGGCCTCGGAAGGCTTCCTTTGCGGAGCCAGCTGGTTTTGCGCGAAACCCTACATCTCACGCCGGGACCGTGAGCCACTTAAAGCTAAACCCGTGTTATTGGCAATCCTGCAAGTTCCCGTAAAGATACACGTTCTCTGAAATGAAAGCGGTCTTTCCGCTAATGAAACTTGACTGGTTTTGTCGAGCTATCCGAAGTAGGATGTTTGTGGTTTTTCAACGCTCGCCAACCCGTATTGCCCGAGGAAACTAAATCGATGAGAAAACTGACTTGCTGGCTTGTATTTGTTGCCGTTTACTTAAACTTTAT
>Ga0207703_10002828_pt1 | contig 14817 bp, 15 predicted proteins | sample KBSSwiS12_FD_184304 | JGI IMG/M metagenome (GOLD analysis project Ga0207703, IMG submission 184304) | Switchgrass rhizosphere microbial communities from Kellogg Biological Station, Michigan, USA - KBS Switchgrass S1-2 (SPAdes) (version 2) | ecosystem: Host-associated > Plants > Roots >... | reverse complement strand
GTCCTCGATCGACGGGCAGTAACGGGGGCCGACGCCCTCGATCACTCCGGTGAACATCGGCGAGCGGTCGAGGCCGCCGCGGATGATGTCGTGGGTGCGCTCGTTGGTGTGCGTGATCCAGCACGAGAGCTGCCGGGGGTGCAGCGAGCGCTCGCCGATGAACGAGAACACCGGCTCGGGCCGATCGCCCGGCTGCTCGGTGAGGCGCGAGAAATCGATGGTGCGCCCGTCGATGCGGGGCGGCGTTCCGGTCTTGAGGCGACCGACGGGCAATTTGAGCTCCCTCAGGCGCGCGGCCAGCGAGAGGGCCGGCGGATCGCCGGCGCGGCCGGCCTGGTACTTGGACAGGCCGACGTGGACCAGGCCGCCCAGGAAGGTGCCCGCCGTAAGCACGACGGCATCCGCGTCAAAGCGCAGCCCGATGGCGGTGACAGCGCCGACCACGCGATCACCCTCGAGCACGAGATCGTCTACGGCCTGCTGGAAGAGCCAGAGGTTCGGCTGGGTTTCCAGCCGCCGTCGGATCGCCGCACGGTAGAGCACGCGGTCGGCCTGGGCCCGGGTCGCGCGAACGGCCGGGCCCTTGCTGGCATTGAGCGTCCGGAATTGGATCCCGGCCTCGTCGGTGGCGATGGCCATGGCGCCGCCGAGCGCATCGACCTCCTTTACCAGGTGGCCCTTGCCGATGCCGCCGATGGATGGATTGCACGACATCTGCCCGAGGGTCTCGATGGCGTGGGTAAGGAGCAGCGTCTTCGCCCCCGCGCGCGCGGACGCAAGGGCGGCCTCGGTGCCGGCATGGCCCCCACCCACCACGATCACGTCGAAACGCCGAGGAAAGTTCATGTGCGCGGATTGAAAACGCCCCGGCCGACGACGGGCGGGGCGAGGATGGAATTCTACGGGAAACCGCCCTCCGGCCCCACCCCTTTGTTCCACGTGGAACCAACCTAGCGGTCGGTGGTGAGGTACTCCAGCGTCCGCCGGACGGCCTTCTCCCGCGCTTCGGGGTTGGGCCCGACGGTGGCGCCCCGTCCGCCCGGCCGGTTGGCGTTCATCACGTTGGGCCGCTCCCGCACCTGCCCCCCCGGATTGTCGAATGCGTGGTGGGCGCCCTCGTAAACGTCGATCTCGACCCGCGCACCCTGCGCCTCGGCCACGAGCGTCCGGCAGTAGCTGGCCGGCGTCCAGTCGTCCGCCGCGCCGATCTCTATCAGCAGCGGTACCGCGGCCCGATAGGGTTGCCGCGCGATCAGCACCCGGCACCCCGGATAGAACGCGACGGCGGAGCGGAAGCGCGGCTCACCCGGGACGACCCGCGCACGGGCGGCATGGAGCACGGTGCTTCCGCCGTTGGACCAGCCCATCACATGGATGCGATCCGGATCCACGTCGGGACGGGCCGCCAGCCATCGGAGCGCTGCCTGGGCGTCCGCGACACGCTCCCGGCCCGGACGAATCGGGCGGTCGGCCTGCGTGCAGATCTCCTTCTCGCCACGGGGCCCAAAGCTGTCCACATGCACCGCCACGAAGCCGCGATCCCGCAGCGTCTCCGCCCAGCCGCGATACATCGGCGTGGGCTCGTGGTTGGCACCCCACAGCCCGCTGCAGCCGTGGAGCAGGACGATCGCGGGGTGGCGGCCGGGCGTGCCCGGGAGATAAAGGCGCCCGGTGAGCTCGAGGCCGGGGCCGGGAAACCGGACCTCCTTCGTGACGGGGGCCGCCGCCGTAACCGACACCGCGCTTGGGTCCGAAATCGGGCCACAGGCCGTCAACAGCAGCAAGAGCCCGGCCGGGAGACGTTCCACGTGGAACCTCCTATTTCCCTATACAGAAGCGGCTGAAGATCTCGCCCAGCAGGTCGTCGGCATGCACATCCCCGGTGATTCGGCCGAACTCCGACTGCGCCAATCGGTACTCTTCTGCTTTCAATTCAAAGGCTTGCGCCGCTCTCGCGGTCTCGAGGTGGCCTCGGGCGGACTCGAGGGCGCGCAGGTGGCGTTCCCGGGCCATGAAGAGACCCTCCCCATGCGGGCGCCAGCCTGCCACGTCGAGCAGCCATGCTCGAACGGCCTCGAGCCCCGCCCCGGTCTTCGCGGAGATGCGAACGGTCGTCTCGCCAGCGGCGTCCGCGCGCCCCGCCTCGCCGCCGTCGACGTCGATCTTGTTCACCACCCGCGCGAGCGGCAGTCCCGATGGCAGGCGACGCCGCAGCGCAAGGTCCTCGCCCGCTGCGCCGCGCGCATCCTCGATGAAGAGCGCTGCGCCCGCGGACTCGATCGCGCGCCACGTGCGCTCGATACCGATGCGCTCGACCTCCTCCGATGCCTCGCGCAATCCCGCGGTGTCGACGAGGTGGATCGGCACTCCCTCGAGGGAAACCGTCGCGCGCACGTAGTCGCGCGTCGTGCCGGGAATCGGCGTGACGATCGCGACCTCGTCGCCGGCGAGACGGTTGAGCAGGCTCGACTTGCCGACGTTGGGGCGGCCGACCAGCACGACGGTGAGGCCCTCCCTCAGGACCGCGCCCTGCTTCGCACTTTCCTGGAGGCCCTCGAGGTCGCGCGCGAGCTTCGCCGCACGCTCGCGCTGCCATTCGCGATCCGCGGGATCGATCTCCTCCTCGGGAAAATCGATGCATGCCTCGACGTGCACCCGCAGCTCGGTGAGCTCGTCGACCAGCGAATGGACGCGCGCGGAGAATTCACCCGCGAGCGAACGCGCGGCGCTGCGCGCCGCCTCGACGCTCGACGCGTCGATCAGGTCGGCGACGCTTTCGGCCTGCGCGAGGTCGATGCGGTCGTTGAGGAAGGCGCGGCGCGTGAACTCGCCGGGCTCCGCGAAGCGCGCGCCCAGCTCGAGGCAGCGGCGCAGCAGCAACTGCATGACGATCGGACCGCCGTGGCCCTGCAGCTCGAGGACGTCCTCGCCGGTGTACGAGTGGGGTGCCGGAAAGTAGAGCGCGAGGCCCTCGTCGATGAGGGAGCCGTCGGCGGATTGGAAGCGTGCGAAGGTCGCGTGGCGCGGCTCCGGGATGGAGCCGAGCACGCCGTACGCGATCGTCCTGGCTTGCGCGCCCGAGACGCGCACGACGCCGATGCCCCCGCGCCCGGCGGGGGTGGCGACGGCGGCGATGGTCTCGCCGCCCGCCGTCAGCGGCGGGCTTTCGCCTTCGCCTCGGCTTCCAGCGTGCGGTTGATGTGCCACTGCTGCACGATCGACAGCAGGTTCTGCGCGACCCAGTAGAGCACCAGGCCGGCGGGGAAGAACAGGAAGAACACGCTGAACATGATCGGCATGATCAGCATGATCCGCGCCTGCACCGGGTCGGCGGGCTGCGGGTTGAGCTTCGTGCTCACGAACATCGAGATCGCGTACACGACCGGCAGGATGAAGAAGGGATCCGGCGCGGAGAGGTCCTTGATCCAGCCGATCCACGGCGCGTGGCGCAGCTCGATCGACGCGAGCAGCACCCAGTAGAGCGCGATGAACACCGGGATCTGCACGAGGATCGGCAGGCACCCGCCGAGGGGGTTGATCTTCTCGGTGCGGTACAGCTCCATCATCGCCTGGTTCATCTTCTGGCGATCGTCGCCGTAGAGCTGCTTCAGCTTCTCCATCTTCGGCGCCAGCACCTTCATCTGCGCCATGGAGCGGCCCGCCTTCGCGTTGAGCGGGTAGAACACCAGCTTGATGAGGATGGTGAGGACGATGATCGACCAGCCCCAGTTGCCGATGAAGCCGTGGATCGTCTTCAGCAGCCAGAAGAGGGGTGCCGCGAGGATGTAGAGCCAGCCGTAGTCGACGACGAGGTTGAGGCCCGGGGCCACTTTCTCGAGCTGTTCCTTCTCCTGCGGCCCGATGTAGACGGGAACGTCGACCGACGCCGTCGCCCCGGGCGCGACCTGGCCCACGGGCACGACGACACCCGCCGTATATAGGTTGTCGCCGACCTTGCTGGTGAAGTACTCGCGGTCCACGCCCTGCCTCGGCATCCACGCCGAGACGAAGTAGTGCTGCACCAGGCCGATCCAGCCGTCCTTCGCCTTCTTCGCGTGCGACTGCTTGCCCTTCTCGATGTCCTTGAAGTCGACCTTGTGGAACTTCGCCTCTTCCGTATAGACGGCGGGGCCCGTGAAAGTGGTGATGCCGCCGAACGAGCTCGTCTGCGCGGCCTCCTCGCTGGGCGGATTGGCGTCGCGCAGGAACTGGAAGTAGCCGTACGGCGCGATCGGCTTGTCCGACTTGTTGGCGATGTCGTAGCCCACGTCGATCACGTAGCTGCCGCGGTGGAAGCGGTAGTGCTTGACCACCTCCGTGCCGTCCGGTGCACGCGCGGTGAGACGAACCTCGAGCGTGTCCTTGCCGGAGCCCAGCTCGTAGCTGCGCGCATCGGCGGTGTACACCGCCTTGTGGTTCGGCAGCCCCTCGCCGAGCAACCCGCTCTGCGTCACGAAGTAGTGCTTCGCGTTCGGCTCCATCAGCGTGAGCGGCTTGGCGGGATCGAGCGCCGAGTGCACCTCGCGCAGCGTGAGCCGGCGAATGTCGCCGCCGGCCGTGGAGAGCTCCACGTCGAAGAGGTCGGTGCGGACCGTGATCGCTTCGCCGCCGGAAACGACGGGGCTCGCGGTCGGCGCCGCCGGTGCCGTCGATGCGCCCGGTGCGGCCGGCGCCGGGGGCGCGGCCAGTTGCCCGGTCGGCTGGGGCACGCCCGCGGGAACGGTGACGGCCGCGGGGGCCGGCGGAACCTTCGGCGCGTTGTGCTTCTGCCACGCGTCCCACAGGAGCAGCGCGGAGAAGGAGAAGACGACGAAGGCGATGAGTCTCTGGGTGTCCATCATGGGCAGGCGATCAGGGAACCGGGTCGAAGCCGCCGTCGCACCACGGATGGCAGCGCCCGATGCGGCGCATGGCGAGCCAGCTTCCGTCGAGGGCGCCATGCCGCTCCACGGCTTCGGAGGCGTATTGGGAACAGGTGGGCATGAAGCGGCACTGGCTGCCCCACCAGGGACTCAGCACCAGGCGGTATGCGCGAATGAGCGCCAGCAGGAGCCTCTTCATCTCAGCGCGCCGACGGCAGGCGGTCGAATAGCCCCGAGATTTCCGCGGCGAACTCGCCCCGATCCTCGCGGCGCACGCGCTCGCGGAGCATCAGGACGCAATCCATGCCGGACATCTTCGCGGCGTGGCGACGAAAGATCTCGCGCACGATGCGCTTCACGCGATTGCGGTCGACCGACAAGGGGAGAAGACGCCGGGTGAGGGCGATGCCGAGGCGCGATGCGCCTTCGCGGGCGGAAACCACATGCAGTGTCGCGAACCGGCCGCGGACTTTGCGGGAACCGCGCAGCACCGGGCCGAAGGCGCCGGGTGCCGCGAACCGGTGGCGCCGCGAATACCCTTCGGTACGGGCGCCCCGCGGCATCGAAAGCTCAGACGGCGACGCGCTTGCGGCCCTTGGCGCGGCGCGCATTGATGACGGCGCGACCGGCGGCCGTCTTCATGCGTGCGCGAAAGCCGTGGGTCTTCTTCCGGTGGGTGGTCGACGGCTGGAAAGTGCGTTTCATTGTGAGGGACCTTATGCTCCCGGCTGTAGGGCCGGAAAAACACGAAATTATAGCGGATTCATCGACCTCGCGCCACGCTTGCCGTGTTCCGGTTCTGTGGATAAGTGGTCCCGATGCGAGTAAAATTTCACATCGCCTGCCCGCGTTTCAATCCCTCCAAAGACCCCCCGCTCGCCCCATGGATTCGCTTTGGCCGTCGCTCGCCGCTGAGCTCAAGAGAGAGCTCCCGGCGCAGCAGTACGACACTTGGATCAAGCCGCTGCGCGCCGAGCGCCATGGGGAGCAGCTGGTGCTGCTCGCGCCGAACCACCACGTGTTGCGCTGGGTGCGTTCGAACCTGCTCACCAAGATCGAGACGCGCCTCGAGCGCGCCGCCGGAGCGCGCCTGTCGGTGAACCTGATGCTGGACGAGAAGCCGGTCGAGGCCGAGATGGTCGTTCCGGAACCGGTGGCGGTCACTGCGCCCGAGCGTCCCGCGCGTGAAGAGCACCGGCTCAATCCCAGCTTCACCTTCACCAACTTCGTGAACGGCAAGGCGAACCAGATCGCGCGCGCCGCGGCGATCCAGGTGGCCGAGAACCCGGGAACGGCCTACAACCCCCTCTTCATTTATGGCGGCACGGGATTGGGCAAGACCCACCTGCTGCAGGCCATCGGCACCGAGGTGCTCAAGCGCAACCCGAAGGCGAAGGTGCGCTACATCCACGCCGAGCAGTTCGTCGCCGACGTGGTGCGCGCCTACCAGCACAAGAGCTTCGACTCGCTCAAGCGCTACTACCGCTCGCTCGACCTCTTCCTGATAGACGACGTGCAGTTCTTCGTCGGCAAGTCGCGCTCCCAGGAGGAGTTCTTCTATACGTTCAACGCCCTGTTCGAGGCGCACAAGCAGGTGGCCATCACCAGCGACTGCTTCCCGAAGGAGATGACCGGCATCGAGGAGCGCCTGATCTCGCGCTTCGGCTGGGGCCTCACGGTGGCCGTCGAGCCGCCGGAGCTCGAGATGCGCGTGGCCATCCTGCTCAAGAAGGCCGAGAACGACGGCGTCCGTGTGGACGAGAACGTCGCCTTCTTCATCGCCAAGCACATCCGCTCGAACGTTCGCGAGCTCGAGGGGGCGCTGAAGCGGGTGCTCGCGTACGCGCGCTTCAACAATGCGCAGGTGAACGTGACGACCGCCCGCGAGGCCCTCAAGGACCTGCTCGCGGTGCTGAATCGGCAGGTCTCGATCGAGAACATCCAGAAGACGGTCGCCGACTACTTCAAGATCAAGGTCTCCGAGATGTACTCGAAGAAGCGCTTCCGCTCGGTGGCCCGTCCGCGCCAGGTCGCGATGGCGCTCGCCAAGGAGCTCACCCAGCAGAGCCTGCCGGAGATCGGCGAGGCTTTCGGCGGCCGGGACCACACGACCGTGCTGCATGCCTGCCGCAAGACCCAGGAGCTGCGCGAGACCGACCAGGAATTCGCGCGCGACTACGCGCAACTGCAGCAGATTCTCCTGGGATGAAACGCGAAGAAAGCATGAAGAACCTGTGGATGAAATCGTCGGGATTTGGCCGGGGCCTCTTTATCCACACCAGCCCCGTCGAATCCAGCCATTTCGCCCCCATTTATTTTGTTGGTCAACGCATTGATCCGTCGCGCCATTTCGAAGTTTTCCCGCTCCGGGGCGCCTCCTATTAGCTATTAACTATTCCAAATACATAAAAGATCATGCTTAAGATCAAGACGACGAACGACAAGCTCCTGGCACCGCTCCAGCAGGTCACCGGCATCGTGGAACGCCGGCACACGCTGCCGATCCTGTCCAACGTGCTGATCTCGGCCGGCGGCGGCAAGGTGGACTTCCTCGCTACCGACCTCGAGGTGCAGGTGACGTCGTCGGCCCAACTGGACGGAAACGCCGAAGGCACGGTCACCGTCGGTGCGCGGAAGCTCTACGACATCCTTCGCGCGCTGCCGGAAGACGCCGAGGTGTCCCTCGAGGCCAAGGAAAGCCGCATGACGGTGAAGGCGGGCAAGAGCCGCTTCAACCTGCAGACGCTCGCCGCGGCCGACTTCCCGCGCATGGTCGAGGCCAAGGACGCGTCCAAGACGCTGCGGCTGCCGCAGAAAGCCCTCAAGAAGGCCCTGGGACTCGTCCAGTTCGCCATGGCGGTCCAGGATATCCGCTACTACCTCAACGGCGTGCTCTTCTCGGTGGAAGGCAGCACGCTGCGCGTCGTCGCGACCGACGGTCATCGCCTGTCGTTCGCGAGCCAGTCCCTGGAAGGCGATCACGGCAGCGTCGAGGCGATCCTGCCGCGCAAGACCGTGCTCGAGCTCATCAAGCTGCTGGGCGACAACGACGACCCGGTCGAGCTCGCCATCGGCTCCAACCAGGCGCGCTTCCGCTTCGGCGGCATCGAGATCGTCTCCAAGATCGTCGAGGGCAAGTTCCCCGACTACCAGAAGGTCATCCCGACCACCCACAAGAACCGCGTGTCGATCGACCGCACCACGCTCGCCCAGTCGCTCAACCGCGCGGCGATCCTGTCCAACGAGAAGATCCGCGGCGTGCGCCTGGTGTTCACCAAGGACGCGCTGTCGATCATCTGCACGAACAACGAGCAGGAGGAGGCCGAGGAAGGCCTCGCGCTCGACTACGACGGCGACCCGCTCGACATCGGCTTCAACATCTCGTACCTCCTCGACGTGCTGAACCACGTGGACTCGCCGAGCGTGAGCGTCGCGATGGGCGACTCGAATTCCAGCGCACTGGTGCAGATCCCCGGCCGCGAGGACTTCAAGTACGTCGTCATGCCGATGCGCATCTAGCACCCAACGAAACGCAGAACAGGAATCACATTTTGGCTTCCGTACCGCAACCGACTCCCGAGAACGGCCGCACCCCGACCGAGTACGATTCCAGCAGCATCAAGATCCTCAAGGGACTGGATGCCGTCCGCAAGCGTCCCGGCATGTACATCGGCGACACTTCCGACGGCACGGGCCTGCACCACATGGTGTTCGAAGTCGTGGACAACGCCATCGACGAGGCGCTGGCCGGCCACTGCGACGACATCAAGGTCGTGATCCACACGGACAACTCGATCTCCGTCGTCGACAACGGCCGCGGCATCCCGACCGACATCAAGGAAGACGACGATCTCAAGCGCTCGGCCGCCGAGATCGTGATGACCGAGCTGCACGCGGGCGGCAAGTTCGACCAGAACTCGTACAAGGTCTCGGGCGGCCTGCACGGCGTGGGCGTGTCGGTGGTGAACGCGCTGTCCGAGTGGCTGAAGCTGCGCGTCTGGCGCAACGGCAAGGCCCACTACCTGGAGTTTCGCCACGGCGAGGCGGTGAAGCCCCTCGAGGTCACCGGCGACACGGAGAAGCGCGGCACCGAGGTGCACTTCCTCGCCTCGAACGAGACCTTCGGCCACGTGGAGTTCCACTACGAGATCCTCGCCAAGCGTCTTCGCGAGCTCTCGTTCCTCAACAACGGTTGCGCCATCGAGCTCATCGACCAGCGCACCGGCAAGAGCGAGAACTTCGCGCATGCCGGCGGCGTGAGGGGCTTCGTCGAGTACATGAACCGTTCGAAGACGGTGCTGCACAACACCGTGTTCTACGCCATCGGCGAGAAGGAAGGCATGACCGTCGAGGTGGCGATGCAGTGGAACGACTCGTACGGCGAGTCGGTCCAGTGCTTCACCAACAACATCCCGCAGCGCGACGGCGGCACGCACCTCACGGGCCTGCGCGCCGCCATGACGCGCACGATCAACAACTACATCGAGAAGGAAGAGATCGCCAAGAAGGCCAAGGTCGAGACGACCGGCGACGACATGCGCGAGGGCCTCACCTGCGTGCTGTCGGTGAAGGTGCCCGAGCCCAAGTTCTCGTCGCAGACCAAGGACAAGCTGGTGTCTTCCGAGGTGCAACCGGTGGTTTCGGAGGTCGTGGGACAGAAGCTCGCCGAGTTCCTGATGGAGAAGCCCACAGACGCGCGCATCATCTGCACCAAGATCGTCGAGGCGGCCCGCGCCCGCGAGGCCGCGCGCAAGGCTCGCGAGCTCACGCGCCGCAAGGGCGTGCTGGACGGAGGCGGGCTCCCCGGCAAGCTCGCCGACTGCCAGGAGCGCGATCCGGCCCTGTGCGAGCTCTACCTGGTGGAGGGCGACTCCGCCGGCGGCAGCGCCAAGCAGGGCCGCGACCGCAAGTTCCAGGCGATCCTGCCGCTCAAGGGCAAGATCCTCAACGTCGAGCGCGCGCGCATCGACAAGATCATCACGTCCAACGAGGTGGCCACGCTCATCACCGCGCTAGGCGCCGGCATCGGCGAGGATTTCAACCTCGAGAAGCTGCGCTACCACCGCGTGATCATCATGACGGACGCGGACGTGGACGGCGCGCACATCCGCACGCTGCTGCTCACCTTCTTCTACCGCCAGATGCCGCAGTTGCTCGAGCGCGGGCACATCTACGTGGCGCAGCCCCCGCTGTTCAAGGTGAAGAGCGGCAAGCAGGAGAAATACCTCAAGGACGAGCACGAGCTCAAGCAGCACCAGCTTCGCCGGGCGCTGGACGGCGCGACCGTCACGCCCGGCGGCGGCGCGGCCCCGCTCGCGGGCGACGCGCTCGAGCGCATCGCCTCCGAGTTCCTGATGACCGATGCGGTGATCGAGCGCCTGTCGGCGGCGATGGACTCGAACGTGCTGCGCGCGATGCTCGGCATGCAGCGCATCTCGCTGTCGGACAAGGACGGCGCCTCGCAGGCCGCGAAGGCCTTCCACACCGCGCTGCACGAGCATCCGCCCAAGACGCACATCGAGCGCGATCCCACCTCGGACGGCTGGCGCCTGCGCCTCGAGAAGATCGTCCACGGCAACAAGGTGGAGACGGTGATCGACCATGCGTTCCTGGAAAGCGGCGACTACGCGCAGATCGTGAAGACCGCGCAGACGCTCGCGGGCCTCATCCGCGACGATGCGCAGGTGAAGCGCGGCGAAACGGTGCGTTCCATCAAGTCGTTCCGCGAGGGCCTCGACTGGCTGCTCTCGGAGGCGAAGGGTTCGATGTCGATCCAGCGCTACAAGGGCCTGGGCGAGATGAACCCCGAGCAGCTGTGGGAGACCACCATGGATCCCAGCAAGCGCATTTTGCTGCGCGTCCAGATCGAGGACGCCATCAGCGCGGGCGAGATTTTCTCGACGCTCATGGGCGACGAGGTCGAGCCGCGCCGCCAGTTCATCGAGACGAACGCGCTCGGGGTGACGAACCTCGACGTGTAGCCCTCGGCCGCCGGGCTCCGGTCATCCTGGGGCGATCGTCCTCGCTGCGGCGCGCAGGTGCTCCGCGAAGAGTGCCGCTGCCGGGCTCGAAGTGCGGTTGCGCAGAGTGACCATCGCGACCGATCGCGGCTTCACCGCCAGCTCGATCGGCAGGCGCTTTAGAGACCATCGCGTGGCATTGCATCGCACGACCGAGGCCGGCAGGACGGTCACGAAGCGGCCGGTCGCGAGCAGGTGGTTGCGCAGCAGGATCGAGCTCGCGGTTACCGCTTCTCGCGGCATCGGCAGGCCGCAGGCGGCGAAAGCCTCCGCGATGAGCTCGCGGACGACGCGATTGGAAGCCAGCAGCCACGGCTCCCCGGCCAGATCGGCGAGCGCGACGCGGCGCCGGCGCGTCCAGGGGCTTCGCGCGCCCACGACCACCCAGTGGGGGTCGTCGAAAAGTGCCTCGACGTCGAGGTCGTCCTGTGCGAAGGCGCCCGAAAGCCGCGCCAGCGCGATGTCGACGCTTCGCGCTCGCAGCTCGCGGAAATCGGTCCCCTCGGGGCTTGCCTGAACCACCCGTACGCCGATGCCGGGATGGCGGCGCGACAGCCGGTCGATCGCCGCAGGCAGGAGTCCCGCGGCCGTGGTGTCTCCCGCGGCGACCCGCACCTCGCCAGCGGACGGTTCATCGACGAGCCTCACCTCACGCACGGCCTGGTGGAGCTCGTCGAACACGGCGCGTGTGCGCCTCAGCAACGCTTGTGCATGCGCGGTCGCGCCGATGCCGCGCGGGCTACGGTCCACCAAGCGAACGCCAAGAGCCGCCTCGAGGTTGGCGATCGACTCGGACACGGCGGGCTGCGACATGGCGAGGCGTGCTGCCGCCCGTGCCATGCTGCCGCACTCGACTGCGGCGGCCAGGATGGAAAGATCGCGCAGTTTCAGGCGGCGCGCGACCTGCTCGGGCGTGAGGCCGCGCGCCTGGGGTATCGGCATATCCTATCGCCCAATCAAGATATTCATCATTCCGCTTATACCTACCGGGCGGTATGGTGGCAAGCGCAAGGCACTTGGAGAGGCACCATGAAGACCATCGGCATCTGGGCGGCCATTGCGTGGCTCGGTGGGGGGCTCGCCGCCGCGACGGCATACGCGGACACGGCGAAGCCCATGCATCTCATCGTGGGCTTCCCGCCCGGCAGCCAGCCCGACATCGTCGCCCGGCTCCTCGGACGCAAGCTCGCGCAGGCTTCGGGCGAGGCGGTCGTGGTCGACAACGTCACCGGCGCCTCGGGCGAGATCGCAGCGGAACGGGTCGCACGGGCAGCACCCGACGGCCGTACCGTGGGGCTGCTCAGCCAGACGCACATCGTCATCAATCCGCTGCTGCACGCCCGGCGGAACGAGCCGACCACAGCGTTCGCTCCCGTAACCGAGGTGGCCGTGTCCCCGAACGTGCTGGTCGTCCCGGCGACCTCGGCAATTACCAGCGTCGTCGATCTCGTGGCGTTCGCGCGCCTGCATCCCGGCGACCTCGCGTTCGCATCGAGCGGCGTGGGCAGTGGCACGCACATGGCGGCCGAGCGCTTCGAGGCGGCCGCGGGCATCGAGCTTCGGCACATTCCCTACAAGGGCGTCGTCGCCGCGATTCCCGACCTGGTCGAGGGGCGGGTCGCGATGATGTTCAGCCCGCTTCCGGTCGTCTGGCCGCTGGTTCGTGAAGGCAAGCTGCGTGCTCTCGCCGTGACGTCGTTGCGGCGGTCGCCCGCGGTGGCCGACGTGCCCACCCTCGCCGAATCCGGGTATCCGGAGTTCGAGGCGACGAACTGGTACGGACTCTTCGTCCCCGCCGGGACACCCGGGGCAATCGTCGCGCGGCTTTACGGCGAGGCGGCAAAGGCCCTCGGCTCGAGCGACCTGCGCGCGGCGCTTGTCGATCTCGGGCTGGATGTCGTAGGCAGCTCGCCGCAGGAGTTTGCCGCCCTCATCCGCGCCGAGAGCCCTAAATGGGCGGAGGTCATCCGGCGGACGGGCATCAAGCCCGAATAACCCGGGCTGCTCCGTGCCCGGCGACACCAGGATCCGATCCCGCGACGGCGGCGAGTTCGACTGCTGCCTTGCGATGCCGGCGAGCGACACGCCCGCACCGGCCGTGGTGCTGGCCTCGGCAATCCATGGCGTCGACGAGGACCTGCGCGCCATCGTCTCCGCATTCGCCATGCACGGCTACATCGCGGCCGCGCCGGATCTCTTCTGGCGCACGTTGCCCGGCGCGCTGGCGCGAGGCGACCCGCGGGCCGCCGCTCGCGCCGAGCCCCGCCTCGAACGGATCCGCGCGGGAGAGCGCGATCTCGCCGACGTACTGGCGATGCTGCGAACGCTGCCCTCCTTCAATGGCCGTGCCGCGGCGATGGGCTTCTGCTACGGCGGGCCCTACGCGATCCTCGGACCGAAACGCCTTGGATACGAAGCCGGCATCGCCTGCCACGGTACGCGGATGCTCGATTTCCTGGACGAGATTCGCGGAGTCACACAGCCGCTTTGCATCGTCTGGGGAAGCAGCGATCCCATGGCCCCGGCATTCGTGCTGGAAGCGTTCCGCGCCGTGCGTGACCAGCAACGCAACATCGAGCTGCACGTCCTGCCGGGGGTCCGGCACGGCTTCATGATGGCGAGTCACTCGGGCTTCTTCGATGCCCCGGCCTTTGCGTTCACCATGGAACGTGCGCTCGCTTCGCTCGGTGAGCTGCGCACGGCCCCGCAGTCTCGCTAGCGGCCCACGAGCGGCCCGCGTCGCAGGGCCCGACCGACCCGTATCGACGAGGTGGAGGGGACTTCGCGCTCCGGCACCGAAAGGCGTGAGCGCACCTCGTCGAGATATTCGACCAGGCCCACAAGCGCCTTGCCGTCGCTGTCGCGGAAGACGCGGCCCAGCATGCGGTAATAGGGGCCGCGCACCTCGGCGAGCTTGCGGATGCCCGCCCGCGTGAGCCGCACGAGCCGCGCACGCGTATCGCCATCGTCCACCTGCCGTGAGATCCAGCCGGAGCGCTCGAGGCGCGCGATCACGCCCCCGGCGCTCGCGCGGTTCACGACCAGGATCTCGGCGAGCTCGTGCTGCCGCAGCGGCCGGTCGCGGTAGTCCCACAGGATCATCAGCACGTTGAACTGCACGTCGGTGATGCCGTAGCGCGGGAAGAACTCCCGCCCGAAGGCCTCGAGCCGCTGCCACGTCCACACCAGCGCGAGGAAAGCCGCCTCGCCCGCGCCCCGGAACTCCCGGTTGAGCGCGATCTGCGATTTCAGCCTGCGCAAAGCCGTCGGGCCGCCGGAAACGGCCCGGGCTTTACCTTTCGTATGCATGCATATAGTATGCATCCATATTTCCCGCCAGAGCAACCGGCGCGAAGGCGCCGCGGAGGAGCGATGCGGAATCTGTGGCTGGGCGTGGCGTTGGTCCCGTACCTCGCCGCGGCAGGGGTGGACGCGTGGATGCACGAGCGCGGCCGCCGCGTGCCGCGGGTGGAGCAATGGCTGCACGCGGGCCTCGCCGCCGGCATGGCGGTCTTCCTCGGCGCGGTATTCGCGGCCCATCCTCCCGTGGCGGTCGCGGCGCTCGCGGCCTTCCTGGCCCTCCTCGCGTGGGACGAGCTCGGCTTCCACAAAGGCATCGCGCCGGTCGAACGGCGCGTCCACGCGATCTCCTGGATCCTGCTCGCCGGCTTCGTGGCGGCGTGGTGGTGGATCGACCTGCGATGACGACGATCGCCCCCGACCTGCACGAGAGCTACGGCGTGCTCATGGTGGCGAGCGTCGTGCTGCTGCTGCTTACGCCCACGACCGCGCACTTCACGAGCTCCGTGGATCGCGCGCGCTACTACACGATGCAGGCCATCACCGCGCTGGGCGCCATCGCGGGCGCCAAGCTGGGCGTCGTCTTCGGCGATGCGCTGTGGCCGTTGCGGCCGTTCGACGACTGGTCGGCATTG
>Ga0207703_10002824_pt1 | contig 14822 bp, 10 predicted proteins | sample KBSSwiS12_FD_184304 | JGI IMG/M metagenome (GOLD analysis project Ga0207703, IMG submission 184304) | Switchgrass rhizosphere microbial communities from Kellogg Biological Station, Michigan, USA - KBS Switchgrass S1-2 (SPAdes) (version 2) | ecosystem: Host-associated > Plants > Roots >... | reverse complement strand
CATGATGGCGGGCGTGGCATTGACGGTTATCGGCGTCGCCCTGGTGGTCCGGCCCGCCGACGAAGTGAAGGAGAGACCGACATGAACAAGAAGCACCGCATCGCGGCGATCGCCGGCGACGGCATCGGCACCGAGACCCTGCCCGAGGGCCTGCGCGTCCTCGAGGCGGCGGCGCGCCGGTTCGGCATCGACCTGGCGATCGACCATTTCGACTTCGCCTCGTGGGCCTACTACGAGCGCCACGGCAGCATGATGCCGGACGACTGGAAGGAGCGGATCGGCGGGCACGACGCGATCTTCTTCGGCGCGGTCGGCTGGCCGGCGAAGATCCCCGACCACGTCTCGCTGTGGGGCTCGCTGATCAAGTTCAGGCGCGACTTCGACCTGTTCGTCAACCTGCGGCCGGCGCGCCTCATGCCCGGCGTCCGCTCGCCACTCGCCGGCATGAAGCCGGGCGACATCGACATGATGATCGTGCGCGAGAACACCGAGGGCGAGTACTCGAGCATCGGCGGGCGGATGTTCGAGGGCACCGATCGCGAGGTCGTCGTCCAGGAGACGGTGATGTCGCGCTTCGGCATCGACCGGGTCCTCGAATACGCGTTCGAGCTGGCCCGGTCGCGGCCGAAGAAGCACCTCACCTCGGCGACCAAGTCGAACGGGATCGCGATCACGATGCCGTACTGGGACGAGCGCGTCGATGCCATGGCCAAGCGCTTCCCCGACGTGCGCGCCGACCGCTATCACATCGACATCCTCACCGCCCACTTCGTGCAGCGGCCGCAGGTCTTCGACACCGTCGTCGCGAGCAACCTGTTCGGCGACATCCTGAGCGACCTCGGACCGGCGTGCACGGGAACGATCGGCATCGCGCCGTCGGCGAACATCAATCCGACGCGCAAGCACCCGTCGCTGTTCGAGCCGGTTCACGGCTCCGCGCCCGACATCGCCGGGCAGGGCATCGCCAACCCGATCGGCCAGATCTGGTCGGGCGCCCTGATGCTCGACTTCCTCGGCCACCGCGACGCGCACGACGCGATCATCGCGGCGATCGAAACCGTCCTCGAGCCGAGCTCCGGGGCCCCCAAGACGCGCGACCTGGGCGGCACGGCGAGCACTTCGGACCTCGGCCGCGCCGTCGCCGACGCGCTCTCTTCGGCGAGCGCTGCATCGCGTTAGCCGCCCTGTCAAGCATCTATTGCACGAGCGGTGCCGGAATCGGCGGTCCGCTCGCAAATACAATCCCGAACCCTGCTTGACACTGCAGATTCGCAACGCTGTAATCGTTTCGCCCCGACGAGCACCTGCTGCCGCCGCGCGACGCACAACCTAACTCATCCGAGACAGCTTCCTGAGGGGGAAACTTTTGTGAACAAATCCGAACTGATCGAGCACATCGCCAGGCAGGCAGACATCTCGAAGGCGGCTGCGTCGCGCGCTCTCGAGGCCATGATCGGTGGCGTCAAGACGAGCCTGAAGAAAAACAACGCGGTGTCGCTGGTCGGCTTCGGAACCTTCAGCGTCGGCAAGCGCGCCGCGCGCAGCGGCCGCAACCCGCGCACCGGCGCGGCGATCAAGATCAAGGCAGCGAAGGTGCCCAAGTTTCGCGCCGGCAAGGCGCTCAAGGACGCGCTCAACTGATCCCGCCCGGCGCGGGCCCGGGTGCTTAGCTCAGCTGGTAGAGCGGCGCCCTTACAAGGCGTAGGTCGGGGGTTCGAGCCCCTCAGCACCCACCACCCGATGCCGGCGCCCGACTGCCAAGCGCAACCGCTCGGCTAGAATTCCGGCCTCTTCGACGAAAGGCGAACCGCGGTTCGCCTTTTTGCCATCTGCCGACTCCGATGTTCGACTTCTTTCGCCGTCACACACGCGCGCTCCAGTTCGTGCTGGTGCTGCTCGTCTTCCCGTCGTTCGTCTTCTTCGGCATCCAGGGCTACAGCCGGTTCGCCGGCGGCGACCTGCAGACCGTCGCCAAGGTCGCCGGCCATCCGGTGACGCAGGCCGAGCTCGATGCCGCGTTGCGCGACCGGGTCGAGCGGGCGCGACGCCAGATGCCGAGCCTCGATCCGAAGGTGTTCGAGACGCCGGAGATGCGCGCCCTCGCGCTCGACGGCGTGATTCGCGATCGCCTCACCCTCGTCGCTGCCGACAAGCTGCACCTCGGCGTGAGCGACGAGCGACTCGACCGTGCGTTCAAGAGCGACCCGGAGTACGCGCCGCTGCGCAACCCCGACGGCAGCGTCAACCGCGATACGCTGACGGCGCTCGGCATGTCGTCGGAGGCGTTCGCCGAGCGTCTGCGCCAGGACCTCGCCCGCCGCCAGGTCATCCAGCCGATCGGCACTTCGGCGATCGCGCCGGCGGCGGCGGCGTCGGCAGCGCTCGAGGCGATGTTCCAGCAGCGCGAGGTCCAGGTCGAGCGCTTCGATGCCAAGGACCAGCTCGCCAAGGTGGCTCCGAGCGACGCCGAGGTCGACGCGTACTACAAGGATCCGGCCCACGCGGCCCAGTTCCTGGCGCCCGAGCAGGCGACGGTCGAGTACGTCACGCTCGACCTCGAGTCGGTGAAGAAAAACATCGCCGTCTCCGAGGACGACCTGCGCAAGTACTACGCCGAGAACGAGAAGCGCTACACCGCGCCCGAAGAGCGCCGCGCCAGCCACATCCTCGTCAAGGCCGACAAGGACGCGCCGAAGGCCGAGCGCGACAAGGCGCGCGCCAAGGCGGAGGCCTTGCTCGCCGAGGTGCGCAAGAACCCGCAGGGGTTCGCCGAGATCGCGAAGAGGAACTCCGACGACGAGGGGTCGGCGGCCAAGGGCGGTGACCTCGACTTCTTCGGCCGCGGCGCGATGGTCAAGCCGTTCGAGGACACCGCCTTCGGGCTGAAGCCGGGCGAGACGAGCGGCATCGTCGAAAGCGACTTCGGCTTTCACATCATCCACGTCACCGGCGCTCGCGGCGGCGAGAAGAAGAGCTTCGAGTCGGTGCACGCGGCGATCGAAAGCGAAGTCAAGAACCAGCTGGTGCAGAAGAAGTTCGCCGAAGCCGCGGTCGAGTTCGGCGACACGGTCTACGAGCAGCCCGACAGCCTCAAGCCCGCTGCCGACAAGTGGAAGCTCGAGATCAAGACCGCGCAGCGCGTCACTCGCACGCCCGCGCCTGGATTGACCGGCCCGCTCGCCAATCCGCGCTTTCTCGAAGCGCTGTTCAGCAGCGATTCGACGCGCGACAAGCGCAACACCAAGGCGATCGACGTCGGCTCGAACCAGCTCGCCTCGGGTCGCGTCGTGCAGTACACGGCGGCGCATCAGCTGCCGTTCGCGGAAGTGAAGGACAAGGTGCGCCAGCAGCTCGCGGCCACGCAGGCAGCGGCGCTGGCGGCCAAGCTCGGCGCCGAGCGCCTGGCCAAGGCGCGCGCCGCGCCGGGCGAGGCGTTCGCGGGCCAGACGCTCGTCGTGTCGCGCGCCCAGGCGCGCGACCTGCCGCGGCCGCTGCTCGACGCGATCATCAAGGCGCCGGTGGCGACGCTGCCGGCGTTCGTCGGCGTGTCGCTCGGCGACCAGGGCTATGCGGTGGCCAAGATCATCAAGACGGCGGGTCGCGATCCGGTCATCGGCGATGCGGCCCAGGCGATGTCGCAGTACGCGCAGGTCTGGGCGGATGCCGAGGCGCAGGCCTACTATGCCGCGCTGAAGTCGCGCTTCAAGGTGAGCGTCAGCGAGTCGGCGACCGCGCCGCGCGAGGCCGCCAGCGAGCCGAGATAGAACGCTCGCTCGCTATAATTCGAGCTTCGGCGGTGGCTGTAGCTCAGTTGGTAGAGTCCAGGATTGTGATTCCTGTTGTCGTGGGTTCGAGCCCCATCAGCCACCCCACAGAATCAACAACTTAGCGACGGCACCAGCTAGATTCTGGAATATTCCGGGCCCATTCTGGAATATTCCGTACCGCGACCCGCTTTTCGCTGCTCGGTGGACACCTAGATCGCCGATCGCTTGACCTCCCGGTTTCGGTCGTAGATTCCGGCCGTCGTCGCCGGGTTCTTGTGCAGGTCGGGCAGGGCGCCGCGCTGGCGCTTGTGCTCGGTGGCATAGAACGCACGCAGGTCGTGAAAGGTGAAGCGCTGGGCTGGCGTCAGAACTCCTTCTGCGATCGCGCCATCATCAGGCGCTGCCACAGGGTCTTGAAGGCCCTCTCGGGGTATGCGTTGCCGTCCCGGGTGGGAAATACGTACAGGCAGTCGGGACGCCGCAGCGTCGCCAGTTCGTCGAGGACCTGGCCGAGCGCGGGACTGATCGTCACGACGTCGATCACCTCGCCGCGTTTCTTGCCGCGCTGCTTGGCGCGCTTGGTCCGGATCTGACCCGCTTCACGATCGACCTGCGGCCAGGCGAGATCTAGAAACTCGGCCTTTCGGCTGCCGCCCAGTGACGCGTAGCGGGCCGCCAGGGTCACGATCCGACGCTGGGGAGTCTGCTGGATGGCCCACGCCACGAATGCCGCCAGCAGCGCTGGCTCGGGCGCCTGCGTGCGCGGCTCCTAGACGCTCGGGCGAACGAGCTTGGCCGGGTTGTCGGCGCAAAGGCCCAGGTCAATCCCGTGGAAGAACAGGTTCGACAGGAGCGCCTTCTCGTGGTTGGCGCGCGACGGGGCTGCGGCGCGCTCCACGCGCATGTAGCGGGCGATGTCGGTAGACCGCAAGGAGGCGATCTGGCACTTGCCCAGAACCGGCTCGATCTCGTCCCAGCACTGCGCGTAGTCACTCTGAGTGGCCGGGGCGAGTCGCACGAACCTGGGAGAAACCCGGTACTTGTCCCAGACCCAACGAAGCGTGCCCGCATCCGGCGACTTGCCCTCGAGGTCAAGGACTTGGCGGATCGCCGACTGGCGGTCGCGTCCGAGCGGGATTGGTTTGCCCTGGAGAGGGTGGTATCGGTAGCTGGTGAACGTCTTGCGGACGATCGCTTCCATTCGGGGGAGCAGTCCCATGCCCGACAGCCGCTCGCGCCTACGACCCATTTGCCCTGGATCTTGCATGTGGCCACGCACGGATTCTTTCTGGAAGACAAGGCAGCCATCCGGCCGAATTTGAACGGCGCTGGGCTGGGTTCGACGGTCGCGGGAGTGGGTGAGAACGAGCTGCTGCGGTCTGGACTTGCGCTGGCTAGTGCCAATCAGCTGAAATCGGGAATTAGCGACGACGGAATACTGACTGCTTACGAGGTCGCGCAGTTGGACCTGGTCGGCACTCAGCTCGTGGTGTTGTCCGCATGCGAGACGGGCCTGGGGCGGGTCCAATCGGGCGAAGGCGTTTACGGGCTGCGCCGTGCTCTTGTGCTGGCGGGCGCTGAGGCCCAGGTGACATCGCTTTGGAAGGTCAGTGACGACGGGTCGCTCGAGCTTATGGTCGACTTCTACGAGCGCCTGCTCGCTCAGCATGATCGCTCGGATGCGTTGCGATCGGCCCAGATTGCGATGCTTAAACGGCAGCAGCGACAGCACCCGTTCTACTGGGCGGCGTTCGTTATGTCTGGCGATCCGTCGACGTTGCGACGAGCGCAGTGAACTGTCGGTCCGCGAGTTGGGAGGGAAACGACCTGTTGTGAGGCCGCCGTCGTCGGCAGCTTTTGGTCCGTAGACGTTCTTCGTGATAGGTGCTCGAGCGACAGCGATGCAGCGGTCGCGGTCGCTGGCAGCTGCGCGCCGTACTCACGCTTGCTAGTACTAAGCCGTCACTCGACACGACGACGGGCGCCTGCTCGAATGACATCTGTAAGCGGTACAGCGGCCGCTGGATGTCAGAAGGCTGCCTCGTCGCGGTTCACGATGATGCCTCCGACACTTACGTTCGGTGCGCCGCCACCGGCTACGGACACGCAAGCGCCGCAGGGCAGACACCCGCCGCGGTGCGCGGCACGGTCTGTTTGCAGGCGTTGACCGCCGTGAAAGTGTTGCCAGCCAGGAAGTCGGGCTGCAGATCGGCACGCCAGCCGCGGTCGATGCCGTGGTGCAGGCTCGACCGGATCTCGGTGCCGGCAATGAACTGCGTCAGCGGCGGGCCGGAGATGCGGATCGCGGCGTCGTTGATGCCGTTGCTCGCCGGGTAGGGGCACGAGTTGCTGCCGGTGGTCGAGGTCCCGCCCGCGAACTCGACGCGCGCGTTCTGCATCGCGCTACGGGCATCCACCGCGCCGCCGAAGACGATGCCGAGCCAGTCGCCGGACTGCGACGCCGCGCCCTGGTCAGACGTGAAGACGATCCGGTTGGCCAGGTCGTTTCCGCCGATCGCGATCAGCGCGCCCCTCGCCGCAGCGGTGCCACTGCTGAGGCCGACGTTGAAGACGCCGCCCGGCGGGAACTGGATCGTCACGCCGGGCTCGATGGTCAGCACCGCCACCTGGCCGGCGACCTGCGAGTCGACGTCCATGCGGCCGCCGTCCTGGCTTGTGCCGCCGACGTGATACGGCACGCCGCGCGCATGCATCGTCTGGGCGTCGAGCACCGCGCCGCCGGTTCCGGAGATGGCGATGGCGTCGCGCCCGTTGCCGGTGTACGTGCCGGTCGGCACCGAGCCGATCACGCGGGCATAGACATGCACCGGAAAGCCGGCCGAGCCGTGAACGCGCAGATTGCGCGAGCCCGCGTCGAAACCGATCGGGCCGTTGACGTAGACGCCCTGACTCAGCGAACCGACGATCTCGACGTCGTCGACGTGCAGGATGCCGCCCGTGGCGAGCGGACTCTGCATCTGCAGCGCGCCGGCGAGGCCGACGTTCGTGTTGAGCGGATCGCCGCCGCCGGCGACCACCGCATGGCTGAGCGACAGCGTTCCGCCGAGGTTGCGGATCGTGGCCCAGGACTGGCCGGCGACCATCGGCTCGAAGGTCACGGGCCGGGCCAACTGGCCTTGCGCGACCAGGCTGCCGCCCGGGTTGACGGTGACGGTCGCCTTCCTCGCGATGCGAACCACGGCGCAAGGCTCCAGGGTCACGCTGGAATAGATGCTGGTGTCGAACGGCAGGATGTGCGGGCTGCCGGCCTCGGTCCAGGTCTCCGGGGCGGAGATGCTGCCGTGCGTCGTGCCCGGCCCCACCGGTGGCGTGCAGGTCGAGGCCACAGAGGCGGCGACGCAGGTGATGCGGATACTCGTGACGTCGCCCGCACCGACCGTTCCGGCACCGCCGACGATGTCGCAGCGCTGGCCGACCGGTTGCGACGCGATCGTCACCGAGTAGACGGTGCCGGCGACCGGGCTCACCTCGGCGGCAGTGAACGAGAACGGCCCGTTCGCGAGGTAGCGGTCGATGAAGAAGTTGATGTTGCTCGCGCCGTAGAGGATGCTCACCTTGTCGCTGGCGCTGGCGAGACCGGAAATCGTGCCGCCGACCGAGTACGCGGGCGGATACGGGCAATCGATGCCGACCGTGACGTCGCTGCTGCCCATCACGCCGCTGCCGTTGCTCACTATGCAGGTCTGCGCGGGGGTCGACGGCTGCGTCTGGATCGTCACGTTGTACGGGCTGCCCGTGGCCACGGGTGCGGTGAACTGGTAGGGACCGGTGTGGGCGCCGACGCCGATCAGGTCGACACCGTTGTTGAGCAGCCTGATCACGTTGGTGTCGCGCATGCCGGTCAGGTTGATGCGAACGAGGTGGTTGTCGCAGACGACGCGCACGCTCGAGACGTCGGCGCTTGCCATGGTGCCGGTGCCACCGGTCAGGATGCATGTCTGCGCCGGTCCGGTCGGCTGGGCGAGGATCCTGAGCCGATAGGCGGTTCCGGTGACGGCGCTGGTGGTCGCGGCATCGAAGACGAAGCTGCCATTGGAGGCGACGGTGAGGGCCGCAGGCAGGCTGACGTTGTCGGCGTCGTACTCGATCCTGAGGCCGTTGCCGGCCAGGCCCGCGACGCTGCCGCCGACGGCGTAGGCGGTGGCGAAGGGGCAGCTCACGGCCACATTCGCGATGTCGCTGCCCGCGATCGTGCCGCTGCCGTTGGCGACGGCGCAGGTCTGGGCCGGCCCGGTCGGCTGCGCCGAGACGGTGACCGCGTAGGCGGTGCCGTCGGCTACCGGCGTGGCGAAGGTGTAGGCACCGTCGGCGAAGACGCGCAGGTCGTCGCCGCCGTTGTTGCGCAGGGTCGTGCCGTCATAGGAGTGGCGCAGGCCCGAGACGCTGACCGCGACGGTGTGCGTCCCAGCGGCTGGATCCGAACCGCCGCCGCAGGCGGCGAGCAGTAGCAGCGCGAGGGCGGAAGACGCCCAGGATGCGAGGCCTGGGCAATGGCGAACGCCATTGCTGTCAGCGCGAGAGGCGGCGGTCTGGTGCATGGCAATCCTGAAAGCGACATGTCGTGCGCGCGTCGATCGAGTCCCACGTGGTGATGTCGCAGTGTCGAATTGCGCCTCCGAGGACGCCACCCACGGATCGCCCACAACCGTGCCGTACGATGGTGCATGAAGCGATCCGCCCCGGCCCTCGCCGGTATCGAACTGGCCGACCGCTTCGCAGCGGCGCGAGCCGGCCTTGCGGCGGAAGCGCCCGGCGCGCTCGACGCCATGGCGGCGCTGGCCACCGACGCGCTCGCTGCCGGCAGGCTCACCCTCGCCGCGAGTGCCGCTTCCTCGGTGGTCCTGGTCGAGCACGTGACCGCGGCGCTGTACCGGCATGCCGCCGACATGCTCGGCATCCTGTCCCAGGTCGGCTCGTCCGCTGCCGAAGGCCCCGACGGGCTCGTCGCCTGGGCCGGCGCCGCCGTCGCGCACGACTACGGCGTGCTGCCCTCTTGGCCACCCGCCGACCTGGCGCTGCTTCTCGAAGGCGCGCAGCGGGCTCCGGCCGACGTCGCCCTCATGCTGGCCTGCGCACTCGGCGAGATCTGCGAGCGCAACGGCGACGACGCAGGCTTCGCGACATTGCAGGCGCAGATGGCGGGCGTCGAGGCAGGCGTCGATGCGTCACCGGTCTGGCGTGGCCACTGGGCGATCGTCTGTGCGTGGCATCTCGCGTCCTTCGGCAAGGAAGACGAGGCGATGGCCCTGCTTGCCAAGGCGCAGGCGCTCGCTCTCGAGCATGGCCTGCGCGAGATGGGCGCCGCGGCCGACCTGCAATGCGCGCGACTGGCGGTGTGGAGTGGCGATCCGGCCAAGGCGCTGACCATGGCCGACCAGGGCGTGGCGGCGGGCGATCCTTCGCGCACGCCGCTCTGGTTCGCCGACCGGGCCGACGTGCGCTGTCGGATCGCGCTCAAGGAGCTCGACTTCCACGCCGCCGTCGGCCACGGGCGGCGAGCCGTCGGTTTCCTGCACGCCGGCCGTGTCTGGCCTGGCTATCAGGTGACTTACCGACTCAATGAAGCGTATGCGCTGCTCGGCATCGGTGCCTATGACGAAGCCATCGACTGCCTGGCTGCGCTGCAAGAACGGCCGCACCCCTCCTACTTGACGGCGCGTCTCGAGTGCCTATCGCTGCTGGCAAGGCTGATCGCGGCCGATCGCGTCGGCCCCTGGGACGCTACGCATCAGGCCGACCTCGCGCACGCGATCCGCCTTTTGCGCGAGCTCGAGTGGCCGAATACGCTGCCCTCGTTGCCCGGCCACGTCGCGCGCCTGTTCGTTCGTGCCCTCGGGACAGGGGTGGAGATCGAGTGGGTGCGGGCGGCGATTCGCACTCGCAACATGCCGGCGCCGCCGCAGGCGCCAGAGTCGTGGCCGTGGGCGGTGCGCGTGCGCGCCTTTGGCGGTTTCGACGTGTCCACCGATGGTCGCCGCCTGCACGACGGGCGCAAGGCCGCGAGCAAGCCGCTGGAGTTGCTGCGACTGCTCGCCGCGCATGGGAACGCGGCGGTCCGGGTTGACCTCATCGCGGAAAATCTATGGCCAGGCGATGGGCGCGAAGGCCGCCAGAAGGCGTTCGACGTCACCATCGCGCGTCTACGCCGCCTGCTCAACTGCGATGCCGCGGTGATCGTCTACGACCACCGGGCCCGTCTCAATGGCGAGACCGTATGGACCGACGTGCAGGCGCTTGGCGATCACCTGGCACGGGGTGAGGCCGCGGCTGCTGGCAGCGCCGACGCAAGTGCCGCGTTCGATGCCGCGATCCTTCTGTACCGCGGCGCTTGCCTCGCCGACAGCGTTCAGCCGTGGGCGCGTGCCGCCGCGCTTCGGTTGCGCGAGCGGCTGGCGGCAGCGCTGCTGCGAGAGCTGCGCAGCGGCGAAGCAGGGACGACTCAGCGACGCGAGTGGATTCTGCGGGCGAGCGCCGCAGATCCGCTGCTGGGAGCGATGATCACCCAGGCGGGCTGAGCTCGCGAGCGCGAGCCGTTCTTCGCGCAACTGCAAGGGGCAGCCGTTCGCTAGAGGCGTTCGCGGCCGCGTCCGGATCCATCTCCGACTTCTTGAGCCCCTGGGCGCCGCTGAACCTGACTTTGCCGTCCTCCACGGCGTAGGTTGGCGTCACATTGGACCACCGAGACGTCGCGAACACGGTAGGAGACGCGAATGTAGAAACTTCTAGCGTCGCGGCGATAGCGCGTCTTACAGGTGGCCGCTTTCGGCGAACTTGCGTAACTCACACTCGCGGCCATGCGCCGACCCTCGGCTCGCCACGCGAGAAGGGCGGTTCCTCAGCGGTGACCAGTCATTCGTCTGTAGCTCTCGGTCGAGGAGAAGCAAGTACTCTGGCTTGACGTCGACCTGCCTGTGCCGCCGCGGCTAGCAGCATCAATGGAGCTGCAGGGTGTGAAGGGCGGCTGCCGGCGGTACCTTCGGCAACACGGCGTCCTGTTCCAGCGCCAATTCCGTGTTGACATAGTTCTGCTGCAGCTCTCGAGCAAGCACTTCGCGGTCGCAAGCGTTTTCCCAGATGGACACAACGATGCAGGCGACCGCGTTGCTCATCGTGCTGGTCAGCGCGCGGGCCTCGGACATGAATCGGTCGATACCGACGATCAGCGCCACGCCGGCGACTGGCAGGTCCGGCATCACCGCCAACGTCGCGACCAGCGCGACGAAGCCGCTGCCGGTGACCCCTGCGGCGCCCTTGGAGGTGAGCAGCATCAGCCCGAGCATCGCGCCGATCTGGGTCCAGGACAGCGTGATGTCGCACGCCTGGGCGATGAACATCGACGCCAGCGTCAGGTAGATCGCCGTGCCGTCGAGGTTGAACGAGTAGCCGGTCGGAAGCACCAGCCCGACGACGCCCTTCTTGCAGCCCAGGCGCTCGAGCTTCATGAGCAGGCGCGGCAGTACCGGCTCGCTCGACGATGTGCCCAGCACGACCAGCAGTTCCTCGCGGATGTAGCGCAGCAGCTGCCACAGTTTGAACTTGTGCATCCAGGCCAGCGTTCCGAGGACCACGATGACGAAGAAGATGCACGCGATGTAGAACGTGCCGATCAGCATGCCGAGCGAGCCGATCGACTTGATTCCGTAGCGCCCGACGGTGAACGCCATCGCACCGAAGGCGCCGAGCGGTGCGAGCCGCATGATGAAGCCGAAGGCCGCGAACAGCATGTTGGCGAAGCCGTCGATGCCGTCGAGCACGACGCGTCCGGCCGTGCCGATGCGCGTCAGCCCGAAGCCGCAAAGGACCGACAGCAGCAACACCGGCAGCACTTCGCCTTCGGCAAACGCGCCGAAGAAGGAGCCGGGGATGATGTGCAGCACGAACTCAGTGAAGCCGCGCGGCGGGACCTGGCTGGCGTACTTGCCCGCAACGGCGGCGTCCAGGTGCTTCGGGTCGATATGCATTCCCGCCCCGGGCTGGAGCAGGAAGACAGCAGCCAAGCCGGTCAGCAGGGCGAGGATGGTCAACGCGTAGAAGAGACCCATCGACTTCAGCAGGGTCTTGCCGATCTGTCGGGAGTCGTTCAGCGACGTGATGCCGCTGACGATGGTGCAAAAGACGATCGGCGCGATCATCATCTTCACCAGCTTGACGAAGCCGTCGCCGAGCGGCTTGAGCGCGGCGCCGAACTCGGGCCACCAGTGACCGACGGCGATGCCGAGCACCAGCCCGATCAGAACCTGGACGTAGAGCAGCTTGAGCAACTTGGCGGATTTCATGCGAAGTCTCCTGAAGATGGGAATGCAGCAGCCGGACCGATCTGCGTCGGCCTTTTCGGCAGAGGGATAGGCGTCAGCGCAGCGTGGCAAGCACGCGGTCGACCATCACGCCCGACTGGCCGAGATAGTTCGCCGGATCACACAGCCGGGCGAGCGCCGCCCGGTCGAGATGCGGGTTGATCTCGGGGTGCTCGGCCAGCAGGTCGAGCAGCGGCCGCTGCTGCTTCAGCGCGTCGCGGCAGATGTCGTAGACCAGGTCGTGCGCGTACTCGCGGCCGATGTACGGGCCCAGGCCCATCATCACCGCCTCGCTCATCACCAGGCCGTGGGTCATGTCGATGTTGCGGCGCATGGCCTCGGCATCGACCTCCAGCCCCTCGAGCACAAAGCGCGATTGCTTGAGCGCTCCGGCCATCAGGCAGAAGGCTTCCGGCAGCACGATCCACTCGATCTCCCACGGGCCGGTCGAGCGCTCGTGGTCGGCCACCATCGCGTCCATTAGCGCCGCGGCGTGTTGCCGCACCACGGAAATGGCGGCGTGGATGTAGCAGCTCGAGATCGGGTTGCGCTTCTGCGGCATCGTGCTGCTCGAACCGCGCCCCGGGGCGTAGGGCTCGTAGACCTCGCCGACCTCGGTCTGCATCATCAGCTTCACGTCCATGCTGAGCTTGCCGAGCGTGCCGCCGACCAGCCCGAGGAACGTGCCGACCTCGGCGATGTTGTCGCGGATCGTGTGCCAGGCGATCACGGGTTGCTTGAGGCCGAGCTCGGCACACAAGCCGGCCTGGGTTTCCATGGCGCCCTTCTCGAGCGACGCGAGCGTGCCGGCGGCGCCGGCGAATTCGCCGACGAGGACGCGCTCCTTCAATTGCGACAGGCGCTGGCGATGACGTTCGATCGCGCTCAGAAGGCCCGCCATCTTGTAGCCGAAGGTCACCGGAATGGCCTGTTGCAGGTTGCTGCGGCCGATCATCGGCGTGAGACGGTGCGCCTTCGCATGCTTGGCCATGGCCGCCGAGATCGCAGCCAGCTCGCGCTCGACGATGGCGAGACCTTCGCGGATCTGCAGCACCGTGGCGGTGTCGGTGATGTCCTGCGTCGTCGCACCCCAATGGCAGTACTCGCCGAGCTTGTCCCTGCAGAGCGCGTTGAGCTGCGAGACAACGCCGAGGATCGGATAGCCGATGCGCTCGGTCTGCTGGCGCAGCTTGGCCATGTCAATCTGGTCGAGGCGACAGTGGCTGACGATTTCGTCGGCCGCTTCCTTGGGGATCAGGCCGATCCGGCCCTGGACTTTGGCCAGCGCGGCTTCGATGTCGAGGTACTTCTGGGTGCGGTTCTCGTCGGACCACACTTGACGCATCTCGTCACTGGAGAAGATGCCTTGGAAGATGGCGGAGTCGATGATGGTGGCGGGCATGGTGGATTCCTTGAATAGGAGGGGAGAGTTCAAACGCCGGCCCGGCGCAAGGTGCGCTGCGCCTGCAGGACGACGGGGCGGTCGATCATTCGGCCGTCGAGTTGGGCGGCGCCAGGTGAGGCGGCCTCGGCGGCGAGCACGCGCCGGGCCGAATCGATCGCTTGTGCGCTCGGGGTGAGCGCGGCGTGGATCGGCGCGACCTGGCGCGGGTGGATGCACAGCTTGGCGCCGAAGCCGTGGCGGCGCGACCACGCCAGGTCGGCGAGCACGCGTCGCTCATCGTCGAGCTGTGGCGTGACCCCGGCGACCGGCGCCGAAAGGCCCGCGACACGCGATGCGATGACGAGCGCGCTGGCGGCATGGGCTAGGCCGTCCGGGCTGTCCGCGATGTCGAGGTCGAGGTCGTGGGCGTAGTCGAGCGTGCCGAAGACCAGGCGGACGACGCCTTCGGCTTCGGCCACCTGCTGCACGCAGGCGACGCCGGACGCGCTCTCGATGAGAGGCAGGATGCGCGCACGCGGCACGGCGGTCCGCACTGCTTGCACCTGCGCCGCTGACTCGGCCTTGGGCAGCATCACGCTCTCGATGCGCGCACCGCGAAGCATTTGCAGGTCCTCGGCAAAGGTGCTCGCCTGGGCGTCGTTGATGCGCACGACCATGCGCGCACGGTCCGCGTCGCTGGCCTGGTCCGACCACCGCGCGATCGCATTGCGAGCCTCGGCCTTGGCGGGCGAGGCGACGGCGTCCTCCAGATCCAGGACGATCGCGTCGGCGGCGCTGCCGAGTGCTTTGGCGAAACGTTCGGGTCGATTCCCGGGCACGAAAAGGTAGGTCCGCGGATCCATCAGATTGCCTCCGCGGCGCGCAGCTCGCGGATCCCGTCTGTGTCGATGCCGAGCTCGCGCAGGATGACATCGGTGTGCTCGCCCAGGGCGGGCACCGGGTCCATACGCGGGCCTTCGTTCCAGGTGCCGGGCGGCAGCATGGCGGGCAGCGCCCCGACCGGGGAGCCGACTTCGCGCCAGCGTTCGCGCGCCTTCAGCTGCGGGTGCTCCCAGACCTCGTGCATCGTGTTGACGCGGGCGTTGGCGATCTGTGCCACCTCCAGCCGGTCGACCACTTGGGGAGTCGTCAGCGGCGCGAACGTCTCGACGATGATCGCGCGCAGCGCCGTGCGCTCTGCGACGCGCTTGGCATTGCCGCTGAAGCGCGCGTCGCGCGCCAGCTCGGGGCGCAACAGCACCTTGTCGCAGAAGTTGACCCACTCGCGCTCGTTCTGCAGGCCGAGCATCACGCTGCCGCCGTCGGCTCCGGTCGGGAAGGGACCGTAGGGGTAGA
>Ga0207703_10002816_pt1 | contig 14836 bp, 18 predicted proteins | sample KBSSwiS12_FD_184304 | JGI IMG/M metagenome (GOLD analysis project Ga0207703, IMG submission 184304) | Switchgrass rhizosphere microbial communities from Kellogg Biological Station, Michigan, USA - KBS Switchgrass S1-2 (SPAdes) (version 2) | ecosystem: Host-associated > Plants > Roots >... | reverse complement strand
CCTCCCCGCGCTATCGTGAGGCCATGGCTTCCGCACCCGCCTCCCCGGCGTCCCCCGCACCCGCCGCAGCCGGCCCGGATCACTTCGAGTGGCAATATCTCGCACTGATGCGCCGCGTCTGGGACGAGGGTGACGAGCGGATCGACCGGACGGGGGTGGGCACCCGCTCGCTGTTTGGCGCTGAACTGCGCTTCAGCCTCGCCGAAGGGCAGGTCCCGCTCCTCACCACCAAACGCGTCTACTGGAAGACCGCCGCGCGCGAGTTCCTGTGGTTCCTAACCGGCGATACCAACATTCGCGCGCTCTGCGCCCAGGGCGTAGAGATCTGGACCGACTGGCCGCTCGCCCGCTACCGCCGCGAAACTGGCGCGGAGATCACCCGGGAGGCGTTTTCCGCCCGCATCGTCGAGGACGCGGCTTTCGCGGCGCAGTGGGGCGATCTCGGCCCGGTCTACGGCAAGCAATGGGTCGATTGGCCAATCTACGAGCCGGCTTCCGGCGAGGCACCCGGCCTGTTCCGCCGCCGCGAGCACGGCGTGAACCAGGTCGCCGACGTGGTTCGCTCGTTGCGCGAAAACCCGGGTAGCCGTCGTCATCTCATCGAGGGCTGGAACGTTGCGGAGGTTGACCGCATGGCCCTGCCGCCGTGCCACAAGTCCTACCAGTTCCACGTCGCAGGCGGCCGGCTCTCGTGCCTGCTCTACCAGCGCAGCTGCGACATTGCGCTGGGACTGCCGTTCAACCTGTTCGGAGCTGCGCTGTTCACCCGCATGCTCGCGCAGCAGAGCGATCTGGAACCGGGAGAACTGGTGTGGATGGGCGGCGACGTCCACCTCTACCTCAACCATGCCGATCTCGTGGCCGAGCAACTCGCACGACTGCCCTCGGGCACTCCGCGGCTCGAACTCACTCGCCGTCCGGAGTCGATTTTCGATTACCGCATCGAGGATTTCGCAGTCACCGGCTACACGCCGCAAAAGGCAATTTCCGCACCCGTCGCGGTCTGACTGACGGAGCAAAGGGCGGGCCCGCCGAAACGGCAGGCCCGCCCGTCGTCACATGGTCAGATCTTGTCGCCGAGCGCGCCCTTCACCTTGCCCTTGAGGTTCTGGAGGCCGCCCTTGGCGTCCTGAACCTGGCCCTCGGCAGCGAGGTCGGGATCGCCCCGGCGCTCGCCGGCGGCCTGCTTGGCCTTGCCGGTAAGCGAGTTGGCTGCACCTTTGAGCTTGTCGGTCATTTCACCCATGTCGGGTCTCCTTGGTGGTCACACGAAAAACCAACGGGACCCGCAGGGCGATGTTCCGCCCCTCCGCGACCAACCGCGCGATCCCGCCGGCTATCGCCCGTCGAGGGCAGCGCGGCGCAAGTGGGTCAGGAGCAATGTCTCAGCGCACGATGGCGCTGTAGGCGATCCGCCCCTCCGGGGCGGGGCTTGCGACCCGCCAGCGGACGTGAGTCACGTCCTCGGCGGTGGCAGCGTGATGGCCCGCGCGCAGCGCTGCCAGCGCGCCCCAAGTCCGGCCGCCATCGACGGAGACCTCCTCGCGCGGCGCCGCACTGCCCTGGTAGGCGAGCGCGCGGGGCAGGGGATTGGTTACGGTAAACCCGGTGTCAGCCGGGCCGGTGCGCTTCCATGTGACGATAGTGACCACCCGGTCGCCCGGACGCAACCGGTCGGCGGGTTCGATCACGTGATGCGAGGCATCGCTTCGTTCGATGTAGACCGCGCTGTCGAGCGCGACCGCCACCGGCTCGCGCCCTTGTGCGGCAGCAGGCGGCGGTGGGGCGAGCAGGGCAAAAGCCGTGCCGGCGACGATCTGGGGCAAGGTCAGGAGGAACGGGGTGGGCATGGACATCGGCGCTATTCCCGGCAGTCGAGCCCACTCTGGCTCGCACACCGGGTTGTCGCACCAAGGCCCCAAGGTCTGGTTAACGAGCTCGTTAACCACGAAAGTCATGGCCGCCCCGAGGGCCTGCAACAAACCCGCGATGGGTTGTTGACAGCCCCGTTTCGCTGCCCTAGTGGCGCGGCTCCCCAAGGGGCGAGCGGGTGTAGCTCAGTTGGTTAGAGTGCCGGCCTGTCACGCCGGAGGTCGCGGGTTCGAGCCCCGTCACTCGCGCCACTTGGGGCAGTTTTCTGCCACAGCGGAAATGGAAAAGGCGCCGGCTCCGGCGCCTTTTTGCTTATGGGACTAGCCGCGGAGCGGCGCCGTATCGAAATAGTCCCGCCACTCGACGATCTTGCCGTGGTCCACCACGAAAATGCCCATCAGCGGGATCGACATGGTGGTGTTTCCGGCAGCATCGACGACGTGGTCGATCCGTTCGGTCAGGACCGTGTTGCCCACCATCGCCACGGCGCGGTTTTCCACGCGGATGGCCACCGCGCCCGAGCCGGTCACGAACTGTTCGGCGAAGGCTGCGGCTTCCTCGACGCCGGTGGTCTTCGACATCCCGATGTTCTCGTAAACCGTGGCGGGGGTGAACCATTCGCGCACGGCGGTCACGAAGCCGCCGGGTTCGCCCAGCCGGGCAAGGAACGCTTCAACTGTGTCGACGGGGCTGGTCATGGCTCACTCCGGTGCCGTTTTGGCCCAGCCTAGCGCAGCGCAGCGTACGCGCAAGTCAGCCCCAGCGACCGGTTTCCATCCAGATCAGGAAGCGGCGCATGGGAAGAAGCCACAGCAGGCCGAGAACGATGTAGATCGGGGTCTGCGCGAGCGCGGGCCAGGTGCCGATGATTCCCGGCACATATCGCGCGATTACAAGGCCATAGACCAGCAGGGCGACGAACAACGCGAGCACGCCCACCGGGATGCGCCAGGTCGGTTGATCGCGCATCAGGCGTCTCCGGTGTAGATGCGGGTGGGGGTCACCACCGCAGCCAGGCGGCGGTCGTGCGGTTCGTGTGGCAGCGAATCCAACCACTGCACGTCCCACGCCAACCCGATCGGGGTGACCTGCGGGTTAGCCGCGAGCCAGCGGTCGTAATGCCCGCCGCCCTGGCCGAGGCGATGACCGTCGGCGGTGAACCCGATCAGCGGCACGAACACCGTCGCCGGCACCACTTCCGCTGCCTGTCCGGAGGGCTGGAGGTGGCCCCATGGGCCCTCGTTCAGATCGGACAGGTTGAACGGATCGGACCAGGCTCGGAACTGCATCGGCGCCTCGCGATCGGCGAACCACGGCAGGGCCAGATGGCGCCCGTTCTCATAGAACCACCGTGCATAACCCAGCGTCGGCGCTTCGTTCGCGCCGGCGTCGTAGAGGCCGACCACTGCCCCTTCCGGAGCCAACGCCGCTACCGGCGCCGGCGGCCGCATCAGGATCAGCGCCCGGGTACTCGCCGGCAAGGCCGCGACGTGGGCGCGGCGCGCGGCGCGGAGCTTGGCTCGCAGGGAGGGTTTGTCGGCCATCGGGGCTTTCATAGGGAGTGTGGGGCGGTGGGCAAGGGCAGGCGACCGCCCCGCTTCAGCGGGGTGGTGGAGCGGCGATTACCCTCCGTCAGCCCTGCGGTCTGCCAACTCCCCATTTGTCCTTCGCGAAAATGGGGAGGAATTTTCGTTGAGTGCGCCTTCGACTTCCGTCGAAGGCTTGCGGCACCCGGGCCGTCGGCGCGGTTTGCCGGCGGGCGACCTTGCCGGCGGGCGAGCCCAAACGAAAAGGTGACGGGACCACCATGGGCCGTTGCCGTGAAATCCTCTGACGCCTCAACGTCAGGTGGGGACCGTGTATTCCCGGCCAGGGCCGGGGCAGGGACAGCTCCCGTGGATTGCTTATAGCCTCAGGGATGTTCGAAGGCTCGCACCGGGCAGTACCCGTCGCCAGCAGACTTAGGCCTCGTCGGCCAGGGTCTCAAGGGCGTTGGCGCATTTTTCGAGTGCGCTGGCGATCGCCTCCAGCCTTGCGGCGAGTTCCTCGTCCTCGACCGGCTCGGGTGGAGGCGGCGGGGGAGGGGGCGGAGGCGGCGTCGGCGGCGGAGCGCCGGGGCCGTTGCGGGCCTCGTGCAGTTCGTCGGCCAAGACGATCGATGCGAACAGCAGCATCCGCGTCTCGTTCTGGTTGGCTGCGGTGCCGAGCGTGCGGACTTTTTCGTCGATCACGCGGCCGAGGCCGATGATGTGCTCCTCCTCGCCCGGAGCGCAGGCGACGGCGAAGGTGCGGCCGCCGATGTGCAGGTTGACGTTGCTCACGCTCCGCTCTCCCCTGGGCCTGCGCCCTCCTGCTCGGCGATGAGCAGGTCGAGGTCGTGCAGGGTCTGCGCTACGGCGCTGCGCAGATGGTCGTGCTTGCGGGCGAGGTCGCCGGTGCGATTCCCGACGCGTTGGCCCGCGGCGTTGACCCGCGCCACGGCCGCATCGATCCGCGCCAGCGCGGTTTGAGTTCGTTCTCCCGTCATGCTCGCTTCGCTAGCGCAAATTCGGCGCATCTCAAAGCGCGACTGGCCCCAAACTTGACGCGGTGCACCCTGTCCGCAAAAGGGCCGCGAACCCGAATCGAGGCGCGCGCCGGCGTGCCTCAATCCGCTGCGCTGGAGCGAACCCTGTAATGAGCATCGATCCCGCCCGCCTGGGGCCCATGGCCAACGCCATCCGCGCTCTGTCGATGGATGCGGTACAGGCGGCCAATTCCGGCCACCCGGGCATGCCGATGGGCATGGCCGATGTCGCCACGGTGCTGTTCAGCCAGTTCCTGAAGTTCGATCCCGCCGCGCCGAAATGGGCCGACCGTGACCGGTTCGTGCTCTCGGCCGGCCACGGCTCGATGCTGATCTATTCGCTGCTCCACCTCACCGGCTATGCCTCGCCCACGCTCGACGACATCCGCAAGTTCCGTCAGATCGATAGCGTTTGCGCCGGCCATCCCGAGAATTTCCTGATCGAGGGGGTCGAATGCACCACCGGACCGCTCGGCCAGGGGTTCGCGATGGCCGTCGGCATGGCGCTCGCCGAACGCCACCTCAACGCCACTTTCGGCGACGATCTGGTCGATCACCGCACCTGGGTGATCGCCGGTGACGGCTGCCTGATGGAAGGCATCAACCATGAGGCAGTGGGCCTGGCCGGCACGCTCAAGCTTGGCCGCCTCAATGTCCTGTGGGACGACAACAAGATCACCATCGATGGCGACACCTCGCTGTCCACCAGCGAGGACGTCCTCGCCCGCTACGCCGCCTCGGGCTGGCACACCGCCAGCTGCGACGGGCACGACTTCGCCGACATCGCCCGCGCGCTGGCCGAGGCCCAGGCCGATCCGCGCCCCTCGCTGGTCGCCTGCCGCACGCTTATCGGCAAGGGCGCGCCCAACAAGCAGGGCGGCCATAACGTCCACGGCTCGCCGCTCGGCGCCGAAGAAATCGCCGCCGCGCGCGAATACCTCGGGTGGACCGCCGCGCCATTCGAGATCCCGGCCGAAATCCTGGCCGACTGGCGCTCGCTCGCTGCTGCTGGCGCCAAGGCCCATGCCGATTGGGATGCCCGCGCCGCCGCCAACCCGCGCGGCGCCGAGTTCGCCGCGCGCATGGCGGGCGAGCTTCCGGCCGACACCGGGTTTGCCGCCTATGCTGCCGGCATCGCGGAGTCCAAGCCCAAGGTTGCCACCCGCAAGGCCAGCGAGATGGCGCTCGAGGCGCTCACTGTCGGCGTGCCCGGCATGGTCGGCGGCTCGGCCGATCTCACCGGCTCGAACAACACCAAGACCAAGGCCACCGGCCCGCTGACCGCGCACGACTACTCGGGCCGCTATGTCTATTATGGCATCCGCGAGTTCGGCATGGCCGCCGCGATGAACGGCATGGCGCTACATGGTGGGGTTGTTCCCTATGGCGGCACCTTCCTGGTATTCGCCGATTATTGCCGCAATGCGATCCGCCTTTCCGCGCTGCAGCATGCGCATGTCGTCTATGTGCTGACTCATGACAGCATCGGCCTCGGCGAAGACGGGCCGACGCACCAGCCGGTCGAGCACGTGATGAGCCTGCGCTTGATCCCCGGCCTCAGCGTGTTCCGCCCGGCCGACGCGGTCGAAACCGCCGAGGCGTGGGAACTGGCGCTGCAGGCCAAGGATCGGCCCTCTGCGCTCATCCTCACCCGACAGAACCTGCCCGCGCTGCGCACCGACACCGAGCTGAAGAGTGCGCGCGGCGCCTATCGCCTCAAGGCTGCGGAAAACACCCGCAAGGTCGTCCTCCTTGCCACCGGCTCGGAAGTAGAACTCGCCCTGCAGGTCGCCACGAGCCTCGAAGGGCAGGGGATCGGCGCCGATGTCGTGTCGATGCCCTGCTGGGACCTGTTCGACGCCCAGCCGCAGGCCTACCGCGACGAGATCCTTGCCCCCGGCACGCTCAAGGTCTCGATCGAGGCCGGCGTCACGCTCGGCTGGCAGAAGTACGTCGGCGATGGGCTCACCATCGGGCTCGACCGCTTCGGCGCATCGGCCCCCGCCGAAGTTTTGTTCGAGCATTTTGGCTTCTCGGTCGAGAAGATCGTCCCGCAGATCACCGCACGGCTCGGCTGAGCCGCACCCCAGACCACAGAACAGGCAGGAGAACAGACATGGCGACGAAGGTTGCGATCAATGGTTTCGGACGCATCGGGCGCAACGTGGCGCGCGCCATTCTCGAGCGCACCGACCACGATCTCGAGCTGGTCTCGATCAACGACCTGGCCGACGCCAAGGCCAATGCCCAGCTGTTCAAGCGCGATTCCGTGCACGGCCCGTTCAACGGCACGGTCGAAGTCGACGGCAATGACCTGATCGTCAACGGCAAGCGCATCCAGGTGACCGCCGAGCGCGATCCGGCCAACCTGCCGCACAAGGCCAACGGCATCGACATCGCCTTCGAATGCACCGGCTTCTTCACCAACCGCGACGGCGGCCAGAAGCACCTCGACGCCGGCGCCAAGCGCGTGCTGATCTCGGCTCCGGCCAAGAACGTCGACCTCACGGTCGTCTTCGGGGTCAACAACGACAAGCTGACCTCCGAGCACGTGATCGTCTCCAACGCCTCGTGCACGACCAACTGCCTCGCCCCGCTGGCGAAGGTGCTGCACGAAGCCATCGGGATCGAGCGTGGCCTGATGACCACGATCCACTCCTACACCAACGACCAGAAGATCCTTGACCAGATCCACTCCGACCCGCGCCGCGCCCGCGCCGCGGCGATGAACATGATCCCCACCAGCACCGGCGCCGCCGTGGCCGTGGGCGAGGTTCTGCCCGACCTGAAGGGCAAGCTCGACGGTTCTTCGATCCGCGTGCCGACCCCCAACGTTTCGGTGGTCGACCTGACCTTCACGCCCAAGCGCGATACCACGGTTGAGGAAGTCAACAGCCTGCTCAAGGCCGCCGCCGACGGCGCGCTCAAGGGCGTGCTCGGCTTCACCGACGAGCCGGTCGTCTCGATCGACTTCAACCACGATGCCCATTCGTCGACGATCGACAGCCTGGAAACGGCCGTCCTCGAAGGCAAGCTGGTGCGCGTGCTGAGCTGGTACGACAACGAGTGGGGCTTCTCCAACCGAATGCTCGACACCGCGGGCGCCATGGCGAAGTTCCTCTAAGTACGATGGGTCCTCGCCCGTTCGTGTCGAGCGAAGTCGAGACACGCCGCGCCAAGCGGTTCTCGATTGCGCTCGAACCGAACGGAGGTGGGGGATGACCGGGACCCTCAAGGGCATCGCGCGGCATGATCGCCCGCGCGGGCCGATGGAGACGGTCAGCCATGTCCGGGTCACCCGCGAGGAAGGCCTCCACGGCGATTTCCGCGGGGCCCTTCGCCCCGGCAAGCGCAACTGGCGCCAGGTCTCGCTGCTCGAGGCCGAGTCCTGGGCCGATGCCATGGCCGCGCTGGGCGCGAGCGTTCCGTGGCAGGAACGCCGCGCCAACCTGCTGGTTGAGGGCCTCCGGCTGCCCCGCCGCACGGGAGCGGTGATCGCCATCGGCGCCAGCCTCAGGATCGAGACCACCGGCGAGTGCGATCCGTGCAGCCGGATGGAAGAAGTGGCCCCCGGCCTCAAGGCGGCCCTGATGCCGTTCTGGCGGGGCGGGGTGCTGGGCAAGGTTCTGACCGATGGCGAGATCGCCGTCGGCGATGATGTGAGGATCGAGGAATGAGCACCTTCAAGAAACTCGACGATCTGGGCGACGTCTCAGGCAAGGTTGCGCTGGTCCGCGTCGATCTCAACCTGCCGATGCAGGATGGTGCCGTCACCGACGATACCCGCGTCCGCGCCGCCGCGCCGACCATCCTCGAGCTGTCGGCCAAGGGCGCCAAGGTCCTCCTGCTCGCCCACTTCGGGCGTCCCAAGGGTGAGCGCGTCTCGACCATGTCGCTCTCGATGGTGGTCGATTGCCTCCAGCAGGTGCTGGGCAAGGAAGTCATGTTCGTCCCCGAGATCGCCGGCCCGGTGGTCGCGCAGTCGGTGGGCATCCTGCGCCCCGGCGATATCGCCGTGCTCGAGAACACCCGCTTCTGGAAGGGCGAGGAAAAGAACGATCCCGAACTCGTCAAGGCGATCGCCGCCAACGGCGATTTCTATGTGAATGACGCCTTCTCCGCCGCGCACCGCGCCCATGCCTCCACCGAAGGCTTGGCTCACGTGCTCCCGGCCTACGCCGGCCGCTCGATGCAGGCCGAACTCGAAGCGCTGGAAAAGGCGCTCGGCAAGCCGGTCAAGCCGGTCGCCGCAGTCGTCGGCGGGGCCAAGGTCTCGTCCAAGCTCGATGTGCTCAAACACCTCGTCACTAAGGTCGATCACCTGATCATCGGCGGTGGCATGGCCAACACCTTCCTCGCCGCGCGCGGGGTCGATGTCGGCAAGAGCCTGTGCGAGCATGACCTCACGGCCACCGCCGAGGAAATCCTCGACAACGCAGAGAAGTCCGGCTGCACCGTCCACCTGCCCTATGACGTGGTGGTCTCGAAGGAGTTCGCCGCCAACCCGCCGAGCTTGCGCACCTGCAACGTCCACGAGGTCGCGGCGGACGAGATGATCCTCGATGTCGGCCCGCAGGCGGTCGAGGCCTTGGGCGATGCGCTGAAGACCTGCCGCACGCTGGTCTGGAACGGCCCGCTTGGCGCCTTTGAAATGGCCCCGTTCGATACAGCTACGGTTGCGCTGGCCAAGATCGCCGCCGCGCTCACCAAGGAAGGTTCGCTGGTCTCGGTCGCCGGCGGCGGCGACACCGTCGCGGCGCTCAACCACGCCGGCGTGGCCGAAGACTTCAGCTACGTCTCGACCGCCGGGGGCGCCTTCCTCGAATGGATGGAAGGCAAGGAACTCCCCGGCGTCGTCGCGCTGGAGAAGTAACTCGTTGTAAAGCGGCGGCAACTTGATCAGCCGCAGCGAGGCGTTTGCCAAGGCAATGCCGATCCCTTACTCCCCGGCCAGGGGGCGAGGGCGACATGGGACAAGAACCGGGTAAAGCGCGTGCGCAAGCGGGACGCTATGTAGCGCTTGACGGGCTACGCGGCATCGCTGCCCTCGCGGTGGCGCTCCTGCATCTCGAGCCTGCACTGTCGCCCGGGGGCTACCTCGCAGTCGACTTCTTCTTCGCCCTTTCCGGCTTTGTGCTCATGCGCGGGTATGGCGCCCGGTTCCGCAGCGGGATGACCACGCTCGCCTTCATGAAGGCACGCATTGTGCGGCTCTATCCCTTGTTCGCGGTGGGGATCGTGGTCGGCCTGCTGTTCGCTCTGCAAGGGCTCATCAGGCAGTCGGACAATCATCTGTCCTTGGCCGCTATAACGGCGGCGCTCGCCCTGAATTTGCTGATGCTGCCCGCTTTCGGAAGCGCGCTTTATCCCCTGAACTATCCGGCCTGGTCGCTCCTGATGGAACTGCTCGCCAACATCGCGCTCGCTGCCGTACTGTGGCGTCTGGGGCGTGTTGCGTTGCTGGCTGTGGCGGTTGTCTCGGCAGGGCTGCTGGCTTGGTTGGGGCAGGCGGCGGGAAGCCTCGACGGGGGCGGGGAGTGGGTCCAATTTCCCATTGCCCTGACCAGGACCGCATGGGCATTTTCAATTGGCACCGTGCTGGCAACTCGGGCCTCCTCGGAGGTCCGGCCTGTCAGCATCGGGGCTCTGGCCGGGTTCGCTTTCCTCGCGGCGGTGGTGCTCTTCCCGGCAACGGGCATCCGGTCGATCTACGATCTAGCTGCCGCACTCGTGGGCCTGCCGGCGCTGGTTTGGTTCGGCAGCCGGTTGGAGCCGCCGCACTGGTGCGTTGGCCCCGCTGCGTTTCTCGGCGAGGTCTCTTACGCTGTCTACGCGATCAATATGCCGATGGCGCACGTCTTCCAGTATCTGGGCCGTCATCTCGGCGAGCCGTTGATTGTCCTCGCACCGGTTTACATCGCGACGGTTCTGGGTCTCGCCCGGGGCTTGGTCACCTTCATCGACATTCCGGTTCGCCGGATGCTTCGGCGCTGGGTCGAATGCGCGCCTTGCCAAACGTTGCGCGAGGGTGCGGCCTGAAGGCTGACTTTCGGGGGCGCCGGTTAGGCCGCTCACAGCGCCGCGTTGTTGTAGCAGTGCCAGGTAAAGATCGCCGCCGCGCCGCGATGGGGGCGCCAGCCTTCCGCCAGAGCGCGGGTCTGCTTCTCGGCTGGCCGCTCTTCCAGGCCGAGGATGCGCCCGATCCCGGCCTGCACCGCCAGGTCGCCCGCCGGCCAGATGTCAGGCCGGCCTTCGGCGAACAGCAGGTAAATCTCGGCAGACCAGCGCCCGATGCCCTTGATTCGGGTGAGCAGCCCAATCGCCGCCTCGTCGTCCTGGGGCAGCGAGGAGAAGTCCAGTTCGCGGCTGGCCACCAGCGCGCAGAGCGAGCGCGCATAATCCTGCTTCTGCCGCGACAGGCCGCAGGCGCGCAGGGCATCGAAATCGCAGGCGAGGAGCGCCTCGGGGGTCGGCTCCGTGCCCAGCGTCGCTTCGAGCTTGCGCCACATCGAACTCGCTGCGGCAACGCTGACCTGCTGGCCCACGATCGTGCGCAGCATCGTGCGCCAGCCGCGCTCGCGGATGCGCGGTTCGGGATAGCCCGCACGATCGAGCGCACCGGCTATCCGGGGCTCGCGAACCGCCAGTTCGTCGAGCGCGAAGGTCAGGTCGGCGGCGGAAAGTCCCATGGTCGTGATCCAATCGAGGCGTTCTTGCCAAACGGCAGCCTTGGCTATAGCAGCCCCACCAAGGCCCGCAGGGCAGATTCTTATTGGGGATGCGCCAATGACCAAGCTCGTAGTTGTCGACCGCCAGGGCGGTGAAAAGGAAATCGACGTCGCCGACGGTATCTCGGTGATGGAAGCGATCCGTGACAACGGGTTTGACGAACTGCTGGCCCTGTGCGGCGGCTGCTGCTCGTGCGCGACTTGCCACGTCTATGTCGATCCGGCCTTCGCCGGCAAGCTCCCGGCGATCTCGGCCGACGAGAGCGACCTGCTCGACAGCTCGGATCACCGCAACGAGACCTCGCGTCTTTCGTGCCAGCTGCAGGTCTCGGGCGCCGTCGACGGGCTGCGCATCACGATCGCGCCGGAAGACTGATATTGCGGGAGCGGCCCGCAGCGCCTAGCTCTTCTGCCATGACTGCACCCGCCGCGCGCAACACCCTCGACCTGATCGGCAACACTCCGCTCGTGCTTCTGCGCGGGCCGAGCGAGGCCGCCGGGTGCGAGATCTGGGGCAAGTGCGAATTCGCCAACCCCGGCGCTTCGGTCAAGGACCGCGCGGCGCTATGGATTGTCCGCGACGCCGAGGCGAGGGGGCTGCTCCAGCCTGGCGGCACGATAGTCGAGGGCACCGCAGGCAATACCGGCATCGGCCTGGCGCTCGTCGCCAACGCCCTGGGCTACAAGACGATGATCGTCATGCCCGAGACCCAGTCGCGCGAAAAGATGGACACGCTGCGCGCGCTCGGCGCCGAGCTGGTCCTCGTCCCCGCTGCGCCGTTCTCCAATCCCGGCCACTTCGTCCACACCTCGCGCCGCCTCGCCGAGGAGACCGAGGGCGCGATCTGGGCCAACCAGTTCGACAACATCGCCAACCGCAAGGCCCATATCGAGAGCACCGCGCCCGAGCTGTGGGAGCAGATGGAGCACCGGATCGACGGGTTCACCTGCGCCGCGGGCACCGGCGGGACGATCGCCGGGGTCGGCATGGGGCTCAAGGCGTTCGATCCGGACGTGACCATCGCCCTCACCGATCCCCACGGCGCGGCGCTCTACAACTACTACGCCCACGGGGAGCTCAAGGCCGAGGGCACCTCGGTCGCCGAGGGGATCGGCCAGGGTCGGATCACCGCCAACCTCGAGGGCGCGCCGATCGACACCCAGTTCCGCATCTCCGACGAGGAGGGCCTCGAATGGGTCTCGCGCCTGCTGCGCGAGGAGGGACTGTGCCTGGGCCTCAGCAGCGGGATCAACGTTGCCGGGGCGGTCGCGCTCGGCCGCCAGCTCGGCCCCGGCAAGCGCGTCGCCACGATCCTGTGCGACACCGGCTTCCGCTACCTCTCGAGCCTGTGGAACGCCGAATGGTTGCGCGCCAAGGGCTTGCCGGTCTTCCCCTGGCTGGCGTGACTCGGCGGTTGCCGCTGCCAAGGGGTTCGTCGCAGATCGCTTGCGATTTGTCGTGAATGTGACTATTTAGCACCACCAATGGCAACCAAGCCGAACATCAGCCTTCCGGGTCAGCACGGGGCGAACGGACCGCAGCATTTCATGCCGCCGTCGTCGCGCGAACTGCGCGCCCAGGCCGTGCACCGGCTGCAGGTCGGGCTGCTCGGGCTCGCCGCTATGCTCCTGCTCGTCGGCCTCGCCAGTATCATCATGGAACGCGCCCGCATGGCGGAGAGCACTCTGCCCCCTGCGGCCGGCGTGGCCACCGCGGAGGCCAGCCCGAAGAGCGACCCGCTCGCCGATATGGGCGTCGTCCCGTCGCCCGAGGCGGTGCGCCCCGCCGCCGCCACCGCGCCCGCCCGCTAGGACGCCCCGCGCCGGAGTCGCCGGCCGGGGAAATCACGGGAATTCCCTTCCGATGAGCTGAATCCGCAGGTTCGCGCGGAAATTACGCCGCGCGCCGATGTGCTGACCCGCGTTCGCCACACCCGTAATTCGCGGATTTCCGCCAGCTCTCCCGTGCGTTCCCCACTTTTGCGCCCAGTTGTGATCTCTGGAACGCGTTTTCCCGCATTTTCCCGCAAAATTCCCTTCCCACCCGGGCCAAGCCGGGTTATGCATTCGGTCCATCGGAAAGGCACAAGGCTCGCACGAGCGGGCGCTTCATCCGGCGCGCTTCCGCGCGTCCGGGCGGGACTTGCTGCATCTCCGGGATCGGCAACCCTGGGCAGGGGCGGGGCAGTTGGAGGGCAAGCGTGTCAGGTACAACGGACAGGGCTTCTCGCTGAAAGGCGAGAAGGACCGGTTCGTGTTGCCGCCCGACTTCCGCAAGGCGCTGCGCGAATCCGGTACTGACGAGAGCGGCGCCGTCCGCAAGGAACTCTGCCTCCAGCTCCACCCCGATTTCCCCTGCCTGATCGCCTTCGGTCTCGGCCGCGAGAGCGAGCTCGACGCCCAGCTCGACAAGGAAGAGGAAAACGCACTGCGCCGCGGCGCGGATTTCAACCGCCAGGTCCGCTCCTCGCAGCTGTTCGGCTTCCTCAAGGTCCCGTTCGATGACAGCGGCCGCTTCGTCCTCCCGCCGCGCTTCGTGAAGGGCGCGCTGATCGGCGAACAGCTCTACTTTCAGGGTGCCGGTCCGGAGTTCCTGATCTTCAATCCGGCAGAGCTGATGAAGCTCGACCCAGCCGACTGGCGCCATGCCCAGCTGGCTTGCGAAGACCTTGCCGAACAGGCGCTCGCAAAGGCAAAGAAGTGAAGGGCGCGCCGCACATCCCGGTGCTTCTTGCGGAAGTGCTGGAAGCGCTCCAGCCGCACCCCGGCGCGCTGATCGTCGATGCCACCTTCGGCGCTGGCGGCTACACCCGCCGCCTGCTCGACGCGGGAGCGACCGTCCATGCCTTCGACCGCGATCCGGATGCGATCGCCGCCGGCCGCACATGGCCGGAAACGCGGGAAGATCCGCCCCGTCTCGTGCTTCACTCGCGCCGCTTTTCCGAGATGGTCGCAGCGCTCGCCGAAGCCGGGATCGCGCGGGTCGATGGCGTGGTGATGGATATCGGCGTGTCCTCGATGCAGCTTGATCAGCCTGCGCGCGGCTTTGCCTTCGCATCCGACGGCCCGCTCGACATGCGCATGGCCCAGGACGGGCCCACCGCCGCCGATTTCCTCAACACGGCCGCCGAAAGCGAGATCGCCGACGTGCTCTACACTTACGGCGAAGAGCGCCAGTCGCGCCGGGTCGCCCGGGCGATCGTCGCGGCCCGCCCGCTCGCCACGACCGGCGAACTCGCCGCCGTCGTGCGCCGCGCGCTCGGTCACAAGCCCGGCCAGCCCAAGGACCCGGCGACCCGCTCGTTCCAGGCGATCCGCATTCACGTCAACGCCGAGCTCGACGAGCTGCGCGATGCGCTCGCCGCGGCCGAATCCCTGCTCGGCGAGGGCGGCAAACTGGCCGTGGTCAGCTTCCACAGCCTCGAGGATCGCATCGTCAAGCAGTTCCTCCGCGAGGCGAGCGGCGCGGTTCCCGCCGCGTCGCGTCACCTGCCGCAGCTACGAAGCGGTCAGTCGCCGACTTTTGCACATGTTACCAAGGGGATCCGCCCCTCGGAACAGGAGCTGAACTTCAACCCCCGCGCGCGTTCCGCCACTTTGCGCAGCGCGACGCGGACTGGTGCACCGGCAAGGAGGGTCGCATGATGCTTACCCGTTCCCGCGTCAAATC
>Ga0207703_10002810_pt1 | contig 14857 bp, 15 predicted proteins | sample KBSSwiS12_FD_184304 | JGI IMG/M metagenome (GOLD analysis project Ga0207703, IMG submission 184304) | Switchgrass rhizosphere microbial communities from Kellogg Biological Station, Michigan, USA - KBS Switchgrass S1-2 (SPAdes) (version 2) | ecosystem: Host-associated > Plants > Roots >... | reverse complement strand
CGCCGCCACGAGAATGACGAGATAAGGGACGAAGCGCGCCGCGCCTTGTGGTGGTGGTCTCTGATTTTCTGGCACTAAAATGCTGTTCACTTGGAACAAAGTGGGTTTCTTGTCCGCAAAGTGAAAGACCTACCTGCCGAACCGCGCGCCGTCGAGACTCCTCGTATCGAAACACCCGTCCAGGTTATGTTTTTCGATACCGACTGCGCCGGCGTTGTCCACAATATCGTCTATCTGCGCTTCATTGAGGTCGCCCGCACCCTCCTCGCCGAGCAGCTCGGCATGGGCCTCGTCGCCATGGCTTCCTCGCAGACCTTTCCGGTCGTCGTTCGCACCGAGATCGACTACCGCCGCCCCGCCCGGCTGGGCGATCACCTGGTCGTCCACGGCCGCCTGGAAAGCGTGGAGCGCCTGCGCTTTTGGTGCGCCTTCGAGATCCGCCGCCCCGCCGATGGCGAGCTCATCGCCACCTCCCGCCAGATGCTCGCCGTCATCCAGATGCCCGCCGGCAAGCCGCAGCGCCTGCCCGAGGACTGGGCCACCCGCTTCGCCCACCTCCGCCCCGCCCGCGGCGCGCAAGCGTGAGCCTGTGACGGCTTGTCGTCACGCGGGCGTGTCGCACGAGAATCTGTAGGGGGAAGCTGCCAGCTTCCCAACCACGCGCAGCGACCGCGAACTGCCGCGGCGAAAAACCCGGCTTACACGTGAAACCGCACGGGGTTTGTCAGCAAATCCCATTGAGCTTCGCCTGCAAAAATCCGCCCCGCAGATTCGCCACATTCTCAAACCCGCTGCCCAAAAGCGCGCAGGCCGCGAGATAACCGCGCTGCCCCTTTTGGCAGAAGGTGACGATCCGGCGGTCCTGCGGCAGTTCGCCGAGACGGTCGCGCAGCTCAGCCAGCGGAATATTCACCGCCCCCGTGAGACGGCCGAATTCCTCCAGTTCATCCGGATCGCGGACGTCGAGCAGGTATTCGCCGCTGGGCCGCCAGGTCTCCGGACCCAGCGTGGCAATGTCTCCCCGGGCAATATGCGCGGCTACAAAACCCGCCGTATTCACCGGATCGTTAGCGCTGCCAAATGGCGGCGAGTAGGCGAGGTCGAGGGTCTCGAGATCGAAGACGCTCATCTTCCCCGCGATCGCCGTCGCCAGCACATCCGTGCGCTTGTCCACGCCGTTCCGGCCAAGCACTTGCGCGCCGAGCAGCCGCCCCGTTCCTTCCTCGGCGATCACTTTGATCATTACCGGCGTGGCGCCGGGATAGTAGTGGGCGTGGCTGTTGTCCCGCGTCAGGCTGCTGAAGAAGCTGTATCCCGCTGCGGCTGCCTGGGCGCTGTTCAGGCCGGTAAATCCCACCGTCGTTTCCAGCACCCGCACTATCGAGGTACCGAGCGCGCCGGGATAGATGAGCCGCCCGCCTGCCGCGTTCGTGCCCGCGATGCGCCCCTGGCGATTGGCCGGGCCCGCCAGCGCGATCCGTGCGCGTGCCCCGGTCAGGGCGTGCATCGTCTCCGCCGCGTCGCCCACGGCGTAGATGTTCGGGTCCGAGGATTCCATGCGCCCGTTGGTTTTGACTCCACCGGTGGTGCCGATCTCCAGCCCGGCGGCCCGCGCCAGCCCCACTTCCGCTTTCACTCCGACGCTCAGGAGGATCAGGTCGGCTGGCAGTGTGGTGCCATCGGCCAGCTCGACCCCGCTGGCAGTAAAGGCGGTGGCACTGGCTTCCACTCGGAAATCGAAGTCCGCCCGGTTCGTCGTGTTCTGCAACTGCGCGGCCATGTCTGTGTCGAGCAGCGGGAGGATGTGCGGATAGCGCTCCACCACCGTCACGTGCATGCCGCGTCGATGAAACGCTTCTGCCATCTCCAGGCCGATGAAGCCGCCGCCGATCACCACCGCGCGGCGGGGGGAATTTTCGGTGATGAACGCCGCGATCCGGTCCATATCCGGTATGTCGCGCAAGGTGAAGACGTGTGGCAAATCCACTCCGGGAATGGGCGGGATGATTGGCTGGGCGCCCTGGCTCAGGATCAACCGGTCGTAGCGCTCTTCGCGCCGGGCGCCATCGGGCCCTTGCACGCAGATCGTTTTCGCCGCGCGATCGATACTGATGACTTCATGCTGGACGTGCGCATGGATGCGGGAGCGCGACCAAAAACGTTCCGGGGTCATCACGATCAGGCTTGTGCGATCCGTGATCTCCCCCGCGATGTAGTACGGCAGTCCGCAGTTGGCAAAGGAGATGAAAGGGCCGCGCTCGAACACGTGAATCTCCGCGGATTCGTCCACCCGCCGGGCCCGGGCTGCGGCGGAAGCGCCACCCGCGACGCCCCCTACTACGAGAATGCGACGGGAGGTGCTCATAGGCGGGCGCCGCAAGCGCGGGGGGAGGATTGGCAATTCCAAGGCATGCGCGCGAGGAGCAGCGCCAGCGCGCACGTGTTGCTGAGCCCTGCGAAGAGCAGGCCGCAACCGAAAAAGAGCGGCACAATGGCGAAGCGCGAATCGACGGCCAGCGCCAGCGCGGCGCCAGCGGCACTCAGAAAGCCCACCACGATTTGCACTTGCCGCTGGAGGGAGATGATTTTGCTCGTCCCGCGTTCCACGGGCAGGCCGGCCTCGATCCAGCCCTGCGTGCCGCCCTCGACGAGCACGCAATGATCGAAGCCGCTGGACCGGAATTTCTCGATCGCCCGGGCCGCCCGTGCCCCGGACTGGCAGATGACGTACAACGGTCCGGAGGCATCGGCGCGCTGCGCCAGGAACGCTGACGGGTCCAGTGAGTCGAGAGGAACCAATTGCGCGCCTGCGACGTGCGCCACCGCGTGTTCGGGCGGGGTGCGGACGTCGAGGAGGTCCCACGGCGGACCCACCTGTCGCAATCGGTGCAGCTCCGGGGGAGAGGTGGAGGAAGAAGCTTGTGCGGGAATGGGTTTCATGTATGATCATATAACCAATTAGTAATATATGGCAAGCGCAAAATACCCCGTCCTTTTGTCTCCCGATCAATTGGAGGAGGTGTCGGCCCTCTTCAAGGTGCTCGGTGAGCCCATGCGCCTGCGTATCTTGCAGGCCGTGTGCAAGCAGCCCCGCAGTGTGAACGAAATCGTCGAGGCCACCGGCTCCACCCAGGCTAACGTTTCCAAGCATCTCTCGCTCCTGGCGGCTGCCGGCATTCTCCGCCGAGAGAAAGACGGGCAGCGCGTCTTCTACAGCGTCCGCGAGCCGCTGGTCGTCCGCCTTTGCGAATTGGTCCGCGAGAAGTGGCTCGATTGAGGCCACCGAGGGTCGTGCCTCCCTCCAGGGCGGTCCAGCAGCAAGATGGACGGATACAGGATGAAGAAAATTTAATGGTACATTCATGACGTCTGCACGGCACCGGTGCCAGAGTGGTTGTTAAACAAAAGCCACCGCCGGTGGGATTTTCCCAAGCGAAATGGGAAACGCCGGAGTGTCCAGCGTTCTTCCATGCAGTTCGTCTATTTCATCGAAAGGCAGCCCAAGCATCACGTGCTCCGTGGCGCGTCGGTTTTGTTGGTATTGTGCGGCCTCGCCGATGTCGTAACGCCATGGCAATACACGTTACTCGGCTTCTATTGCGCTCTCGTGTTTGTCGTCGCCATGCATTATCCCCTTCGGTTTAGCGCTGGATTTACCGGGGTCGTGACTTTGGTGGTGATGTTCGCTGAACTCGATAATATCGAGATTCGCGGGATCGGTGGCTATCTCTGGCTGGAAATCAACCGCTTCAGTGGGTTGTTGTTCGCCGCCGGCTGCGGCGTCTCGCTCCGGAATTCCCGCGACGAAGCGCTTCGGCGGCTTCAAGCGATGGAGCGCAACCGGGAATTGGAGAGGGAAATTGTGCGGGCCGCTGAACTGGAACAGATGCGCATCAGCCAAGAGTTGCACGATGGCGTCTGCCAGACGCTCGCGGCCCTCGATTGCGCCACGTCTTGCCTGCGCATCGATCTCCAGTCGGAAGGATCCTCCCGGAGTGAACAGGCGGGGGAGATCCAAAAAGGAATATCTTCCGTCACTCTCGAGGCCCGCAATCTGGCGCGCGGTGTTTATCCCCCCGCGCTGGATACGGGAAGCCTGTCGGTCACTCTCTCTGGTTTGGTCAAAAGCATGAATGCGCTCGGTCGCGACGAGATTGTCTTTGCAGCGAATGACGATGTGGTCATCGAAGACCCGGCGGTCGCGGTCCACCTCTATCGCATCACTCAGGAAGCCCTCGGCAATGCCCTGCGCCATGCCAACGCTACGCGGGTATCCGTCACGATGGAGCGAATGAACCGGCAACTTCGCATTACTGTTGCCGACAATGGGTGCGGTTCTGGAATTCAATCCAAGCCCGACGGCATCGGTCTGCGGACGATGCGCTACCGCGCCAATTTGATCGGGGCAACTTTGGAAATGGAGAGCTTGCCTGCTGGCGGGACGGTCATCCGTTGCACGCTTCTGCTGTGATCGGGTAAACGAAATCGCGCTACGCAGCTCAGGAATACAGCCCCACAGGCTGCAGCGCAAAATCCGGAAAAATCTGCGCCAGGCTCCCCGCATCCGCACCATGCTGCGTGAGTACCGGCGCCAGCACATTGCGATAGTTGTTCCAAACCGGCAGATCTCCCGGACCTTCGAGCATCTCCGGCTTCAATCCCGGCCAGCCGCCCAGGACACGCCCGCCCTTCACCCCGCCGCCCATCACAAACATCGCGCCGCCCCGCCCGTGGTCGGTGCCGAAGGCGCTGTTTTCAGCCACGCGCCGGCCAAATTCCGTCATCACCACCACCGTCGTCGTGGCCATCCTCGGACCGAGATCGCGCCGGAAGGAAGCGAGACCGCTGGCCAGTTGGAGCATTAGCGGCTCGATGGTCGTCAACTGGGTGAAATGCGTGTCCCAGCCACCGAGATCGATGCTTGCGGCGTCGAGGCCCACATCCGCCCGGATGAGTTGGGCCAGCTGCCGCAGCCCCTGCCCGAAGGGAAACTTGGGATCGTAGACCGCACCGTTCGCCGGCGTGGCATTCGTGTCGATCGCCTCGATCCGCTTCAGCGCCTCGAATGTATTGTCGGCGGCCGTACGCAACGCGTCCTTTTCCGTCGCATAGAGCCGTGCCAGTTCGCGGGCGAAATCCTCTTTCCGCGCGCCCTTGCGGCCCGGAGTGATTCCGAAATCGCGCAGCGATTCCACCGCTGCGGCGCTCGGCGCGCCGGAAAGGCTTTCCGGCAAAGTCGGTGAGATGGCGACCGCAGCCAGCGGGCTTTGCGATGGCCCGCGCGTGCGCAGGAACCGGCCCAGCCAACCGCCCGCCACTGGGCCTCCGTGCTCCATTAAATCCTGCGCTTCAAAGTGCGAACGCGTGTCGCTTTCACCGCCCGCGCCATGCATGATCGCGAGGTCGCCTTCCTTCCACGCCGCCTCGAGGGCTCGCAGATTCGGGTGCAGGCCGAACGTGCCGTCGAGCGGCACCGCGTCCTCCTTCTCCACCGCCAGGCGGGGGCGAAACTTGTGATAGTTGTCGTCCGCCACCGGCGCGACCAGGGTGAGCCCATCTGCCGCTCCGCGAAGAAAGATGACGACGAGTGTGCGACGGTCGTCGCGGTTGGTGGAGAGATTGACGGACGCGCTCATGTTAGCAGTGTTGAAACGCCGGTGAGGCAAGGAGGAGCGCGAGGTCGTCGCCCGATTTGACCAGCGCGTCGCGTTCCTCTGCGCTGGGCTGGCGGTTGAGTAGCGTCGCCGCCACCGCTGCGTCCCCGCCCAGGGCCGCGGTAAACTCCTTCCGCTCGATGTGCGTGCCCTTGATGTGATTGTTGGCCAGTGCGATGGCAAATTTCCAGCGCCAGAGCAGCGTGGAATGCCAGTGTTGCGCCCGCGCCGGGTAGCCATCCGGCGTCGGATAGCGGAACGGCACCTGCCCCATCTTCTCGAGATACGAGAGCAGTCCGCGGTCCGCATCGGTCTGGGCATTCGTCGCCCGCAACGCGGAGACGACGAAGTGAAACGGCCGCTTGAACTTCGCCCCGGTGGAGGCGTGAAACTCCGGCGTCCCAAAAAGCGTCCGCAGTGTCGTCTTGATGTCGCCGCGGCTCTCGGTGAAGGCGCGCGTCACGGCGTCGACCGCCGCGGGCGGCGGTTCATCGGCGATGAAGCGCACGCACAGCTTCGTCGCAATGAATTGCGCCGTGCTGGGATGAGCCGCCACGATTTCGATCACGCGTTCGAGGTCGCCCTCGCCGAGTCCGGCGGCGATCTCCTGCCCGAGCACCTGCTTCGCCCCGTTGTCGTGCGCCTCTTTGCGAAAGACCACCTTCGCCCGGTCCTTCAGCGGCGAGAGTAAATTGCCCGAATAGCCGTCATTCTTCTTCGCCAGGATCGTCCAGCCCGTGAGGCAACGCGCGACTTCCATCACGTCGTGCTGCGTATAGCCGCCATGCACGCCCAGGGTGTGCAGCTCCATTAATTCGCGCGCGTAGTTTTCGTTCGGCTTTTCGCCCGGGGTGCGCTTTACGTTCGCGCGCCCGTCCAGATACCAGAGCATCGCCGGGCTCAGGGCACTCGCCCGCAGCATGTCGCGAAAATTGCCGAGGGCATGCGCGCGGATCACTTCCTGGTCGTCGGAAATCTTCGTGTAGCGGCAGTCGCCCTTTCCTGGGTCGATGTTGAAATGGTCGCTCCAGAATTCGCACATCACCTCGAAAAGCTGCCGCTGCGAATACACCGCACGCAGGATTGCCGTCCGGCGCAGTACCGGCGGCAGGTATTCCGCATCTTCTTCGTACGCTTCGCCCAGCGGTTCCGACCAGCATTCGGTAAAACGGGCGGTGGCGCGTTCGCAAAGTCCATCATCGATCTTTTCCGGTGCGAGCTGTTCCTCGAGGAAGGCGTCCGGGCCCAGGGCAGCAACGCGGGCGTAATCGCCCGGTCCGGGGCCGAAGGTCCAGCGATTGAGCGCGTGTGCGACCGGGTCGAGCTGGGCCGCCGTGGGCGGCGTGAGCGGGCCATCGAGCAGCCGTTGCAACCCCACACCCGCGTACTGGCCTGCCTGGCCCAGCCAGCCCTGCACGCTCTGGAAGATCGCTCCGCTCAAGGCGAGCGCACTCGCGCCCGTGATCAGGAATTCGCGCCGGGAGGCAGTTTTCACGTGAAGGAAGGGACTGCGGGCGCCGGCGGCGGAACGTCCTGCGTCTGCGCCCCGGTGCCGGATCTCCAGGGCCTGGCGAGCAGGAACGCGCCGAAGCCGCTGGCCAGCGCGACGTGCAGCAAAAAGAACGAGCCGAGCAGCGGCGTGATCAAGACCAGCGCGAGCATCACGCCCCCGCGCAGCACCTGTTGCCAGGTATCGCCGCTGGCCGAGAGATTGCGCCCGATTCGCAGAGCGATCCCCGAACTGCCGATGAAAGCAATCAGCAGCGCGACAATGGTCGCCGCGAAGACCAGGAAACGAATCGGCCCATTATGGATCTTGGCGTTCTGCAAAAAGAGCACGAAGAGCGGCCCATAGGTGAAGATGCCCACCAGCGTCGCCCGCAGCGGCCGCTGGTCATAAATATCCGCGAAGGCCCGTGTGGCCTTGGGAAACATGCCCGCCGAGGCCACCCAATGGCCGAGCAGGATGAGAAAGAAAGCGGCGTGGGCGGCGACGAAAGCGAGGACAATTCCGGTATAAGGCATGGCTGGGTAGGAGGTTCGCAGGAGGAGACGAACCTTCGAGTGCCGCGGTTACAAAAAACTACGCCCGCCATGGGCTACATTGGCTTCGTGGCACGATCGGCTCCATTGGCACCACGGTCTCCGTGGAATGGGTAACGAAAACGGGAGAAATCCGCTTTTGCCTACGCCAGCTGCAACTGTGATTTCAGCAGCAGCGTGATCGCCTTCACGCTCAGTTCGTGGAGATTGAAGGGCTTGGCGATGAAATCATTGCCGCCGCTCAGGCTCGACTGCACCCGGTTTTCCAAGGTGGCCAGGCCAGTGAGGAAGACGATGGGCGTCTTCTCATGGATGGCCAGCGCGCGGGTCTGCTTGCACAGCTCGAAGCCGTCCATGCCGGGCAGGTTCACGTCGAGGAAGATGAGGTCGTAGCGGCTGCCGGCCAGTTCGCCGAGGGCCACCGAGGGGTCCAGCGCGTAGGTGGTGCGCATGCCCGATTCCTCCATGGCGAGGGCGATGCTCTCGCAATTGCCGAGGTCGTCGTCCACCGCGTAGATCAGTGCGGTCGCGGGGTCCTTGACCTGCGCGAGGCTCTTTTCCTTCATCAGCGTCGCGAGGAACTCGATTGTCTGGTGCACCGTTCGCAGGGTCGAGGGGTTGACCTGCTCGGGGATTTCGTAAAGCCCGCGGGTGAGCTCGGAAAACGAGGCGCACAACCGGTGCAGGGCGAGCAGGCCGCTCACCCGGGCGCGCTCGGCAAAGCTTTCCACGTGGCAGTGCAGCTCGTTGAGGAGGCTCAGGTCGTTCGGGGTCTTGGTGAACGACTGGAAGCAATGGCGCATTGCACCCAGCACGCTGCGCGATTCCTTTTCGGTCAGTGGTTCGGTGCTCCCCGCGGTTGGGGCGGCGGGCCGGGCGGGTGGGACCGGCTCGGCGGTTGGAATTGCCTGGGTCGCTGGAGTCAGGGAGCCAGGGGCGGTTTCAATGATGCCAGTTTCGCCAGCGGCGCCCGGCGCGGCTTCGGAGGAGGCGTCGTCGCCTGGCACCATGCTGGCGAAATCGGACTTCGTCTTGCCCTCCTTGGTGGCGCGCGTGGCGGCTTGGGCGAACTTCACCTGCAAGCGGGCCTCGGCGAGATTGGCGCTCAGCTCGCGGATTTCGCGTTGGGAGGCCTGCAATTGCGTGGCCAGGTCGATGGCCTCGAGGCGTTGCTTTTCAAACCGCTGGCGCATCTCGCCGAGCTCTTCCTTTTGCGCCCCCGCCTGCTGGCTCGTGGCCTCCAGCGTGGTGATTTTGGCCTGCAGCGCGTTCAGTTGTTGCTCCAGCTCAATGGCATTTTCCGTGGAGAGTTTGCGCATCTGATCGCGGTCGCGAATGATGTGGTCGATCTGCTTTTGCGCAGCGGTCAGCGAGGTCAGCGCGGCGTCGCGCTCGCGGGCGACAGCATCGATCTCCTGCTGGGCATTGCTGTTCTTGCTGCCGGCCTGCTCGGCGACCAGTTGCAGCGCGGTGAGTTGCTCGTTCATCGCCTCGATGCGCTGGCGGAGATTGTTCGCCTCGTGGCGGGCTTCACGCGATTGGGTCTCCAGCGAAGCCAGTTTCTCATGCGCCTCGGCGAGCGCGGCGGTGGATGTCTGGGCCTGCTCGTCGCGGAAGGCCTGGAATTGCACGCGTAATTCGTCGAGTTCGCGCGCCTGGTCCTGGGCACGCGTGCGTGCGGTATCGCGTTCCTGGGTGAGGCTGGCGACTTGCGCCCTTGCTTCGCCCAAGGCGGCCGTGTGCTCCGAATCGGATTGCAGGGCCGCGGATTTCTGTTCGGCCAGGTCGAGGTACTTTTTGCGCTGGGCATCGACTTCCGCCGTCAACTGCTCGACCTGACGCGCGGTGGCATCGCGATCCGTGGTGACGATGTCGAGCTGCCGGCGGAACTCCGAAGCCTCCTCCGCGGATTGTTTGCCCGCCTTCTGCGCGGCTTCATGCTGGTATCCGAGTTCGGCGATCTGGTCCTCGGCCTGGCCGAGTCGTGTGTTGAGCTCGAGGATTTGCGCATGGGCGCCATCGCGGGCCTGGCGGATGGTGAGCAACTGCTTCTGCGTCTCCGAGACGAGCCGTGCCTGCTCCTCGTTGCCGCGCTGGAAAGTGTCAAACTTGCGCGTCGCTTCGTCGCGCTGGCGGACGGCGTCATCGCGCTGGCGTTGGGCGTCGTTGCGTTCCCGGACGACAGCTTCGTTCTTTTTCGCCGCGTCGGCCAGGGCCTGCTCGTGGCGCTCGGCTTCCTCCTGCGCGGCATCCCGTTCCTCAATGAGCGAGGTGATCTCGACAAAGTGCGAACGCAGTTCGCGTTCGTTGGCCCGCAAGTTCTCGATCTGCTGGTGGGCGCGCGTCAGTTCGAGCGCCGCCTCGTCACGTTCCCGCTCGACCGCGTTGAGTTGTCCGCGGGCGTCGCGGGCCGTTTGCTGCAGCTGCTCGATCAGCGTCCGAATTTCGAGTGTCGGGTCCGTTTCTTCACTGATGGCATTCACCGGCAAGTTGGTAATAGGGAGCGTTGTCCGGCGCTCTTTTTTGGGCCGGAATTCTGAGTAGTCGGAAAGTTTGTGCGGTTGGGACATACGCGGGAAGGGCGGCACAGAATGCCGGATTGCCCCTGTGCCCTTCGTTTCATGAGCACGCGATGTACCTTGGGAAGATCGCGCTACAGAGTAATCCGGGTCGCTTTACGCATTTCCGCTGCCTTGCCGTGGAAGACACTTTGTACGCACGTAATGTATGGGAGTGCGCGGTTTCGCCTATAGTCTACAGAGAAACCCCAATAGCGCATGGAGCTACCACCTGCGTAATGTTGCGGCTGGGCGTTATACAGGGTCGGAGACGGATTAATAAATGTGGTAAATTATTGAAATAATTTCCCGAATCCTCAATCCCGCGAGATTTCTCAGCTAAGAGAAGAGATTCTCTCATTTTCTATAATTGATAGAAGCTGAGGTTTTCGACATTCCGTGACCGATCAGAAACACCGGTATGTCGTCGGCGCGGCGTTAGCGCACTCCCGCTACCTGGAATCCCTCAGCTTCGAGAGCCGTGCGCACCCGGCCGGCTTGGTCGCCCTGGATCTCGATGCTTCGCCCTTTGATCGTGCCGCCGCACCCGCAGGCCGCCCGCAGCTTCTTCGCGACTTTTTCGATCACCGACGACGGCAGATGCGTGGCAAAGTCGTCCACCACGATCACCGTCTTGCCTCCGCGATGCGCCGTCTCGCGCCGCAACACCACGCGCCCCATTTTCCAGAGCGTCTGTGGCGAATCCGTCGCCGGGACTGGCTCTGGGCCGGCCGGGAGGTTGGGTAGGTCGAGCCCTGAGAAGGCAGCATTTAGATTGGGGCGCGCAGAATCTGCGGCGTTGGTGTCGAGACGCTTTTTCGGTTCAGGGCGCATGGGGTGAGAAATTCGGAATCGGCGGCGAGGATAGCCCCACTCCTCTCGCTGGGAAAGCCGGTTACGGCGTCATTCCTGTCGACTTTTGCCGTGAGGCGCTTCGGCGGAGAATCCCGTCCGGATTTCCGGATGCCGGATGTTGCCGCCGAGATTGGCCGCGCGTCCCATCAGGGCGGTCTCCGCCAGGGCGAGCACGAGCGCGAGCGCGGCCATCCCGCGTGAGATGTGAGGCCGTCCGCGGCCGAACCAGAGCATCGCCAGCGCTACGACGCCGAGAACGCCCACGCCAATAAAGGCGATGTTCGCGGCGGCTTCATGCAGATGAACCAATTTGTCGTCCACGTCGGCCAATTCCATCAAAGCCTCATCCGCGTTGCGCCCGGTGAAGAAGACCGGCACCGTCGCGAGCGCCAGCAACACCAACGCACCGAGGCTTACGTTATAAAGTTCGCCCCGGCCGCGCACCAGTGCGTAGGCGAGCAGCAGCACCACGAGCAAAGTGCCCACGACTGGCAGGTGATTGATTGCAAGGTGCCAGTGGGGAGCGTTCATGGCTTGGTGGGGATTCGCAGCCCACGTGAGAGCCGGCTGTGGGCCGCTGCGAGGCAATCATCCTAGTGTCTCACCAAACCATCCGCAAGGCGCGGTGCGATTCAGCAGATGAAGGTCGCCATGATCACCGCTTTTCTCGGATTTTCAGTTCTCGTCCTGCTGCTGACCAGCCGCCTCTGGCTGGCGTGAAGTTGTCGCGGCTCCGGGAAACAGCGTGCGCGCGCAATCGGGGCAAAGCCCGTGGGTGAATGTCGCGTCGGTCCGCTTCGTCATGAACACTTCGATCTGCTCCCAGGTGTTGTCCTCCTTGCGGATCCTTTGGCACGACGAGCAAATCGGCAGGAGCCCTTCCAGCCGTTTAATCTCGGCCAGGGCTTGGGAAAGCTCCGCATTCAACTGCTTCTCGATCGTCAATTCCCGCCGCACGCGCGCCACGCTGTAGGCCACCACGGAATACGCGGCCATTTCCATCAAGGCATTCACATAGCCGTCGTACCACGCGGCATAAGGATGTCCGGCTCCGCGGTCCGCCAGAAACCACGTGACCGTGGCGAAGACGACCATCAAGAGCCCCGCGCGCAGCCCGACATTCCAGGCCAGCAAAGCGACCGGCGCAAAATAGAGCACGGGGAGATGGATCTCGTAACCGGTGACGTCGTCCACCCAACCCACCACAAGGAGAATCACGAACCCGATGGTCCACGCCGGGATGGGCCGGAGCGGCTGCCAGGTAGAGTTCTTGGATAGCACAGGGGTCACAGGATGGGAACTCGCAGGAAATCGTCTGGTTGCCAACAAAGGCACCCGCCTCCCGCAGTCGTGCGACCAGAGCGCGCTCCGCCTGTCATTTTTCGCTGCGTAAACGGCGGGCCGACTCGGCGAGTTGCACCAGCCGCTTCTTGATCTCCGCGCTGGTGATCTGGCCATCGTCGAAATCATCCCCGGTCGCATAAACGAAACGCGGCAGGATGATACAGCGGAAATCCAGCATCAGCGAATTGGCGAGGCTGATAATCGACATGTAGCTCGTCATTCCTCCCGCTGCGCAGGCGAAGCCCACGATTTTGTCCTCCCAAGCGCCGCCGGTCAGCTCCACGAGATTTTTCACCGCCGCATTGGCGTCGTAGTTGTAAATCGGCACCGCCAGCAGGATCACCCGCGCCGCCGCGATCCGCTCGCGCAACTTCTCCACGTTGGGATCCCCATACGCGGCGCCCCCGTCGCACAACGGCAACGGGAATTCGCGCAAATCGATGTGCTCGCCGTTGAGTTCCCCGGCAAGAAACTGGCCCATCAGCCGGCTCACACTGGCTGGCCGCAGCGAGGCGGAAATGATCAAATATTCGGCAGGCATGCAGCTTCTTCCGTAAATGCTTCCCGCGCCTCTGTCGACTGTTGCAAGGCGGAAAGCGCTATCGGCCATGCCAAACTACGCGTCCCCCGCATCTTCTTCGTCGTGCGGTACGAACACGGTGTTGTTGCTCGCGTGGAAGTGGGGCCTTCGGCAGCGCCAGTCCCGATTCCAGCTACCGCTCCTCTGGTCGGGCCGTTTCGCAGTTCCAGCAGGAAGTGAAATTGCCCGGGATCGGCTCGCCGCACGCGACGCATTTCCATTCGCCGCTCACGGGCGGTGCCTCGCTGCGGGCGGAACGCAGCAGTTCCATCGCCTCCGGATAGTCGTCGTCGTGGATTACGCAGAGCGTCGGCCAGAAATCCGGGAGCGGCAGGAAAGCCACGGCGAGACCGCCGGGGATGGCTTGTTGCATCGTTTCATTGCGCACAAAACAGGGGATGTCGGCGGCTTCCAGCACGGTCTGGCAAAGGCCGACGCGCGCGGGGGATGAAGCGCGGAAGACTTCTTTCATCCCATTTGCTTAGCAGGACGCGGCGTTCTTGAAAATCCCTGATGAAGATGTCGCTGTGGCCGGTGGGTCGACCTATTTGGATTGCGATTGAAGGAGGGCCAGTTCCTGCGCAGCCCCATCGGCCAACCCCCGGATACTCGCGAGTTGAAGTTCGGATCGAAAGCCGTACGCGCTGATCCGGAAGAGTAAAAAAATGAACGCCAGGAAGAACGGCAGCAGGCCTAGAGAAAGCGCTACGGATGGGGCCCCGACGGTAGCGGCGAAAGGGAATGCGATCGCCACCATCATCCAGAATGGATACTGGAAATGGGAAATCGTATAGGCTAGCTCCACCTTGTCGGGCCTGTTCTGAAAACGGATTACGCTGCTCCCGAGGTATCTCACCGAACTCCGACTGTAGCGGTGCATCCACATCGAAGACCCACGGAAGTGCAGGCAACCCTGCTCCCAGCGCACATCGCGCGCACCGGCCTTCAATAGCCAGTTTTCAATACCGTCGATAACGCGTTGCGCCTTGGCCGGGGCATCGATCCCGACCGAAACCACACCCTTGGTATCCAGCAGAAACGTCATAGGCTGCATGCAGCATACGACGTTTGGCGGCTACATCAAATTTGCCGCGACCTCGGCCATTTCGCTGCGCTCGCCCTTGAATAGGTTCACGTGCGCCATGAAGGGCTGGCCTTGCAGGCGGTTGCGCGTGAAGACGAGGCCGTTGGTGTGTGCGTCGACGTACGGATTGTCGATTTGCGCCAGGTCGCCGATGAGGATGATCTTGCTGCCCTTGCCCATGCGCGTAACCAGCGTCTTGGCTTCGTGCGGGGTGAGTTGCTGCGCTTCGTCCACAATGAAGACGGCGCGCGGCAGGGATCGCCCGCGAATGTGGGCGATGGCCTCGATCTCCAGCAGACCGGCTTGCATAAGTGGCTCGTACGGCCGGGCGAACTTGCCGTTGCTGGCGCTGCTTTGCGTTTGTTGCGGCCCCGGTCCGTCGGATTTGCGCTTCGACTGCTTCTTCTTCTCGAAATGCTCGGGTTTGCGCGGACGCGAGAGCAGCAGGTCGAGCGCGTCGTAGGCCGGCTGTACCCACGGCTGCATCTTCTCCTCCATGCGGCCGGGAAGAAAACCGATGTCGCGCCCGGTGGGCATGATGACCCGCGTGATGAGCATCTTTTCGTATTCCCCCATCTGCACTTGCTCCAGCGCGGCGCCCACGCTGAGCAGCGTCTTGCCCGTGCCCGCTTTGCCGTAGACCGTCACGAGGGTGATCGAGGGATCGTAGAGCGCATCGAGCAGGAAACGCTGGCCCAGGTTGGCCGCCTGGAGGCCGCGTCCGCCGCGGATATTGATG
>Ga0207703_10002803_pt1 | contig 14889 bp, 13 predicted proteins | sample KBSSwiS12_FD_184304 | JGI IMG/M metagenome (GOLD analysis project Ga0207703, IMG submission 184304) | Switchgrass rhizosphere microbial communities from Kellogg Biological Station, Michigan, USA - KBS Switchgrass S1-2 (SPAdes) (version 2) | ecosystem: Host-associated > Plants > Roots >... | reverse complement strand
TGCTCGCCCAGCTCGAGGACTACGGCTTTTGCGAAAGAGGCGAAGGCAACGACTACGTCCTGTCCGAAAAGCTGCGCTACGATCCGGCGACCGGCAAGGGCATCAATGGCGGCATCCCCGTCAACCCGCACGGCGGGCAGCTCAGCGAAGCCTACATCATCGGCATGACCCATATCCTGGAAGCCGTCGAGCAGCTGCGCGGCACCGCCATCAACCAGGTGGCGGATTGCGAGCTGGCGCTCGTGACAGGTGGCCCGGCGCCGCTTCCGATCTCCGGCATGATTTTGAGGAGCGCGTAATGTCCACCGCCATCGCTTACGGCCCCGCGCGTGTCCTGCCCGGTGACCAGATCCACATCTCGACGAACCCCGATACCGAACCTTTCTGGGAAGCGGCGAAGGAGCATCGGCTGACCGCCTGCCAGTGCGCATCGTGCGGCCAGTTCCGGATGCCGCCCACGGCCTATTGCCCGAACTGCTCCAGCAAGGAACGCAACTGGCCGACGCTGCCGGGTACGGGCAAGGTGTTCAGCTATGCCATCTGCAACAAGAACCCGGTCACCGGCGAGGACTTCGTCTACGTGCCGGTGGTGGTGGAGCTTGACGATGCTGGCGGCGTGCGTCTCGTCGGCAACCTGACCGGCTGCAACGCCGAAGACATCGAGATTGGCATGGATGTCGTCGTCGAATGGACCGACATCTGCGACGGATGGGTCCTGCCCAACTTTCGCGTCGTTGATCCTGCATGATGTCGCCGGACGCTGGCCGAGTCGTCATCACCGGCGCCGGGGGCGGGATCGGGCTGGGGCTGGTTCGTGAATTCGCCCACCGCGGGTTCCGCGTGGTCGCGCTGCTGCGCGATGCGAGCAAGCGAGCGGAGCTAGATGCTGCCTTGGTCGGCGCTGAGCACCTGGTTGAAGTCCAGCAGCTCGACGTCAGGGACACGTCGCATTTCGAAATGCCCCGCGATGTTGCGGTCCTGATTAACAATGCCGGCATCCGCTATGATTATCTTCCGGTCGAAGAGATCGGCATGGACGAGTGGCGGGACTATTTCGATGTGAATTTCTTTGGAGTGGTCGCGCTAACGCAGCTCGCCATTCCGCTGATGCGGGACGCGGGGCGGGGTATAATCTGCAATATCAACTCCAGCTCCTTGTTTTTCCCTTTGCCCTTTCTGGGGCCTTACAGGGCCACAAAGGGCGCAATGGCGGCACTGACCGAGACGCTGCGAAGCGAATTGGCGCCGTTCAATATCCATCTCAAGGAGATATTCCCCGGGCCGGTTGCGACATCCCTTTCGGCGGGAGGCATTCTCCATCATACGCCCGCCGCAGCCAATTACCCGCCTTACGCGCCTATGGCAGAGCGTCAGAGGGAAAACCAGAAGGCGGCCGATCTGACCATCTATAGCACCGCCGAGGTCGCGCCCGCGATGGTCGATCACATTCTGAATCCCGACGATGCAATGCGGGACGCGACATGCACCATGTCTCGCCAGGGGCTTGAAAACTGGCGGCCCGGCCGGGGCGGGGAACCGCTGATTGCCGGCGTAGTGCAATCCATGTTGGACGTGCCACGATAGCGTAGCCGCTGAATCAGATCGTAGCCTCGTCGGCCGCGAATAATCAAACAATCGATTGACTGAATCGTCGTACGGGTTTTCAGTCCGATTATGCCCGACGGGCCAATATATAGGATATATCGAGGATCTCTCCATGACAGATGCGGTCGTTGTTTCCACGGCTCGCACGCCTCTGGCAAAAGCCTTTCGCGGTGCGTTCAACAATACCCATAGTGGAACGATGGGTGGCCATGCGATCCGCCATGCCTTCGCCCGGGCTGGAGTCGACCCGGCCGAGATCGATGACGTGATCTTCGGCTGCGCTGTACCCGAAGGCGACAGCGGCAACAACATCGCGCGGCATTCTGGTCTGGTCGGAGGCGTTCCCCTGTCTTCCGGCGGAGTGACCATTGCCCGCGCCTGCAGCTCCGGCCTTCAGGCCGCAAGCTTCGCCGCCCAGCGTATTATCGTAGACCGGGCGCCAGTCGTGGTCGCCGGCGGCGTGGAGTCCGTGAGCATGGTCGCGCCGACGCAGCACGTGCCCAAGGCGGGACGCGCGCCATGGATTCGGGAGCACCGGCCCGGTATGCTTCTGTCCATGAACGAGACCGCCGAAGTGGTGGCGGCACGGTACGAAATAAGCCGCGAGGTTCAGGACGCCTACGCCTATTCCAGCCAGATGCGGACCGCGCGCGCCCAGGAAGCGGGGCTGTTCGACGATGAAATCGTGCCGATGGCATCGCGCAAGCTGGAGATGGATAAGCAGAGCGGCGAAACCCGCGAGGTCGATGTGCTGCTGGAGCACGATGAGGCCAACCGACCTGATACAACCCTGGAAAGTCTGGCCAAGCTGAAGCCCGTAGTTCGCGAGGACGGAACGGTCACGGCGGGCAACGCCAGCCAACTCGCCGATGGCGCGTCCGCCCTTGTCCTGATGAACGGAACACTCGCGGCACAGCGCGGGTTGCCGGTCATGGGCCTGTATCGCGGTTTCGCCGTTGCCGGGCTGGAACCTGACGAGATGGGCATTGGTCCCGTCTATGCAATTCCCAAACTACTGAGACAGCATGGCTTGGGGATCGAGGACATCGATCTATGGGAGCTGAACGAGGCCTATGCCTGCCAGGTGGTCTATTGCCGCGACAGGCTGGGCCTGCCTGACGACCGGTTGAACGTCAACGGTGGTGCCATTTCCATCGGCCATCCGTTCGGTATGTCTGGGGCGCGTCAGCTGGGCCACATCCTGATCGAGGGCAAGCGCCGCAATGCCAAATATGTGGTTGTGACCATGTGCATAGCGGGCGGCATGGGTGCGGCATCGCTATACGAAATTTGCTGATCGCGGCACCCGGCAACGTCGGCACCGGTAAAGGAGCAAGACATCATGAGCCTTTACGGAGTATATGACCCGGATAACGTATTTGCCCGGATCCTGCGGAGAGATCTGCCTTCTCATCGGGTCTATGAGGACGACGACGTACTGGCATTTCTCGACGCCTATCCCCAGGCCCCGGGCCATACGCTGATCATCCCCAAGCACGGTCAGGCCCGTAACTTCCTGGAGCTCGATGACCGGGCCATCACGCCCTTGTTCAGCTGCGCCAAGCGGCTGATGAAGGTGATAGTGGCCGAACTGGAGCCGGTCGGGGTCCAGATGCTTCAGTGCAACGGCGGAGATGGAGGTCAATCGGTCTTCCACTTCCATATCCATCTTGTGCCACGTTGGAAGGGTCAGCCGCTGGGCCTCCATGCCCAGACGCCAGGCGATGCTGCAGAACTGGCGAAACTCGCCGAGCGACTGCGCCGTCGCGTAGAGACGATGTCGTTCGAACAGGAGTGGTGGACATGAATGCACCTCAGAAATTCCCGATGGCGAGGCAGTCCGCCGGCGTTGCCCCGCTCCGTCGCCCCGGCTCGGTCCGCAGGACCACGTCGATTGACACGACATGGCCGGATGGTGCGAACGAGCCCCGGGTGATGACCGGGACCGCGCGCGACATCCTAACCCCTGCCAACGGGGAGTCGCCGACGGTGCTCGGCACAGGCAGCTACCGGATGCTGGTGTCGCCCCGGCGGGAAGTACTGGATCTTGAGACCTCCCCGCCCGATCAGCGGGCGGCCGAGTTGGTCGGGGTGCGCGCCGGGGGCGAAAGCCGACGACAGATGTCGGCTGTCATCGGCGATCTGATCGGCACACCCCTGTACCAGATCCTCGACGATTTCGCCGGCGCCAGTCTCGTCGCGGCCTGGATATGGTCGCAGTGGATGGAGGATTGGGAAGAATTCTCCAACAAACCTGAACAGCGGCAATCGCATGGCCGCAATGGCACTATGCTTAATATCTGTACCGGGTTCGCTGAAGGATCGTCAGCTCTGGCAAAGATCGGGACGAAGGCGCAGAATTTCGGGGGGGCGCCACATGTCGGCCCGCTGGTCAACGATGAAGACCCTATGGGGTGGCACCAAATGCCCGAACAGTCCGGGCCGGCAATGCGGCGTGCCAGGCGCATCGACGTCTGGCGCGAAGGCGATATGCTGATGGTCGATGCCGGGTTCCAGGATAGCGGCACCTCTCCGCAAGGCGGTCGGCGCGGCGTGCACGAATACCGGGTCTACGCGGAAATAGACGTGCGAACAGGCACCCTTCTGTCGCTGCAGGCGCTGCCTCTCATTCTCCCGTTTGTAGAATGTCCGGGTGCGTCGATCAAAGCAACGCGAATGGTGGGACAAAATATCAGCAAGTTCCGTGACACCGTGCTGGAGGTGCTTCCCGCTACGTTGGGCTGTACGCATTTGAATGACGTTCTTCGCGCACTCGCCGATGTACCCTCCCTTGCGGGCCATCTGGAACCAGTGCTCTCAAGCACAGGTAGCTGATATCCGCCCCGCCGCGCTTGATAGAAAATCTCTCAAGCATTAGTTTTTATGTTACGTGTAGGGCTGCAGCGTCGGGCGAGGGAAGTGCTCGTGGCGTAAGTTTGAGGAGACGATGTTGAACCTTGAGTTGGCGCAAGAGCAGGTGATGCTTCGCGACAGCCTGGAACGTTTGCTGCCACGGGATTCCGCGTCCGCGCGCATTCGTGCCGCTGAACCCCTGGGCTTCGACAGCGCGCTTTGGGCTGAGTTGACGGCCCTAGGCCTCCCTCTGTTACGGGTACCGGAGAGCGCAGGCGGCGCGGGGCTCAGCCTGCTCGACGCTGTGCTGGTGGCGGAGATGGCGGGCAGATATCTTGTCTCTGCGCCGTTGATCGAAGGCATCGTCGCCAATCAGATGCTCGCCCGGATCGGCGGCGAAATGGCCGAATCCTACCTTGCCGCCACGGCGGAGGGCGACAAGATCATTACACTGACCCTCCATCCGGTTCGACCCGGCGTAGCACAACTGGTGCCGGCGGGAGCGGTGGCCGACTGGATCCTCTGCTCCGATGGCGCAGCGATCTATCTTGTGGAAGCCAACGAGAAACCCGGCCTTCTCCCCAACACCGGCACCATGCCTCTAGCATCGTTGCAGCTTGATCTGTCTGGTGCGACCGTTCTTGGCAAGGGTGCCGAAGCGTTGGCGGTCTGGGCCGCCTGCCTGGACGAGTGGAAGCTACTGGTGGCGGCATGCGTGTCTGCCATAGGGAGCAGGGCGCTTGACGAAGCAGCCGCATATGCCAACGAACGCAAGGCGTTTGGCCAGTTGATCGGGAGCTATCAGGGGCTCGCCCATCCCCTTGCCGATTCCGCAACCGACATCGAAGGGGCCCGGCTACTCTGCTGGCGGGCAGCGACCGAACCCGACCACGCGCTTCGATCGACCTATATTTCGGCTGCCGCCTGGTGGTCTGCGCATTCCGTTCCGACGGCGACTGTTCGCGCCATGCGAACGCTGGGCGGCTACGGTATGTCGATGGAGTATGACGCCCAGCTCTATTTCCGTCGGGGTCGTGCATGGGCGCTTCTGATCGGCGATCCTGCCGCGGAACTCGCGATCCTCGGGGAAAGGCTGTGGGCCGACCGTCGAGACCCCGCGCCTGATCGGGGAGAAAATGACATCACGTTCGAGTTCGGAGAGGCCGCCGAAGCGTTTGCCGCTGAAGCCCGTGCCTTCTTCGGCGAGCGGATGACGCCTGAAATGCGCACGTTCGCTCATGAGACCGACGACGGGAACCACCCTTTCAACGCGGAACTGGCCGCAGCGGGTTACCTCTACGCCGACTGGCCAGAAGCCTTTGGCGGTGGCGGACGCACCCCTTACGAAATGGGTGCGCTAAATGCCGTTTACACCGAGTTTTCCTGGCCGAAGATTCCCGGCACCGTGTCCCATATGGTCGGAAAGATCCTCATGCACTTCGCAAGAGAAGATGTGCAGCAGGAGGTCTTGCCGCGCTTGGCATCCGGCAAGTCTTATGCGGCATTGGGCTATTCCGAGCCGTCCTGCGGCTCCGACATCTTTGCCGCCGCTACCCGCGCAGTGCGGGATGGCGATGACTGGATCATCGACGGTCAGAAGATGTTCACGAGCCAGGGCCATCTCGCGGATTACGTCCTTCTGATCGCACGGACCGATCCCGATCTGCCGAAACACGCAGGACTGACGCTCTTTCTCGTGCCGACATCCATCCCGGGCTACGAAGTACACGAGATCAAGACGCTGGGCGGCGAGCGGACCAACATCACTTATTATGAGAATATGCGGGTGCCCGACCGCTATCGCATTGGCGAGGTCAATGGCGGAACCAAGGTGCTGGGAACGGCGCTCAAGCTTGAACAGGGCGGCGGGGAGTTCTTCGTCAGTGCCCTTCGCATCATGCTGCGCCACGCCGAGCAATGGGCAAATACATCGGGACAGGATGGCACGAAGCCGTTCGATTCCGTCGCTGTGCGTTCCCGCATCGCCGCTTCGCATGTTCGGATGCTCGTGGCTGACGTTCTCGACAAGCGCTGTCAGTGGGCGTTTGTGAACGACGTGCCGGACAAGCATTTCGGTCCGATGGCTAAGCTATTCGCCTCCGAAGCTTTGGTCTCGTGCTCGACCGACCTTATCGACCTCGCCGCGCCGTGGTCCCTGCTGCAAAACCATGGCGATTTGGGGGTGGTGGAATTGGAGAGCCGAAAAGCCATTCAGGCAACGATCTACGGCGGAACGAGCGAAGTGCAACGCAGCATCATCGCCGAGTCTGCGCTGCGCCTGCCGCGCACGCGCAGTTAGGAGCAAAGAGAATGGAAGAGGACCTCCTGAAAGCTGAACATGGACCGATACTGGAAGTCGTATTCAATCGCCCGAAAAAATATAATGCGATGAACCGGGCCATTGCGAACGGTCTCTTTGATGCGGTGGCTGAATTTCGCGATCGCCGAGACCTGCGCGTTCTGCTCATTCGCGCCAATGGCAGGTATTTCTCCGCAGGGGCCGACCTGACGGATATCTCGCGACCCGACGCGCACGGAAGCTCATCTGCCGACCGGAACTGGTATCGGCAGGGCAGCGGGAGCTTCCACCCCATGTTCGATGAAATGGAGGCGATCGAAAAGCCCATTGTCGTTGCGCACCAAGGGCCTTGCTTCGGCGGCGCTTTCGAGATGTCGCTGTCTTGCGACTTCAGGCTCGGGGCAGCGTCCGCAACCTATCGCATGCCGGAGATTGACATAGGCTGCCTACCCGGATCGGGAGGGACAAGTCGCCTGACGCGGCTGATCGGGCCTCATTGGGCACGATGGTTCGTGCTCGCGGGGCAGACCGCCAGTGCCGACGAGGCCCTGCGGATGGGGCTGCTCCATGATGTCTATGATGATGACGTATTCAACGAACGGGTAATGGAATTCTGTGCTAAGCTGGCGGCACTTCCGCCGGAGGCTGTCGCTTTATCCAAGCTTACTATCGAGCTTACCGCTGACTTGGATCGACAACAGGCCCGTAACGTGGAACGTCTCTCAAACAGTATCCTGTTCCAGGGGGAGGAGCACAGGGGGCTTATCGCGGCAATGATCGAGCGCCTCTCGAAGAAGGCCTAATTCTTGTTAAGAGGAGTGTGATATGAACGACTTAGCTGCATTCTGGCCAAAGAATCGGGTCCTTTCGAAGGGCGATTGGACGCCGCCCGCCGGTACACGCTTCATCTCGTCCGACGACCATCTGATGGAAGCTGAAAATCTCTGGGAAGATCGTTTGAAAGGCCCGGACAAGGACCGCGCGCCGAAGTTCTGGCAGGACGAGCAGGGCATCTTTCACCTGGTGGTGGACGGTGAGTCCTACAACACCCCCGGTTTCGACCTCTCATTCCCGGAAGGTCGGCCTGGCTTCTGGGACACGCAAAAACGTATTGAAGACATGGATGCCGAGGGTATCGACGCATCGATCACCTTCCATTCCCGCGCCGCCGCACTGATCCGCATGAAAGACAAGGACCTGTGGTTCAAGTGCATCGACGTGTTCAACGAGTGGCTGTCGGAATGGCGCATGGCCGCGCCCGACCGGCTGTTTCCAGTCGCGTACTTGCCGACCTTCTACAAGCCGGAAATGACGCGCGATTATATGCAGAAGATCAAGGATCTCGGCTTCAAGGCCGTCGAGATTCCCTCTGCGCCGCGCGGCGTGCGGTACAATGGCAAGGAAATGCTTCCCATGTGGGAAGCCATTGCTGAAGCCGGCCTCCCGCTGTCGATCCACATCGGTGTCGCGCTTGAATATACCGGCTCGGGCGCGCTGGCGGCGAATATCAACCGTAATCTGCAGCCGTTCAACGCCCTGTTCGGGCAGCTGGTGTTCTCCGGCCTGTTCGATCGCTTCCCGGACCTCAAGATCGTGTTCACCGAAGGTGGCGCGAGCTGGGTCGCACCCAGCATCACGGGCGCGGACAAGATCTATCGCGATTATATCTCGGCGCTTCGTCCGCGGATCGAGCACAAGCCCAGCTATTACTGGCACAAGAACTGCTGGACGACCTTCATGGACGATCCGGTCTCGCTGGACCTGATCGACTGGATCGGTGAGGACAGGATGATGTGGTCAATCGACTATCCGCACCCGGAAGGCGTGTTCGGCGAGTCGATGAAGATCGCAAAGCAGATCTACGACAAGGCCGGCGAGGAGCGATTTAAAAAAATCGTCGGTGGCAACGCGGCGAAACTCTGGGGGATTTAATCGCGCCATTTTTGGTGGTTAAGGGGGCCGTCGCCGGAATCCGGTGGCGGCCCTCGCTATTTACCGATCTGTCGGAACAATGACTGAAATGCATGAGAGGAGGATGCGCAGGTGAATCGGCTTGCAGTAGTGACGGGGGCATCGAGCGGGCTTGGTGAAGCCACATGTGCCGCATTGGAAGCCAGTGGTGACCGCGTAATCCGGGTCGATATCGCCAATAGCGACGTCAATGCCGACCTGTCGTCGCCGGAAGGGCGGGCGGAAACCGTTCACAAGATCAGCGAACTGGCGGGCGACCATGTTGACGCGGTGGTCACATGGGCGGGCGGCGGCGGCGCAACGGTGGACTTGTTGCGCGTCAACTATTTCGGGACGGTCGATATTATCGACGGTCTCCACCCTCTGCTGGCGAAATCCTTATCGCCGCGCGTGCTGGTAACCAGTTCGCGTATGTCCTTGGAGCCGTGCGACGAGTCGCTGGTTGATCTGCTGCTGGACCACAAAGAGGCAGAAATTGTGGCCAACTATGGCGAAGAAACCACGCCGATGTCCTATTATATCTCCGGGAAGACGGCAGTCGCGCGCTGGATGCGCCGTAACGCCGTATCGCCCAAGTGGAACGCTCATGGCATCCGAATCAACGCCCTCGCGCCCGGCTTGGTCGAAACGCCGCGCACGCGGACCGGCATGCAGGACGCGGCAACTGCGGCGTGGATGATAGAGGCGCATCCGCAGGCCGAGGATGTGCGCTCCCGGGCTTCCGAAATCGGTGAGCTGGTGCGTTTCCTGGTCTCGCCGGAGAACAGCTTGCTTATCGGGCAGTGCATCTTCGCCGATCGCGGTACAGAGGCGATCCTGCGTGGTGATCGCGTCTGGTAAGGCGACCCGGTTGCGCGGCAGAGGCGCCGCGCAACCAACCCCGCCTATTTCGCGGCCGCGCCCATGAGCATGGTGGCGACGATGTTGCGCTGTACCTCGTTCGCACCGGCATAGATGGTGGAGGGCCGGGCGATCATATAGATTTTGCGCAGGTCGAGTTCGACACCGCCTATGCCCACGGGCGTGCGCAGTCCGGCATCTTCATCGGCGGCGCGCAACAACTCGTCCGACACCCGCTGGAACAGATCGGTCGCCAGAACCTTCATCAGGCCAAGCACGGCATTATCAACTTCACCCCGGATGGCGGCGTCGGCGACCTGAGCATGAAGCGCGGCGAGATCCTGGATATCGCAATATAGCTGCGCCATGCGATCGGCCTGACCAACGTCATCGGCCAGCCCGATCCCGTCAACCATCTGCTCAAGCACCTCGAAGGCCTGCCGGGACAGCGTGGGCGCACCATTTGCAATACGCTCGTCGCCCAGAAGAGCCTTGGCGACCGTCCAGCCCTGATTGAGCTCGCCCACCAGATTCTCGGCCGGTATGCGCACGTTGTCGAAGAAGATTTCGCACAGCTCGTCTTCGTCCGCCAGGTTCATGATCGGACGCACGGTCAAACCCGGCGTGTCCATGTCGGCGAGGACAAAGCTGATGCCGGCCTGCTTCTTGACTTCCTTGTTGGTGCGCACGAGCACAAAGATGCGATCCGCACAGGCCGCCAGGGTCGTCCAGATTTTCTGGCCGTTGATGACGAACTCGTCGCCATCCAGGACAGCGCTGGTCCGCAGGCTTGCCAGGTCAGAGCCGGAGTTGGGCTCCGAATAGCCTTGGCACCACAGTTCCTCGCCCCGCAAAATATGGGGCAGGTACCGGTCGCGCTGCTCCTGCGTGCCATATTTCATCAGCACGGGTGCCAGCAGAAGGGCGCCGCTGTCCAGCACCCGGGCACAATTGTGCCTCTCCATCTCCTGATGCATGATCAGCTGCTTTTCCAGGCTGAGGCCCAGGCCGCCATGTTCCTTGGGCCACGCTGGCGCGCGCCAGCCCGCCTCATAGGCCATGCGGTGCCAACGGCGCTCATCATCACCCGCCAGGCGATAGATGATCGGGATGCGCCATTCCTCGGGATAATTCGCCCGCAACCATGACCGCCAGCGTTCACGAAACGCATCGTTCGACAACAGATTGAGATCATCAGCCATTAAGAGCCCTTTCGCGACGGTGCGCAGCGAGCGCTTCTCGTCGATGGCTGACCGCATTGCCCAGCCAGGTAGACCAGCGCAGCCCGGAATGGACGTAGAGTCCGACATCGGCTTCGTCGGTGTAACCGAAGGCACCATGATATTGGATTGCCCACTTGCCCATGTCTTGCACGACTTGGGAGCATCGTGCCTTGGCTGCATGGATGGCTGAGCCCCGGATGGCGCCCTCTTCGAGCAGCTTCGCCGCCGACCGCCAGCTCGCGCCAGCCAGTTCGATCTCGCTGTAGAGATCGACCATGCGATGGCGCAGTGCCTGGAAGTCGGACAGGTTCGATCCGAACTGGGACCGCTGGCGCATATAGTCCAGCGTCATGTGCCAAAGCGCACCGGCGAGCCCTTCGAGCTGTGCGCTCAAAGCAACTGTCCCCCGCGCAATTGCAAGGTCCAGCGCGACGTCGGCTGCCTGCCCTCGCAGCACAACCGCGTCCTCGCCAATCGCGACGTTATTGAAATAGATATCCGCGCCGAACGTGCCGTCGGTGAGACGCGCCGGGTGCACGACAACGCCGGGGGCGGCGGGATCGACAGCGACGACGACGGTCTCGGCGCCGTCAGTGACTGCCACCAGTAGAGCCGCGTCCGCATGCCAGCCGGGGACATAGCGCTTGGTGCCGATCAAGGCTGTTCCGTTCAGCCGGGTGTGGAACGCCGGAATGCCAATGGTGCCCCGCTGTTCCTGCCAGGCCAAGGTCACGCTGCGCTGTCCGAGGGCCAAGGCGCGGCCAAGCGTGGAAGCTATGTCGGCCTCGCTTGCCGCCAGCACCGTTGCCGCGATCACTGCCGAGGCGATGAAAGGCTCTGGAGCAATAGTGCGGCCCAGTTCCTCGGCGAGGGTCAGGACGCCGCCCAGCCCCATTTCCGACCCGCCGACTGCCTCGGGCAGCAATATGCCCGTCCAGCCGAGTTCACCCATCTGCGCCCAGGTAGCCGCATCAAAACCGCTGTCGCTTGCGCGCACCTTGCGGAAATGGTCCGGACCGCCCGCCGTTCCCAAATAGTTAACGGCGCTGTCCCGCAGCATCTGCTGCAGTTCGTCATCTAGCCGCCAGCCCATATCAGCACGCCATCTGCATGCCGCCATTGGCGGAGATGCGCTGTCCGGTGATGAAGGATGCAGCGTCGGACAGCAGGAAGCACACCGGTTTTGCGGCCTCTTCGGCGGAGCTCCACCGTCCAAGCGGTATGCGCGACAAATAAGTGTCGGCGAACTTCTCGCTGCGCACCACCTCCGTCATCGGAGTCACGACAACACCAAATGCCACGCAGTTGGCGCGGATATTGTATTTCGCCAACTCACGCGCCGTCGACATGGTCATGCCCAGGATACCGGCCTTGGCCGTCGCGTAATTCACCTGGCCAATGGTTCCCTGAACACCGGCGTCCGACGACACATTGACGATCGCTCCCGGGTTCGCCTCGCCCGCCTTCGCGCGCTCGATCATATGTTTGCCTACCGCCTGCGAGCAGAGGAAGGCGCCGGTCAAGTGCACGTTGATGACTTGGTTCCACTGTTCAAGCGACATTTTGTCAATCATGGCCGGCCGGGTGATTCCCGCATTGTTGACCAGCCCATGCACCGCGCCGAAAGTCTCGACTGCGCTATCAACCAGCGTCTGCACGTCAGCGGCGTCAGAGATATTCGCTGTCACGCCCAGATAGCGCCCTTTGGGAAAGTCTCCCTCGATGGCGGCAAGGGTCTCTGCGTTCATGTCAGCGACGACCGCATTTCCGCCCAGAGCAACCACCAGATCGGCAATCGCACGTCCGATGCCTTGACCGGCCCCGGTCACGATGATTGTCCGGCCCTCCAGCGACATGGGATTGGCATTCGTGGGATTTTCCATTTTGTATCAGATCCGTATCTGCTAAGCTACAAGGCTTCGATGACTTCCAGGTGATGCGTGGCCGTTCAATGGCTGCACGGACCTCGCCGTGGCGCCATCTGCGTCAGATGACATTGGCGGCTCGCAGCGCTTCCCGATCCTCCGGTGTATAGGCCAGTTCTTCAAGTATATCGTCGGTATGCTGCCCAACCGAGGGCGGCGGCCGACGGTAATCCGGAGGCGTGGCGGACAGGCGATAGGGCGAGGCCACTGTCCTCACCGGACCGTTTACTGACTCCAAGGTCACGAACATGCCACGTGCAATGGCATGCTCGTCCTTTTCAAGATCGCTCATCTCATTGATGGGTCCGGCAGAGACGGTCGCATTATTCAGAATCTCCACCCACTCCGCGCGCGTCTTTTGTCGGATCACCGCAGAAACGGCCTCTTTCAGAGCAGGACGATTGCGAACGCGATCGCTGTTGCATCGAAACCGATCATCTCTCGGCCACTCGGGATGACCGAGGATGTGCGCCAGCCTTTCGAATTCACGGTCGTTGAAGGTCGCCACGATGATGTGGCCGTCTGACGCTTCGAAAACGCCATAAGGCGCGGCGCTGGGATGGTCATTGCCGGTACGGCCCAGGTTCACTCCTGCATTCAGCCAGGATGACGCCGAGTTCAGCAGAGATGCCACCGCCGACTCAAATAGCGAGATGTCGATGTGCTGGCCTTCGCCTGTCCGGTGTCGGCTTTCCAGCGCGGCCATCACCGCGATTGCCGCATTCATGCCGGCAAACGTATCGGCGACTGGAACACCGATGCGCAGCGGCCCCGCCCCGGGCTCCCCATCCGCGATCCCCGTGACAGCCATAAGACCACCCATGCCTTGCACAAGGAAGTCGTAACCCGACCGCCCGCTATAAGGCCCGTTCTGTCCGAAACCGGTAACCGAGCAATAGATGAGGCGTGGATTGAGGGCACGCAGATCGTCATAACCCAGTCCATAGCGCGCCAGCGTTCCGGTACGATAATTCTCGATGAGAATATCTGAACCTTCCACAAGACGCCGGATCAGTTTCTGGCCTTCAGGATTTGAGAAATCCACAGAAAACGATCGTTTGTTGCGGTTAACCGCCAGAAAATACGTTGAATCGCCGGGCGTGTCGCCGGTGTTCTCGCGAAACCACGGAGGCGCGACACGCCTGCTGTCGTCGCCCTCCCCGGGTCGTTCGATCTTTATTACATCAGCGCCGAGATCGCCTAATATCTGGCCACATAGCGGACCGGCGATCACCCGGGTCATATCTATGACCTTGAGGCCGGACAGGGGGCCGGTGGCAGGCTGGAACATTAACGGTCTCTCCGAGTGGGAGGCCCCTCGATACCGAGACATTGCCAAGTGCACTACGCCGACAGGCACGTCATCCCGAGAAATCATCTTTGTGATGGACGGCAAACGGGAACGGCATAGCATCAATGCCCAAGGCCTTCCGGGAATGTTTAGAAAAGTCGGGCGCGGCTTGGGGGATGTCTTTTGGAAGGCTGATCAGGTGCAAATTGACATCGCCTAATTGTCGATCGGATGCCTGGCATGGTTCACGCGCGCGACGAAGGTATTCACCAAACTGAAGATGAGATAGCGCGAGAAGCTGTCCGGCTTGCAGACCCGCTCGCGCCTGACAAGCTGACAATCCCGAATGGGGCCTGCGAAGTGCGGAGCTCATCCAGCAACATGATATCGCGATGTTCAGGCTGGTCGAACACACCATAGTCCCTGACCCGGTCCACCCAGCCCCAGCAGGTTGGCACCGTCAACCTCCAGCGAGGCGTCCGGCGGACCCGCAAGATCGCTGCGGGCGCATTGGACCACCCGCGTGACATAGGGACGGATGCCGCTGATCATGCCCGGAAGCAAGGCGTGCGCCTTCCAGCGCTCGTGGAATTGTTCGCACGTCAGCGGGACGACGGCTCGATCAGCGGACCACATTCTTTGAGAAGAAGATCGGCAAGTCCAGCTGGCCATAAACGCCCGGCGCAGCCTCACAAATACGGCTGATAGCGTTGATCGGATGGAGCGCGGTGAACGAACAGCCGTCGTAGAGGTTGATCGCCATCTCGGTGTGATAGCTGGGAGCCCCGGTGATGGTGATCTGGTACCCGCCTTCGACATCATTGTGAAGCGGCTGCTCGAACTCGCGCCCTGCGTCGGGATGGATGCGTTCGATCTTGCGAT
>Ga0207703_10002793_pt1 | contig 14913 bp, 18 predicted proteins | sample KBSSwiS12_FD_184304 | JGI IMG/M metagenome (GOLD analysis project Ga0207703, IMG submission 184304) | Switchgrass rhizosphere microbial communities from Kellogg Biological Station, Michigan, USA - KBS Switchgrass S1-2 (SPAdes) (version 2) | ecosystem: Host-associated > Plants > Roots >... | reverse complement strand
CGCGCCGTTCGCGCTCGCGCATTTTCCAAATGCACCGTGGTAAATCTTCAATTTTAAATTTTCATGTCCCTCCTCGGATCCAAATCCTTCATTACCGAAGTCAAAGTCGAACTCCAGAAAGCTTCCTGGCCTTGGGAGCCCAAGGAAAAGGGCATGAAGAAATACAAGGAGCTGGTCGATTCGACGATGATCGTCGTCATCGCCATGCTTCTGCTCAGCGGCTACATCGCCGGCTGGGAATTCGTTTTGCAAACCGTCGTTGGTTTCATCACCAAGACCGCCCGCTAACCCCATGACCGAAGAAGAGAAACGCACCCAGTGGTTTGCCGTCCAGGTCCTTGCCGGGCAGGAAAACAAGGTCCTCGACAACCTGACCAAGCGCATCAAGACGGAGGAGATGAGCGACTACGTTTACGACGTGATCGTTCCCACCGAGCGCGTGTCCGAGGTCAAACGCGGCAAGAAGACCGAGACCGTCCGCAAGCTCATGCCCGGCTACGTGCTGGTCAATATGTGGCTGCTCGACGAAAATCGTCAGCCCGTCGATCGCACCTGGTATTTCATCCGCGAAACCACCGGCGTCATCGGGTTCGCTGGCAACAAGGAAAAGCCCATCCCCATGCGCGCCTCCGAAGTCGAGGCCGTCCTCGCTCAGGTCCGTGGCACCGAGGAGAAAGCCAAGCCCAAGATCGAGTTCAGCGTCGGTGAAGTCGTCAAGGTTTCCGATGGCGCCTTCCAGAACCAGAGCGGCACCGTCACCGAAATCGACCCCGAGCGCGGCAAGATTCGCGTCAGCATCTCCATCTTCGGTCGCGAAGCGATCGCCGAACTCGAATACTGGCAGATCGAACGCGCCTGAGTTCCTGCCCTTCCACAATTTACACTCAACTATCAACCTCCTAGCAAATGGCTAAAGAAATCGTCGGACAAATCAAACTGCAAATCCCGGCCGGACAGGCCAACCCCGCGCCGCCCGTCGGCCCCGCGCTCGGTCAGCAGGGCGTCAACATCATGGCCTTCTGCAAGGAGTTCAACGCCGCCACGCAGAAGCAGGCCGGCGACATCCTTCCGGTCGTCATCACCGTCTACAAGGACAAGAGCTTCACCTTCATCACCAAGAGCCCGCCCGCTTCGATCTTGATCAAGAAGGCCGCCAACATCGCTTCCGGTTCCAAGGAGCCGAACAAGCAGAAGGTCGGCAAGCTCAGCAAGAAGCAGGTTCAGGACATCGTGAAGATCAAGATGAAGGACCTGAACGCTCGCGACGAGGCCGCCGCCTACCGCATCATCGCCGGCACCGCCCGTCAGATGGGTGTCGAAGTCGAGCCGCAGTAAGCGTCCGCGCTTCAGGGCGGCTGTATCAGCCGCCAATCGAATACTTCTCAAGACCGGCCTCCGCAAGGTGGCCGGTCTTTCCGTTTGCGACCTTGTAGCTGGGTTCACCGCACCCGGTCACCCGTCGATCCGCGGCTGGACATTGCCAGGTTCATTGGAGATCCGCGTGATGAACCAATCGACAGTGGCGGAAAGCGTGTGGGCGCCGGACTCATCGTGCAGTTCAACGACGACGCTGATCAGCGCGCGTCCCTTCGCCGCCAGGTCGGCTCGCAACGGATCGAGTGCGTCTTGTGCCGTTGTCACGGTGGAAGTGATGGCCCCATGCGCAGGCTTGCGGAACTTCGCTTCGAGACGACGGACGACGGGAATGAAGCGGGCCGTGGAGCCCAGCGCCCGCAAGAGGAATTCGCCGCTCGATGCCTCCGCCAGGGCCAGTTGCGCGCTGGCGTGGACGGTCCCAAGATGGTTGAGATACTGCCCGCCAGCGGGGAGTCGTAGCAGTTGCGTTGGTTCCTCGGCCTTCTGGATTCCGACGAAGCGATTGAACGGAAGTTCGGTGACGCTGGATTGCATATTCGTCCCCCGGCTATGGCTTTCCGACCACGGTGACGCCGGCGATATCCACGGCACCCGGTTTCTTGACGAAAAACATGATCCACGCGAGGCAATCCATCTCCGGCGTGAAGACGAATTCGAAACGCTTCCACTCCGGATCGGCGGTCAGTTCCATCTGCTGATAGAACGCATGAGGCTCGTCTTCTTCCCGGGCTCCGACCCCGAGGTGCGCCAACCGTTCGCTCCGCACCCACCCGGATACGATATACTTCACTCCCTTCTTGTAATCATGGTTTCCCGTGTAGGTGGTCAGTTGCAGTTGCCCGGAATCCACGGCCGTGACTTCGATCCGCACCGCCGCCGCATCCTTCGCCGGCGAATCCGCCAGCTTCGTGTAGGTCGCGTTCACCGCCGCCCAGGTGGAGTTGTCGACCCACTTGGCCGGCAACCAGCCTTTGACGAGATGATTATTCTTCGTGGTCTTCGTGAACTCCGTCCCACTGCCGCTGAATGGCGGAAGAAGGCTTTCGGCCGGTGTCTCGGCAGACATTGCCATCGAGAACAGCAGGGCAAGGGTGATCGCGGGAAATGTTTTCATGGGGCGTAGGCGTCAGACATCCGGAGCGGATGCAACACGACGAAACGGTGGTCGGGCAATGCATTGCTGGCCGAGGGTGTTGGCGTGACCGCACCGCCGCCGGTGGCTCCACGGGCCACGATCTGGAAGTCATCGAGCGTGGCCACGCCCCCCGTCCCGTTGGCCCGAATCGCCGCGCACACCTCATGTCCGTCCGCAATTTCCCCGACCTGAAAACCCGGCAGCCCAAAATCGGTCGGGCCGAAAACGCCCACCCGCGCGCCGATCTTCCCGGTATTGGAGGCATTCGACAACACCGCCGTCACGCGGACGGTCGTGGCATTCACCCGCGAGAAATTCACCTTCATTTGATACCAGTTTCCCTCCACGGTCGTCAGCATTGCACCCGGCACGCTGGCATTGGGCGAGGCCACCTTCGCCGCCTTGCTCTGAAACTGCATCCGCAGGTCGCCCCCGAAGATCTGCAACCGCACCCCGACAAAGGCCTCTCCCTTGACGCCGCTGAGGTGTCCTGCCTTCGACCCCGTAAGCCCGATGCAGAGCGCGTGCGAGGCCACGTGCGCTTCCGACCGGATCGCCCGCCGCCGGAAAAAGCAGGAGACTTCCAGCGAGGACAGGGTCGAGAGATCGTAGGCCCTCTTCTTGAAAACGAGCGTCCCTTCGTTGGCGAGGCTGTCCACGATGTTGATGCCCGTCGTGTGATCCAGTCCGGAGCGCGCCAGCAGATAGGGGCTCCCGCCGAGCAACACGTTGTCGGACAACGCATCGGTGAGCGCGCCGGAATTGAAGTCCACCGACTCGGTGATCTCCGCCGGTGTCGGCGGCAGCGTCGTCGCCTCTTTTTTCTCTTTCCGGGGAGCGGGGACCATGAAGGCCAGCACCACCACCGTCAGTAGAACCCCAGCGGCCAGCCAGGTCTTTCCAGCGAAGACCTGGCGTGGCAGGAGAGGCCTGGAGCGGTGGGCCAGCGTTCCGAACCATTCGCTGTCCGACTGCCGCCGCCTTGAGGCCGGACGATCCGGCGAGACGAGGGCTGCCTCGAGGTGCGTACGCATATCCGCCGCGGTTTGGTAGCGCATCTCCGGATTCTCATGCAGGGCGCGCTGGACCACGCTGTTCAGGCGCTCATCGATCTGGGCGTGGGGCCACGGCTCCTCGGGTTTGTCCGGAGGCAGCTCGCCGGTGAGCAATTCATAGAGCACCACTCCGAGCGAATAGATGTCCGCCCGGCTGTCGGAGGCCCGGTGCTCCTTTTGCTCGGGCGACATGTACTGCGGCGTGCCAGCAGGAACCGAGGCCCCAGGGTCCGCCAGCGCGTGGCCGGGGAGCGCGTCTTCCGCCTCGCATCCGATGATGCGCGCGATACCGAAGTCGGCGATCTTCACCCGGCCGCGTTTATCGAGCAGCAAGTTCTCCGGCTTGATGTCGCGATGCACGATGCCGTGCTCATGTGCGAATTGCAGTGCCTCGCACACCGGCGGTACCACGGCCAGCGCCTGTTCGGGAGTGAAACGACCCGCCTTCATCGCCTGCCGCAAGTTAAAGCCGTCGACGAATTCCATGAGCAGGAAATATAACTGCGCCTTGGCAACCGCCGCATTGCCCACCGCCCCCGCAGCGCCTCCCGGTTGTGGCAACATCGCGTCCACCATTCCAAAATCGTACACCGTCACGATGTGCGGATGATTCAGCGCCGCCAGCGCCTGCGCCTCGCGGGCGAACCGATCGGCGAATTGCGTGTCGGTCACCCGCTCCGGTGCGACCAGCTTCAAGGCGACCAGCCGGTTCAGCGTCTTCTGCCGTGCCTTGTAGACCACGCCCATTCCACCACGCCCCAGGCATTCCAGTATTTCAAGCTGCGGAAAATGCGGTGCCAGCTGCTCCGGCAGAAGCGGCTCGGCCTTCGCCACCGCTACCTCCTCGTCACCGGTGAAGCGCGTATCCGGGCCCAGATTCATGGTCAGCAGGCAACGGGGGCACAGCCCTTCGGTCGCCTTGGCCACCAGGGTACTCCCGCAGCGCGGGCATTTTGCTGAAGGGGAATCGCTCACATTATAGACATCCGTAAGTCCTGCGCCCTGTTACACGAAATCATTCCGCCAGCGCTCCCACGAGGTGCCGCAGTTCATCGTCCACCTCCGCCGGGTCGGCCACTGTCCGCTCGATTTCCTCCCGGAAGAGCTGACGGAACCGCTTGCGGATCCGGTGCACCGCCACCCGCGCCGCGCCTTCCGTGGAGGCAAGCTCCGCGGCCACCTGAGCGTAATCCAGAGTCGCGCTTTCCGCCGTGAGGAAAGGTTTGAGCAACGCAAACTCCGCCGCCCGGCCCGCCGATTCGAATTCCTCGCGCAATCGGCCCAGCACGCGCTCCAGCAGCGAAAGCGCCCACCGGCGGTCAAAGGCCGCGTCCGGCGACGGCGCCCTGCCCGAGTCCGCCACGAAAAGCCCTTCCGCCGTCGTGGTGTCGAGCGGTTCGATCGTGGCGCCACCGCCCCGTTTCGCGGCGCATTCCCGCTCCCATTCGTGGGAGAGGAAGCGCTTGAATGCCATCAGCATGAATTGCCGGAAGCGGCCCTTCTCCCGCTGCACGGCCCGCAGGTGCTCCTTCTCCAGCAGGCGCGCAAAGAATCCCTGCGTCAGGTCCTCCGCATCGTGCGGCGAGTGACCATGACTGCGTGCGTAGGCGTAGAGCGGTGGCCAATACGTCCGGCACAGCGTTTCCAGCGAGAGCGCCGCCTCGGACTCGCTCCCTCCCTGCGCCTTCAACACGACCGACCAGCGTGTCGTGCAAAATAGACTGGGTTTCAGGGGAGTGTCGGACACGGCTCCCACAGCATACGAAAATCCGGCGGCATGTTAAGACATTGAGCCGGATCAAGGGCAGCCATCACAGTTTCACCAAAGCTGGGCGTCGTGAGCGAATCGTGAGTCCGATTCACGGCAGCCAGCCGTTGAAGATCCTCTTGCTCAAGGCGCAGATGAAGATTGCGGGATTGACGGAAGAAGACCTCCAGTCCTTCCGTCCGCTGGGCGCCGCTCGTAAGCCCGTTTCCAGAAGGAATCGGCGATTCGCCGGAGCAATTCCGCCTCGAGACCGAGGATACCGAGTGCGCGATCCACGTGGTTGTACATTCCGTCGGTGCCGACCTCCAGCACCACCCATTCGCCGGAAGGCCGCGGGAGTAAGTCCACGCAGCCAAAGGATTCGTCGAGGTCGCATGATCGCAGGGCGGCATGAGCCGCATCTATCGCTGGTCGCGGTGCTTCGCCCGCGAATTCATAGCACGCCCCGCGCGCATGAGCGACCCACGGCGATGGCCGGGTCCCTGCAGGAAAGCGTCGTGCCACCCAGCCGAACAGTTCGCCACCCGCACCGTAAAGCCGATAGACTTCGGGCGACACCTGGCGAATAAATTCCTGCACCACAAACGGCCGCGGCCATTTCGGAGGCTGGCTGGAAGTCGCGCTGATGAGCCGATGTCCGATCGCTCCGCAACTCGTCGGGTATTTCAGGCACCACTCAGCCTGTGGATTTGCTGCGATGAAACGGGTGACATCGTCGAAATTGTCAATCAGGACTGTGCGGGGAGTAGGCACTGAGCCGCGTTCAAAGGCGGCGGCCATCAAACGCTTGTCCGAGGCCAGTCGGATCGCCGGCCACGGGATGAAGAGCCGCTCAGCGAAATCATTGCTCATCGACTCCAGATGCAGCAGATAGTTAAAGCGCCGCGGCTCCTCCGAGACCGCCACCCCCAAAGCGCGAGAGAGTTGTTGAGCAAGGGGCTCAAAGGCCCACGAGCCACTTCCGCCGTTCAGAATGCAGCAATCGTTCGTGGAGAGTTCCATATCGCGTGACTCTGAACGCCATGCATGGGCGTGTTAATGACGACGACTGTCATTTCGTGACATAAAACGTCTTCTCGTTTCCAGCCGAAGGAAACAACCGGGGCAGACTGGGGAACTTCAACGTTTGCCAGAGATCAGCCGATCGATTTCCGGATCGAGCATCATCCGCAGCGCCTCCTGCAACTCCGGATCCATGAACTCAAATTCATCCGGGATTTCCAGCACATCAATCCGCGGCAACTCCAGCCCCTCAAATCGGTTCCTGATCCAGCGCTTGTGCGCCTGTTCCATGGCAAACACCACATCCGCCCACCGCAGGTCCGCCTCGCTCACCCGCCGGTTTGCATCGGCACGTACTCCCGCCGAACGCACCTCCACGCGCGGATCGTTGCGGTAAATCCGCTCCGCGGTCGCGCTGCGCTGCTTGTTCATCGCGCAGACGAAGAGGATTTTCAGGCGTGGATTGATCATTTGAGAAATACGGATAGCAACAAACCTCGAGTCATGCCCGAGAATCCCGCCGATCCCATCCGCGCAACGCTCGACTCCGTTTATCGCGGGGAGTCGGGCCGCATTCTCGCCACCCTCATCCGGCTGCTGGGCGATTTCGATCTCGCCGAGGACGCGATGCAGGATGCCTTTGCCGTGGCCCTCGATCGCTGGGCGAAGGACGGCGTCCCCGATAATCCGCGCGCGTGGCTGGTCTCCACCGCACGCCACAAGGCCATCGACGCCCTGCGCCGCCGCGCACGTTTCGATGCGTCGCAGGAAAAGATCGCCGAGCAACTCGAAACCCAATCCATCGCGGTCGCCACCTTGGATGACGAGAGCCTGGAAGACGACCGTCTGCGCCTGATCTTCATCTGCTGCCACCCGGTGCTCGCCGCGGAAGCCCGCGTGGCGCTCACCTTGCGCGAGGTCTGCGGCCTTACCACCGAGGAAATCGCCCGTGCCTTCCTCACCACACCGCCCACGCTGGCCCAGCGCATTGTGCGCGCCAAGACGAAGATCCGCGACGCGCGCATCCCATATCTGGTGCCGTCCCCCGCCGAACTGCCGGAACGCCTGACCGCCGTGCTGCATGTCATCTATCTGGTCTTCAACGAAGGCTACTACGCCTCCTCCGGCGCGAACCTCACCCGCGCCGATCTCTCCGGTGAAGCCATTCGGTTGGGTCGCCTGGTGAACGCGTTGCTGCCGGAGCCCGAGGTCACCGGCTTGCTCGCTCTCATGCTGTTGCAGGAATCGCGTCGTGCGGCGCGGACTTCGCCGACCGGCGAATTGATCCTCCTGGAAAACCAGGACCGCACCCAATGGAACCGGGAGCACATCGCCGAGGGCATCGCCCTGGTCGAGCGCGCACTCCGGTCCCGCCGCTTTGGTCCTTACACGCTGCAGGCGGCCATCGCCGCCGTCCATTCCGAGGCCGCCACCGCTGCGGCGACGGACTGGCCGCAAATCGTGGCCTTGTATAGCGTCCTCGCCCGTGCCGATCCCTCGCCCGTCGTTGAGCTAAACCGCGCCGTCGCCGTGGCCATGTGCGAAGGCCCGGCAGTGGCCCTCGCTCTCGTCGATGCCCTCCTCGCCAGCGGTGAGCTGGCGCAATATCCCCTCGCGCATTCCGCCCGGGCGGAGATGTGCCGCCGGCTCGGGCGATCCGCCGAAGCCCGGATTTCCTACGAAAAGGCCCTGTCGCTCACCCAGCAGGAGCCGGAACGGCGTTTCCTCGAAAAGCGCCTCCGGGAGTTGAATTGAAAAAGTCTTTGCCCGGCTGTCGAATTCCGAAAGCCCCACACGACTAGCTGTTGAAAGGTCATTCCAAACGAACGGCCCACAACCAACCAGTCTACCGATAGAACCGACCAATATGAAATACCTGATGATGGTAAAGCTCGACGGAAACTCCGAAGACGCGCGCAAGTACGCCGCCGGCGCGCCGCCGCCCGCGGCCCTCCAGGAAGCCATCGGCAAACTCATCGAAAAGATGCTCCAATCCGGCGTCCTGGTTGGCACCGGAGGACTGCGCCCCTTCGCCGATGGGGCCCGCATCCAGGCGTCAGGCGGCAAGTTGAGTGTGACCGATGGACCCTATATCGAGTCCAAGGAAGTCATTGGCGGCTATGCCATCATCCAGGCGCAGTCCAAGAAAGAGGCTCTCCAATGGGGGGAGGAGTTCATGCAGATTCACATCGATATCCTCGGCCCGACCTATGTCGGAGAATTGGAAATCCGCCAGATGGCCGATCACGAGGACGGCTGGCAATTCGCCGAGCATTAACCCCACGCCCCATTCATCCACCAAACGGAAAATTCGCCTATGAGATACATGATGATCGTCAAACTCACCCAGAACTCCGAAACGGGCCGTGACTATGAATCTGGCAAGCCTCCGTCGCCGGAGCTTTTGGCGGCCATGGGCAAGCTGCAGGAAGATCCGGTCATTGCCCGCGCGTTGCTCGGAAACGAACAACTTCGCCCCCTTGGGAAGGGCGCGCGCGTCAAGGCGTCCAAGGGCAAGCTCACCGTGACCGATGGCCCGTTCATCGAATCGAAGGAAGTCATCGGCGGTTACGCCATCCTCGAGGCGAAGTCGAAGGAGGAAGCGCTCCAGATGGGTCAGGGCTACATGCAACTGCATGTCAATGTCCTCGGTCCGGCCTACGAGGCGGAACTGGAAATTCGCGAAATGGTCGACGAGCCCGCTTGCAGTCCCGGAGTGACCAAAAACCAGCCCTAAAATCCCAACCTTACCTGTTTGCTGAAAGGAAAAAGACCATGAAATACATCTGCCTCGGCTACATCGAACCGAACAAATTCGAATCCCTCTCTGAAAGCGATCGCAACGCGATGCTCGACGAGTGCTTCAACTACGACGACGTACTCCGCCAGAACGGCCACTTCGCCGGCGGCGAAGCGCTGCAAGGCCCCACCACCGCCGCGACCCTGCGCTGGCAAAATGGCCAGGTGGCTGTGACGGACGGGCCCTATGCCGAGACCAAAGAACAAATTGGCGGCATCCTCATCCTCGAAGCCCGCGACTTGAACCACGCCATCCAACTCATGTCGCAACATCCCGGCGTCAAAGCCGGCCCGTTCGAGATCCGCCCCGCTGCGGACCTGAGCGACATGCTCCGCGAAAGCGAGCAACGCCGGGGCAAGCACGCAATGTAGCGCGGCGCCGCACAACTGAGGGCCAAAGGCCCGCCCACAAGCCAGCCCAGGGCAACGCCCTGGGTTGGAATCTCAAAAGCGATCAGCCCTGAAGGGACGGAACAAATCGGGCCGCCTAAGGAATGTAATTCATTGCATCATCCAGTTTCTCCGCCGCCAGCGCCTCGCGAAACGCGCCGTACGAATTCAACGGCGCCACCGCCGATGCCACCAAGGCCGACCAAACCACCCGCGCTTTTTTTGCCGCATCCACTGCGACCACCAGCACGTGATAAGAATGGGCGAAACCACCGTGCTCGTAATGCACCACGAAATACCCCGGTATCCGCGCGCCCCAGATCAAGCGCTTGCTCAACAGCTTTTCGTTGGTGATCACATCGGTCACTTGAAAAGGCTGTCCGGCATCGGCAAGCCGAAAGTCTTTCCCCGAGGAAACAGCGGCACAAGCGCGGACAATTTCCTCGGGAACCTCGCGCATCGTCAGGACCAACGGAGGATCCTGCGTCTCCACCAGGTGCTTTCGATCAGCCGCGTCGAGCTTCGTCGCCTTCGCGAAAGCCGCGATTGGCCCTCCCAAAATCGCCGCGGACACGACCAGAAGGAAAAGCGCACGTTTCATTTTTCTCGAAAGGATAGGGGAGTCAGAGAGTGGGGTCAGGGCGCCTTGTCGTCCTTGAATTCGGAATACTTCTTGTTGCTGCCCCAGGCCTTCTCGATGGGATATTTGAGCGCATTCTTCGCCATCTTCCGCTGGATCGCCGTCGGCAAATCCACCCCAACCTTGTCCGCCAGCTCGATGAGGTAGACGGCCACGTCGGCGAGTTCATCAGCGATGTCTTCATTCCGGGTGGCGATGCGCTCCTCGACCTCCGCCGGCGATTTCCAAAGAAAGTGTTCCAGCAACTCCGCCGCCTCGATGGACAGCGCCATCGCGAGCTCCTTGGGCTGGTGAAATTGGTCCCAATCCCTCTCGTCCCGAAATGCCAGGATCTGGGTGCGTAATGCGTCAAACGTCATGTCGGTAGTCTCTAGGTTTACTTCGCTTCGTCCGCGATGCTCTTGACCCGGTCAATCTCGCTGGCCACGCCGTTGAACAAATCGAAAACATTCACCGTCTCGGCCTTTTCGACTCGCTTGGAAATCATTGTCAGCGGGTAAATGATTACGCTCGTCCCGGGCAGTCGCACTGCGGGATCCGCGCCGCGCTCATCCTCCACCATCACCCACTCCATCCCCATCTCCTGGACAAACGCGTCTCCCAGCACCACGCCCATGCATTGCAGCTCATAGGTCTGGGTCGGTTGAAACTTCTTTCGCTCCAGAAGCGCCCGCAGTGTGCCGAGCTTCCCCGCGACACTCTCATACTTGGCCCTCGATTCATCGTCCGCCAAAAATCGTGCGATGACCTCACGCTGCTGGTCGAGCCGATGAACTTCCTCAGGCGTGAGCGGGCCAACCCTCTGTCCACCGAAGGCGGTGACGATTTGCGTCAGGAGTTTGATTGCGACCGATCGAAGTTTCACGGTGGAGACGCAGGCTCTTCGACCCGATCGGCCTGCACAAGGGAAGTTTTCCAGAGGGCAAGGCTGGACTTACCCTCCTACGGCGCGCCGAACGCGCCGATGTCGCGCGGATTTTTCACGGGATGCGCGGACAAGATTTCCTCTGGAAGCCCGCCAGCGCGGCCGAGACAGGGCGAGTTCGGCGCAAGGTGGAAATCGTCGCGCGCGGCATCGGCAAAACCGGGCGTGTCGCCGAGGAGGGAATCTTCCGCGCCAGTAATTTCGCCATTCATTTTGCCATGGCATTTCACGAAGCCGCGCGAGAGCCAGTTGCCGAGCAGATGGATTTGTCCCGGACCGTCGAAGAGCGCCAGTTGCGCGCCTCCTGCCGCGCACCAGGCGATATTGTTGCGACAATCGACGCGCTCGTCGTTGGTCGACAATCCGAACAGCGCAGTGTTGCGCGTGCGGCGCGAGACGACGGTATTGTGAAAAAAATGGAGCGTGCCCTGGCGATACATCGCGGTTTTTCCGCTGTCGCCGCCGTAGTGGACGACCTGGTTGTTGATCGCGTCATCGGTTTTGATGAGCACGTTTCCAAAAACGAACGTCTCGCGATACGACGGCGCGTCGTGCAACTCCGGCGAGCCGGTATCGACGAGATCGAGCGCGCGATTGCCGCCTTCGATCCGGTTGTCGCGCACGACGAGGCCGGCGCTGCGGTCTTTCAAATTATTGCCGGGGCAGCCGGCGCGCAGCGGACCGAAGCGGCAGTTTTGAAAGACGATGCCCAGTGCCTCGGTGTAGCTGTTGTGCTCGTAAATGTCGCCTTCGATGCCGTTGTCGAAAATGCGGCAGCCGTCGACGAGCAAGTCGCGCGTGGCGGGCGCGGCGAAAAGTCCGTTGCCGCTATCATGCAGAGCGCAGTTGCGGATCGTGATGTGCTCACCCCTTTCGATCGTAATCGCGGCGGCGGTATTGACGTATGCCTGTTCTCCCTTGCGTCCGTGAAAATGGAACGGCGGGCGCGCGCCGCGCACGTCGAGGTTTTCGATGACGAGGTAGGCGGACATCGTGTCGGCGGGTTTGTTCGCGCCGCCGATTTTGATGACGCTGCGCTCGCCGCCCCAGTAATCGAGTGCCTTCGGCGTGGCCGCGCCGTCGCCGTCGATCACCGGCAGTTCGCCTTTTTCATTCGCCACCCCGTGGACGACGATCGGCTTCTCCGCCGTCCCGCGCGCGCAGAGGACGAATTTTTCGCGATACGGCTCCGCGCGCCAGTGGATCGCGACGACATCGCCCGGCGCGAGTTGCTCCCACGGCACTTCGGCCAGCGCGGCGAGTTTTTGGTTCGGGCCAATTTCGTAATCGGCGGAAAAAACCGCGCGTCCACTGAGGGCGAGCGCGAAGCAAAAAAGTAAGACATTCGGGATGCGAAACATCATGCTGTATCCCGCTGCCGATTGCGATTGCCAATGGGATATTGCCCGGATGCCACACACGCTGGCCGGCCAAAAAAGGATCGCCGACAGAATGGCAGTCGCCTTCATTGGGCCATGCAAGGTCGGCTTCCCGTTCTTGTCCAACGATTTCCCGCGTTCCTCCCCATGCTCCTCCGGTCATTGGCCCTCCTGGTATTTCTCACTTTCGCCGTTTCCACCCGCGGCGCGGACTTCCACCTCGCGACGTTCTCGGTCGACGTGACCATCCCCATCGGCCACCCATGCATGGGCGGAGGAATCGCCCCGGCTCGTGAGGTAGCGGACCCACTCTATGCCAAGGGGTTCGTGCTGCTCGGCGGAGACAAACCATTCGTCTTGATCGCCTTCGACTGGTGCGAGATTCGCGGGACGTCGTTCGATAAGTGGAAACAAGCTCTCGCCCAAGCCGTGGGGACCGATCCGCAGCGTGTGCTCGTCACCACCACCCACGCCCACGATGCGCCGGTGATGGACGAGGACGCGGAAAAACTGTTGCGGGACATGGAGGCCACGGGGGCGTGGAAGGCGATCCCGCCACCCGATCCGACCGCGCCGGTGCAAGCAGTCTCGGTCTGCCAACCCGCCTTCAATGAGGAATGCATCCGCCGCGTCGTAATGGCGGTGCGGGAGAGCCTGCAACATCCCGTGCGCGTGACGCATTTCGGCACGGGGCGGGCCAAGGTCGACCGCATTGCCAGCAACCGGCGCTTTATCACCAGCGCGGGCGTGGTTTCGTACGGCCGCTACAGCCGCACGATCGACAAGGAAGCCCGGGACGCTGACGAGGGGACCATCGATCCCTGGCTGCGCACGCTGAGCTTTTGGGACGGCGACCGCCCCATCTGCGCCCTGCACAACTACGCCGTGCATCCCATGAGTAGTTACGGCGGGGGCAAGATCTCCGCCGATTTCCCCGGCGAAGCCCGCGCGCGCATGCAGCAGGCCCACCCCGAGACCCTGCAAATCTACACCACCGGTTGCGCCGGCAACGTGACCGCCGGCAAGTACAACAACGGCCCCCCTGGCAACCGCGTCGAGCTCGCCGGCCGCCTGCACGATGCCATGGAGGCGTCGTGGGCGAGTACCCAGCGCATCCCATTGACCCAGCTCGATTTCAAACTCGCGCTTATGCCCTTGGGAGCCCGCAACACCCCCAATCACACAGAGGCCGTCGTCCGCCAGCGGCTCACCGAGGGAGTGAAGCCCTTCACCCGATCCGAAGCCGCCATGGGGCTGGCTTGGTACGAACGCGTGAAGCGTGGTCATCAGGTGGAGGTCCCGGTCATCGAATTTGACCACGCCCACGTCCTCCTGCTGCTACCTGCCGAAGCCTATGTCGAGTTCCAGATCTACGCCCAGGAACGCCGTCCGCAGAGTTTCATGATGACCATCGGCTACGGCGAATGCGGTCCTGGCTACATCCCGATCGACCGCGCCTTCCAGGAAAACGACCAGAACCTCAACGACTGGGCCTGGACCCCACCCGGCAGCGAAGCCGTGATGAAAGCGGCGATTCGCGAAGTCCTGAAGTAGGTTGAATCCTGTTTTGGACGGTACTCGAAAAATGTTTTGACAGAGGGAACAGTTCCGCTATTTTTCGCGCCCCGCATCCACTACGGAGACGGGATACAACTCAGTAACGCAGGAGAGCCATTAGACTCGCTAGAACTGCACCCCTTTATGTCCAGCAAACGCAGCAAACGTTATCGCGCGGCCTCTGAAAAGGTCGACGCCAAAAAGAGCTATCCGCTCGCCGAGGCCGTCTCCGTCCTCAAGACCCTTCCCGCCACGAAGTTCGACCAAACGGTCACCCTGAGCTTCCGTCTCGGCGTGGATCCCAAGCAAAGCGACCAGATGGTCCGCGGCACCACCCCGCTCCCGCACGGTTCGGGCAAGAACGTCCGCGTGCTCGTCTTCGCCGAAGGCCAGTCGGCCACGGCCGCCCGGGAAGCCGGCGCGGAGTTCGTCGGTTACAAGGACATCATCGAAAAGGTCGTCGGTGGTTTTCAAGATTTCGACGTGGCGATTGCCACGCCCGGCGCGATGGCGGAAGTCCGCAAGCTCGGCAAGGTCCTCGGACCGCGCGGCCTCATGCCGAACCCCAAGACCGGCACGGTCACCGACGACACCGCCAAGGCGGTGAAGGAAGTGAAGGCTGGCCGCGTGGAGTTCAAGCTCGACAAGAACGGCAACATTGCCGTCCCGGTCGGCAAGTTTTCCTTCACCCCTGAAGCGCTCGTCGATAACGGCCGCACCGTCATCGAGGCGGTCGTCAAGGCCCGCCCGGCCACGGCCAAGGGCGTGTTCGTCGAGAACGTGACGCTGAGCGCGACCATGTCGCCCGGCCTCAAGATCGATGCGTCCTCCTTTATCAAGATCTAACCGGAGACCTGAATCATGCATCCCGCAAAAGCTACTATCG
>Ga0207703_10002790_pt1 | contig 14926 bp, 13 predicted proteins | sample KBSSwiS12_FD_184304 | JGI IMG/M metagenome (GOLD analysis project Ga0207703, IMG submission 184304) | Switchgrass rhizosphere microbial communities from Kellogg Biological Station, Michigan, USA - KBS Switchgrass S1-2 (SPAdes) (version 2) | ecosystem: Host-associated > Plants > Roots >... | reverse complement strand
CAGATCGACATCCTGACCGAGGCCGATGCGAGCGAGAAGCGCCAGCGCGAGTTCGTCGAGCGCTCGGAGATGTTCCAGGGCGAGCTCGACGTCGACGAAACGCTGTCGCAGCTCCTGGTCGCCGAGGGTTTCACCAGCCTCGAGGAAGTCGCCTACGTTCCGGTCGAGGAAATCGCCCAGATCGAGGGCCTCGACGAGGATATCGCGACCGAGCTTCAGAGCCGCGCCGCGGAAGCGCTCGAACGCCGCGAAGCCGCTTCGCGCGAGGAGCGCCGCAAGCTCGGGGTCGAGGATGCGCTGGCTGAAATCCCGCACCTTACCGAGCAGATGCTGGTGACTTTGGGCAAGGCCAATATCCGGACGCTCGACGACCTCGCCGATCTCGCGACCGACGAGCTCATCCAGAAGAAGCGCGTCGAACCGCGCCGCCGCGAGCCCAGCAACCGGCCCGAGGACAAGGGCGGAATTCTCGCCGAATACAGCCTCACCGAAGAGCAGGGTAATGAGATCATCATGGCTGCCCGTGCTCACTGGTTCGAGGACGAGGCGCCCAAGCCTGCTGCCGAGGAGGCCGCCGATGCGGAATCCTCAGAATGAGCCCCGCTCGCTAAAGACGGTCGTCGGCGACCGGCATCAGCCGGAGCGCACCTGCATCCTCACTCGGCGGACCGCGCCGCGCGAGGAGCTGATCCGGCTTGCCTTGTCGCCCGATGGAGAGGTCGCGCCCGACGTCAGGGCCCGAGCGCCCGGCCGGGGAGCCTGGGTCGGGGTCGGCCGGACCGAGCTCGATGCCGCCAATTCCAAGGGAAAGCTCAAGGGCGCCCTCCAGCGCGCGTTCAAGACCAACGGGGTGATCGTGCCCGCCGACCTCGGCGAGCTGACGGAAAAAGCCCTGCGCCAGGCGGCGCTGGACCGGCTCGGCATGGAGGCGCGTGCCGGCAACCTCATCAACGGCGCCGACAAGGTCGAAACCGCCGCCCGTGCCGGTAAGGTCCACCTTTTGGTCCACGCCGGCGATGCCGCCGAGGACGGGCGCCGGCGACTTGATCAGGCATGGCGCGTTGGCGGAGGCGGCTCCGAGAACCTAATTCAGGGGATGATATTCCCCGAACCGCGCACTATCTTGTCAATGGCGTTGGGGCGCGAGAATGTGGTACATGTCGCCCTGACCGATCCCGCTGCCGCTTCGCGTGTCGCTCACGCGCTTGTCCGGTGGCGGGCTTTCACTGGCCCCGATCGAGGTCTGGAAGGTGGAGAACCCGCCTTGGGGACCGGCTCGGCTGAAGACGATTTGATGAAGGAATAGAATGGCAGACCAGACCGAAAAACCGAAGCTTGGAACCCGGCCGCCGCTGGGCCTCAAGCGCACGGTCGAGACCGGCAAGGTCAAGCAGAGCTTCAGCCACGGCCGCTCGAACACGGTCGTCGTCGAGGTCAAGAAGCGCCGGATCCTCGGCCGCCCGGGCGAGGCTCCGCCGGCGCCCGCACCGGAACCCGTTGCCGAAGCGCCCAAGCAGGCGCCGAAGCCGGCTGCCCCGGCGGCCCCTACGCCGCGCAAGCCGTCGGCTGCCGAAGAAACCGCCGCCCGCAAGGAAGTGCAGGTCAAGCTCCTGCGCGAGGCCGAGGAATCGCGCCTTACCGCGCTGGAGGAAGCTCGCCGCCGCGAAGACCGCACCAAGGTCGAGCAAAGCGAGGAAGAACGCCGCCGGACCGAAGAGAATCGCAAGGCCGAGGAGGCCGCCGCCGAGGAGAGCACCGAACTCGCTCGCCGTCAGGCGGAAGAGGAAGCCCGCGCGGCCGAGGCTCCGCCGCCGCCGCCGCCCGAAGTGGTTGAACGCGCTGAGGAAGAGGAAGAAGGCCGCGGTCATCGCCGGCCCGGCGGCCACGCCCCGGCACCCAAGCGGCCCGAGCCGGCTCGCCCGAGCCGCGGCCGCGACGACCATCGCCAGCGCGGCAAGCTGACCGTCACTCGAGCGCTCAGCGACGAGGACGACAGCCGCGCTCGTTCGCTCGCCGCCCTGCGGCGTGCGCGCGAGAAAGAGAAGCGCCACCATCAGGAGGTCGGACCGACCCAGAAACAGGTCCGCGACGTTGTCGTCCCCGAGGCAATCACGGTGCAGGACCTCGCCAACCGGATGGCCGAGCGCGGCGCCGACCTGGTCAAGGCACTCTTCAAGATGGGCATGGCCGTGACTCTCACGCAGACCATCGACCAGGATACCGCGGAGCTGCTGGTGACCGAGTTCGGGCACCGCGTGAAGCGCGTCAGCGATAGTGATATCGACATCGACACATCGGCCGACGTCGATGCGGAGGCAACGCTCCAGCCGCGCCCGCCGGTGGTTACGATCATGGGTCACGTCGACCATGGCAAGACGTCACTGCTCGACGCGATCCGCGGTGCGGACGTGGTTGCCCACGAGGCCGGCGGGATTACCCAGCACATCGGCGCTTATCAGGTGCAGCTGCCCGACAAGTCCAAGGTCACGTTCCTCGACACTCCGGGTCACGAGGCGTTCACCGAAATGCGCGCGCGCGGCGCCAACGTCACCGATATCGTGATCCTGGTGGTCGCGGCCGACGACGGCCTGAAGCCGCAGACCATCGAGGCGATCAATCATACCAAGGCCGCCGGCGTGCCGATGATCGTCGCGATCAACAAGGTCGATAAGCCGGAAGCGAAGCCGCAAAAGGTCCGCGAGGAGCTCCTGCAGCATGAGGTCATCGTCGAGGATATGGGCGGCGAGGTCCAGGACGTCGAAGTCTCGGCCGTGAAGAAGACCAACCTCGACAAATTGCTCGAGGCGATCCAGCTCCAGGCTGAAATCCTCGAGCTGAAGGCCAATCCCGACCGCGCCACCGAAGGCACGGTGATCGAGGCTAAGCTCGACAAGGGCCGCGGACCGCTTGCGACCGTGCTCGTCCAGCGCGGCACGCTCAGGGTCGGCGACGTGTTCGTCGCGGGCGCAAGCTCGGGCAAGGTGCGGGCCATGATCGACGACAAAGGCCGCCAGGTGACAGAAGCCGGCCCGTCCTTCCCCGTCGAAGTGCTGGGCTTGAGTGCGGTCCCATCGGCCGGCGACCCCTTCACCGTGGTCGAGAACGAGGCGCGGGCGCGCGAAGTGGCGGACTATCGCCAGAGCGTGCTCGACCGGAAGCGGACCACGTCGGCGCCGGTCAGCCTCGAGAATATGTTCGCGTCGCACGCTTCGACGACCAAGGAATTCCCGATGGTCATCAAGGCCGACGTGCACGGTTCAGTCGAGGCGATCGTCCATGCGCTGAACCGGATTTCGACCGACGAGATCAAAGTCCGCGTGCTCCACTCGGGCGTCGGCGCGATCACCGAGAGCGACGTCACGCTGGCGAGCGCCAGCGGAGCGCCGATCATCGGCTTCAACGTCCGGCCCAACGCGAAAGCGCGCGAGGTTGCCGAGCGCAGCAAGGTCGAGTTCCGCTATTATGATGTCATCTATCACCTGACCGACTGGGTTAAGGGCGCGATGGCGGGCGAGCTTGGCCCAGAGATCATCGAGACGGTGGTCGGCCGCGCCGAGGTCAAGGAAGTTTTCCCCGCGGGCAAGAAGGACAAGGCCGCCGGACTGCTCGTCCTGGAAGGCGTCATCCGCAAGGGTATCCACGCCCGCCTGACGCGCGAGGACGTCATTGTGTCGAAGACGACGATCAGCTCGCTCAGGCGCTTCAAGGACGACGTCGCCGAGGTTCGCGCCGGACTCGAATGTGGCGTGCTGTTGGCCGACACCAACGACATCAAGCCGGGCGACAGCCTCGAGGTGTTCGAGGTCGAGGAGCGCGCGCGGACGCTGTAATCAATGGACTCGCCCGCCACGCCGCCTTCGGTTTTCGATCGCTTCGAGCTGCCGGCTGCATCGGCATTGCTCGGCTGGACGCTCCGCGCGATCGATCCCGCCGCCGGCACCATCGAGATCGGCTTCACCGCCGATGAGCGCTTCGCCAACCCGCAGGGCATGGTTCAAGGCGGTATCATCGCGGCGATGCTCGACGACACGCACGGCCCCGCGCTCTTCGCGCAGCTCGACGGTGCGGTGTTCCCGGTCACAGTCGATTGCGCCATCAGCTTCATCCGTTCGGCGCGCTCCGGGCAATTCACCGGCCGCGGCCGGGTGATCAGCTGCGGCAAGACCATCGCGTTCACCGAGGCGGAGCTGTTCGACGAGGCGGGCGAGATGGTCGCGCGCGGTACCTTTACGTCGCGCCTGGTGCCAGGCCAGGCAGCTAGCTGATGCGCCGCACCGAAACTCCCGAAGGCCGTTCGGTCCGCCTGCTCCGAGTAGGAGAGCAGGTGCGTCACGTGCTGAGCGAATTGCTCCAGCGCGGCGACGTGCATGACCCCGTGCTGCAGTCGCACCTCGTCAGCGTCACCGAGGTGCGCATGTCGCCCGATCTTCGTCATGCGACAGTGTTCGTGAAACCATTGCTTGGGCAGAACGAGGAAGTGGTGCTGAAAGCGCTTCGGCAGAACACGGCTTTCCTCCAGCGAGAAGTCGCCCACCGCATCCGCATGAAATATGCGGCCAAGCTCAAGTTCCTCGCCGACGAGAGCTTCGACGAAAGCACGCACATCGACCGGCTGTTGCGCTCTGAAAAGGTCGCGCCGGACCTGAAGAGCGAATGATCGATCTCGACCGGCTCGCGGAGCCGATGATCGGTGAGAATTGTCGCGCGGAGCTGTTCGACGAGCGGCACCGCGAGGCGCTCAAGGCGGCCTGCGCCGAGGACAAGGACGTCTGGGCAATCTACGCGAACAATTTCGGGCCCGACGGCTTCGACGGAAGCATCGATTACTATCGAAGCAGCAAACGCAACCTGACTTTCGTGCTGTTCGACAGCGACGAGCTGGCTGGCATGTCGAGCTACCTTGGAATTGATGCATCGCGCCAAACGCTTGAAATTGGCGGCACTTATTACCGCCCTCACCTGCGCGGAACGGGCTTCAACCGCCGCATCAAGGATATGATGCTTGGCCGAGCGTTCGATTGCGGTTTTCGCCGCGTCGAGTTCCGCGTCGATCGCCGCAACGCCCGCAGCCAGGCCGCGATGACGAAGCTCGGCGCCGTCCGCGAAGGCGTGCTCCGGGCCGACCGCATCACCTGGAACGGCCACGTCCGCGACACCGTGTTGTTCGCGATCCTGAAGGACGAGTGGCCCATCTAGTGCTCCTGCGAAGGCAGGAGCCCAGACGCGCGGAGCGCTCATAACTCGCCCTTCGGGCTCGGACTGGACCCCTGCCTCCGCAGGGGTACAAGAACAGCAGTGGCCAAGCTCTATTTCTATTATGCGGCAATGAATGCGGGGAAATCGACCACCCTGCTCCAGGCCGATTACAATTACCGCGAGCGCGGCATGGAAACGATGCTGTGGACCGCCTCGTTCGACGACCGCGCAGGCTCCGGCACGATCGGGTCGCGCATCGCTTTGTCCGCCCCTGCCAACATCTATGACGAGAGTGTCGACCTGTTCGGCGCGGTCGGCAAGGAACTGCGGAAGCGCAAGCTCGACTGCATACTGGTGGACGAGGCGCAGTTCCTGTCGCAGCGCCACGTGCTGCAGCTGTGCGAGGTTGCCGACGCGCTCGGAATTCCGGTGCTCTGCTACGGCCTCAGGACCGACTTCCAGGGAAAGCTCTTCCCCGGTTCGGCGGCTCTGCTCGCGCTCGCGGACTCGCTGATCGAGCTGAAGGCGGTGTGCGAATGCGGGCGCAAGGCGACCATGAACCTTCGCGTCGATGCCGAGGGACATGCGGTCGCCGCGGGCGCGCAGACCGAGATCGGCGGCAACGACCGCTATGTCGCTTTGTGCCGTCGCCATTTCTTCGAGCGTCTGAAGGAGAGCGAAGCGCGACAATTGAGCCTTGGGCTGGCGCGGAAGTAGCGCTCCTGCGACAAGCAAGCCCATGAACCAGAACATCGTCTACCAAATCGCCGTCTGGCTGGTGCCATTGGTGATCGCGATCGTGTTCCATGAGGTCGCGCACGGGCGCGTTGCGAGGCGACTGGGCGACCCGACGGCCCAGGAGCGCGGCCGGCTGAGCTTCAACCCGATCAAGCACGTCGACCCGTTCGGAACGGTGATCCTCCCGCTGATTCTCGCCGTCAGCCACGCCGGTGCGATCTTCGGCTGGGCCAAGCCGGTGCCGGTCAATTACGCGCGGCTGCGCAACCCGCGCCGCGATATGATCCTCGTCGCGCTCGCGGGACCGGGAATGAATTTGCTGCTGGCGTTCGCCGGGGCGCTGATCCTGACGGCCACGCTTTCGCTCTCCGGTGGCGTCGAGAACGGTGTGGCGAGGTTCATCGCGCTCAACGCCCTCAACTTCGTCTACATCAATATCTTCCTCGGCATCTTCAACTTGCTGCCGATCCCGCCGTTCGATGGTGGTCACGTGGTGGAGGGGCTGCTTCCCCCAGCCCTTGGCGTGCAGTTCCGCAAGATCGGCCGTTCGATGCTTCTGGTGTTGGTTGTGCTCTTGCTCGTGCTCCCACTCATTGGGTTGAACGTCGTCGGGCGTATCGTTTGGCCCCTCGTTGATCGGATTGCGGCAATGTTGCTGGGGATTTTCGGCATCCACATCTGATGCTCCACGGCTGGATCATTCTCGACAAGCCGGTGGGCCTCGGCTCGACCCAGGCGGTCTCAGCGGTGAAGAGGCTGCTGCGCGAGGCCGGTGAACCGAAGACCAAGGTCGGCCATGGCGGCACGCTCGACCCGCTGGCGAGCGGCGTACTGCCGATCGCGCTCGGCGAGGTGACCAAGCTCTGCGGCCGGATGCTCGATGCGACGAAGGCCTACGAGTTCACCATCTCGTTCGGGACTGAAACCGACACCCTCGATGCGGAAGGCGAGGTCGTTGCGACCAGCGACGTTCGGCCCGATCTCGATGAAATCCATGCCGTCCTGCCGCGCTTCACTGGGGAGATCGAGCAGATCCCGCCTGCTTATTCGGCGCTCAAGATCGGCGGCAAAGCGGCCTACACCAGAGCGCGAGCCGGCGAAAAGCTGGAAATGAAGGCACGAACCGTCACCGCACACTCTCTCCGCGTCTCTGCGTCTCCGCGCGAACAGAATGATTTCACGCGGAGACGCAGAGGCGCGGAGGGGCTGGAGCACGTGACACTCGAAGCGGCAGTCTCGAAAGGCACCTATGTCCGCAGCCTCGCCCGCGACATCGCCCGCGCCCTTGGAACCGTGGGCCACGTTTCCTATCTCAGACGCACACGCGCCGGGCCGTTTGGCCTCGATCAGGCCGTTTCGCTGGACTTTCTCACCGAAATCGCTAAGGCGCGCCAACTGACGCGGGCGGTATTGCCGCTGCAAGCGGCGCTGGACGACATCCCGGCCCTCCCCGTCACCCCCGATCAAGCCCAACTGCTCCGTCACGGACAGAAGCTTTTCGGGTTCCCCGCGAAGCCGGGGCTTCAACTCGCGACAGAGGACGAACGTCCGGTCGCACTGGTGGAAGCTTCGGCCGACGGCCTCAAGGTCGTCCGGGGGTTCAACCTTTAGAAGAATAGGAGTGAAACGATGTCGATTACCGCCGAGCGCAAAGGAGCGCTGATCAAGGAACATGCCCGCGGCAAGGGCGATACCGGTTCGCCCGAAGTGCAGGTTGCGATCCTCACCGAGCGCATCCAGAACCTCACACAGCATTTCAAGAGTCACGCGAAGGACAACCATTCTCGCCGCGGCCTCTTGATGCTTGTCAACCAGCGCCGCTCGCTCCTCGACTTTCTTCGTCGTGAGGACGAGACGCGTTACACCGATCTGATCGCCAAGCTCGGCCTTCGGAAATAACACCAGGCGGCCCCAATCCGGGGCCGCTTCGCTTTTGTTCAGTCCCGCAATTCGGCGGGGCGCACTGTGGGGCCAAGAAGCGCCCCGAACCGCAGCGGGCCGGCTTGCCCGCACCAGCTGTCCCGTTCGCAATAGGGCGAGCGGGGTGAAGGGACGAAAATGTTCAATACGAAAACAGTCGAAATCGAGTGGGGGGACAAGACCCTCAAGCTCGAAACGGGCCGCGTTGCCCGCCAGGCCGACGGCGCGGTTCTCGCGACCCTCGGCGAAACCGTGGTTCTCTGCGCGGTCACCGCCGCCAAATCGGTCAAGCCCGGGCAGGATTTCTTCCCGCTGACCGTCCACTACCAGGAAAAATTCTCGGCCGCGGGGCGCATCCCCGGCGGCTTCTTCAAGCGCGAGCGCGGAGCGACCGAAAAGGAAACGCTCACCAGCCGCCTCATCGACCGCCCGGTCCGCCCGCTCTTCCCGGAGGGCTTCTACAACGAGATCCTCGTGATCGCGCAGGTCCTCTCCTACGACGCCGAGAACGAGCCCGACATCCTTGCGATGATCGCCGCGTCCGCAGCGCTTACGCTTAGCGGCGTTCCGTTCATGGGCCCGATCGGCGCCGCCCGCGTCGGCTTCTCGGCCGAGGGTGAGTATATCCTCAACCCGACCCAGACCGAGATCGCCGAAGGCCGCCTCGACCTCGTGGTCGCCGGCACCCGCAACGCCGTGATGATGGTCGAATCCGAAGCCAAGGAGCTGTCGGAAGAAGAGATGCTCGGCGCCGTCATGTTCGCGCACCGCGAGAGCCAGAAGGTCATCGAGGCGATCATCAAGCTCGCCGAACAGGCCGCCAAGGAGCCTTGGGAGCTTGCTTCCCCGGGCGACAAGGACGCGGTCAAGAAGACTCTCAAGGGCCTCATCGGCAAGGACATCGAGGCCGCCTACAAGCTCACCGACAAGCAGCAGCGCCAGACGGCCCTCAACGCCGTTCGCGAGAAGGCCGCCGAAGCGTTCGCCGAAGCCGACCCGCAGGACCAGATGGTCGCTGCCAAGCTGGTCAAGTCGCTCGAGGCCGACGTCGTCCGCGGCGCGATCCTCAAGGACGGCCGCCGGATCGACGGCCGCGACACCAAGACGGTGCGCCCGATCGAAATCACCGCCGGCTTCCTGCCGCGCACGCACGGATCGGCGCTGTTCACCCGCGGCGAGACCCAGGCGATCGTCACCACCACGCTCGGCACCAAGGAAGCCGAGCAGATGATCGACGGCCTCGAAGGCCTCTCCTACCAGCGCTTCATGCTGCACTATAACTTCCCGCCTTATTCGGTCGGCGAAGTGGGACGCTTCGGCGCCCCGGGACGGCGTGAGGTCGGCCACGGCAAGCTCGCCTGGCGCGCGCTTCGCCCGATGCTGCCGAGCGCTGAGGAGTTCCCCTATACGATCCGCGTTCTCTCCGACATCACCGAGAGCAACGGTTCTTCGTCGATGGCGACGGTCTGCGGCGCAAGCCTTGCGCTGATGGACGCGGGCGTTCCGCTCGCCCGCCCGGTCGCGGGCATCGCGATGGGCCTGATCCTCGAGGGCAAGGACTTCGCGGTGATCAGCGACATCCTCGGCGATGAGGATCATTTGGGCGACATGGACTTCAAGGTCGCCGGCACGTCCGAGGGCGTCACCAGCCTGCAGATGGACATCAAGGTCGCCGGAATCACCGAGGAGATCATGAAGACCGCCCTCGCCCAGGCGAAGGACGGCCGCGCCCACATCCTCGGCGAAATGGCCAAGGCGCTCGATCACACGCGCGAAGAGCTCAGTGCCCACGCGCCGCGCATCGAGACGATGCAGATCCCCAAGGACAAGATCCGCGAAGTGATCGGCACCGGCGGCAAGGTCATCCGCGAAATCGTCGCGGAGACCGGCGCCAAGGTCGACATCGACGACGACGGCACGATCAAGATCGCGTCTTCGGACCTTTCGCAGATCGAAGCTGCCCGCAACTGGATCAAGGGCATCGTCGCCGAGCCGGAAGTCGGCACCATCTACACCGGCAAGGTGGCGAGCGTCGTCGATTTCGGCGCGTTCGTGACCTTCATGCCCGGCAAGGACGGGCTGGTCCACGTCAGCGAGATCAGGAACGAGCGGGTCGAGAACGTCCGCGACGTCCTCTCCGAAGGCCAGGAAGTGAAGGTCAAGCTGGTGGAAGTCGACCAGCGCGGCAAGGTTCGCCTGTCGATGCGCCTGGTCGATCAGGAAACCGGCGAGGAACTGCCCGATACGCGTCCTCCACGCGAACCGCGTGAAGGCGGCGACCGTGGCCCGCGCGGCGATCGTCACCGTGGCGGCGGCCGCGACCGAGGCCCGCGCCGGGATGGCGGCGGCGATCGTGGACCGCGCCGTGAAGGCGGCGACCGCGATCGCGGACCCCGCGGCGAAGGCCGTGGTGACCGCGGTGACCGTGGACCGAGGCGCGAACCTCGCGAGGGTGGCGACAGCGGCCCGGCGCCCGAGTTCGCTCCGGCGTTTTTGACGGGCGACGGTGAGGACTGAGCGTCATCGCGAGGACCCCGGCGAAGGCCGGGGGACGCGGCGATCCAGCTGGATTGCTTCGCTTCGCTCGCAATGACGGAAAACAGAAGGCCCCGCAGCGATGCGGGGCTTTTTTTCTATGGCGGCCATATCTCTCGCCACCCATGTGGTTTTCTTTGGCGAAAGCCGTAAACTGACGACCGACGCGGCTCGGCTGTCCGTCCGGGGGGATGGACAGTGTCTCGAGTTGCGCAATGGGGGAAACAAACATGCGTAAACTCATGCTCGCGGTGATCGCGGGCGCGTCCGTACTGGCGGCGCCGGCGGCGGCGTCGGATTCGCCTACCCAAGCTCTGGCGCCAACGACCATCGTCTATTCGGACGAGGGGATGAGCCGGATGAACGACCTGCCGATGGGCGTCCATCGCATCCCCGACAGCAACGTCGTCATCTCGGGGCATCAGAAGGGCGGCGGCATAGGCATGCTGTTCGGCATCGTCGGCATGGCGATCCAGAGCTCGGCCAACGCCTCGGGCGGCACGGCCAGGGTGCGCACCATGGAGGATGACCTGCGCTTCAACGCGACCGCCAAGGCGACCGAACTGACCAATGCCATATTGGCGGCGGACGAGAAGCACCGGCAGATTTTCTCGCTGTCGGCGACGACGAGCGGCAGCACCCTTGCCGTGTCGCCCTATATCGTAATCACGTTCCAGGGTGAGACCGAGGTTCGGCCCTACATCGTGCTGAAGACCAAGCTCTACACCGCGGCCGACCAATCGCCCAAGGCGGAAAAATATTTCTGCTGCGAAGGCAAGGCGCTGCCGCTGTCCGGGCCGGGCGGCCTGGCCGAGAACGGCGGTGCCGGGCTGAAGGCGCTGCTGACCGCGGAGCTGGAAACGGCCATCCGCGTGATGCTGCAGGATCGCGCCCAGCCCTATATCCGCGACAAGGAGTCGCGGATCACCGTCAAGGGCTACCTCCCCTTCGTCGGCAAGCCCTTCAAGATGAAGGGCTATGACCTGGGCAAGTATAATGATTACAGCCTGATCGACTTTCCCGCGGGGCTGCTGGTGTTCGGCGGCGTGAATATCGCGGAGCCGGGGTCGCTGGAGGTTGTGCAGGCGAAGGCGCAGTGACGAGGTGAGGCTGCGGCCCCGCCGCGAGAGTGGCGCAGGCGGCGGGGGAGCGGCTAGAAGGCCCAAAGGGGACTCTGGCCTATTTCTTCGCGGGGTGTCCTCGCTCGAGCAGGTGGAGAACGTAAGCCCCAGGGCCATATCCCACCATGGGCACGGCGCCCGTCGGATCGCCGATCTTGCCGGGAAACAGCTCGCAGGGAAGCGCCACGTACATTTCCGGAATGATGTTGTGGTCGGCCGCGGACTTGGTCACCATCCGGGCCAGCATTGCGTCGCCCTCGGTCTTGCGGCCGATCCGCCTCAATAGCTCCGCGAGAGTGAGGTCGACGAACAGGAATTCCTGCCGCTCGTACCAATATTCGAAAATCTTGGGATCGGTATAATTGCTGCGGACGCGCCGGTAACCGCCCGACGCAACCTTCAGTAGCTCCATCCGCTCGACGGTATCGCGGATCACTTGAGGGTCGCGGACGATACCGAAATTGATGATTGGAATCAGCGCACCGTCGATGTCGTTCTTCTCGCCCGGCTCGAGCGTGCCGCGAAGCTTTCCGCCACGGATGAACGCTGCGTCGAAGCCCTTCTGAAGCAGCGCCGCATTGTCGAGCGCCTGTGCGCGCGCGGCGTCATCGCCGGCGCGCTGCGCCACGGTCGCGAATTCGCGCAGCCCGACGATCGCCAGGGCGGTCGAGAAAGCGAAATGCTTCTTGTCTGGCTGGTGCTCCTCCCAGATCGAAGTGTCGGCGGCAACGATCAGCCCATCGCCGTATTTCTCACTATTGGCGAGGAGCGGCTTCACGATGAAGTCGCGGGCGCTTTCGTACAGCGGCCCGCGATAGGTTGCAGTCTTGAGGAGCGCGGGGTCGTCGTACTTGCTGAGATATTCGCCCAGCACCCAGAGCACTTCGCCCCAATCGTCAAATTCGATGTTGATGGCGCCTTCCTGGGTGAAGAAGGGCTCCTCGGCACCATCCCCCCAATAGCGCACGACCGAGACCTGGTAATCCGCGCCATTCACCTGGTCGCGCATTTTGCCGGTGGGCTGCGCATTGAAATAGGCGAGCAGTGCAGCGCGCGCTTCCGCGCGGTGTCCCATGCGAATCAGGGCTACCGTCGACCACGCCATGTCGCGCACCCAGGGCGTGGCATAAACATCGGGCAAGGCGGCGACGATCAGCCCATTGCCGTGCCGGTCGGCTCGGTTCGGCTCGCGGCTTTGCGCGATGCGCAGCATCGTCTCGCTTTGCCGCCACAGGTGGCGCTCCTTCGCATCCGTGAAGTGAACGGCCGGCTTTGCTCGCCATTGCTCGAACCTGGCGATTTCCCGCTGGACCAGCCCATGTGCGGAAAGGCCCGCGCGCCACGCCATGACCTCGCGCATGGCCGGCCCCGCGTCGCTCTCCTTCTCCAACGCGACTAACGCCCAGGCCGGGCTTGCAGCGAGGGGTTGGCCGCGAGGCGCCCTCGGCGCTTCGCCCAAAGGAATGAGCAGAAGCGGCTCGTCGATCCCCTCAAACCGTAACAGCTGCGCGCCTGCGCTCAATGTTTTTCGCGAACGGAGAGGCTTGTTCCATTCGACGCGCCAGGGAGACGCGGCCGGCCCAGCGATGATCAGCGCCGGGCGCTCCAGCCCGAACGGCATGAAGAAATATCCGCTGCCGCCGGCGCGGCGCATCCGGATGACATGCGAGTCAGCGATATATTCCGTGACGCCAGCCCGGCCGGCCTCACCCCAGCCAAGCGTCTTGATGAAGTTGGGCGTCTCGATCCCTTCGCTTAGCGGTTTGGCCGGGTCCTGCCGGATGTAGCTGTAGGGATGGGGGTAGAAGCTCGTTGCGATTCCCTTTTCGGGCGCGACAACCGCGAACCCATGACCATTGCCCGTGACCAAATGGGATGCCGCTGCCGACGAGCACAGCGCAAGCGCTGCGCCGATACCCGCAACGAGGCGAATTGCGGTCCTTATGATCGATTCGAGCATAAGGGACCTTACGCGCCCGGGCACCGATGCCTCAACGGTCGTGGGGCGAGGCGCGGCCGGCTTGGGTTACCTGTCAGTCTTTCTCGTTCGTCTGTTCGAGCGAGCCCGCGTCGCCGTAGAAGCGTAGTCCGACGATCCCCCGCACCAATGCGGAAGCGCGTCCTCCGCGCGGCAATTGATCGGGGTCGAACTCGACCTCGGCAACCGTCAGCGACGGCAGGTTGGCCGCCTTGAGCTTGGCGTTGAACGACGCGAGATCACCGGATTGGAATGCTGCCCATCGCGCCTCGACGTCCTTCAGTTCGCGGTCGAGCGCGTCGACCCGTGCCATCTGATAGTCCGTCGGCCGGTCCTCGACCGAGGTGATCGCGCCGTAGACGTCGTCGGCGTGCTCGCGCAGCCGCTCCTCGCCAGTGATCGCGCCGCCTTCCTTCGTGGCGACGATTTCCTTCCGAAGGTCGTCCGCCTTCGCCGACAGCTGAGACGCCGCCGCCTTGACGTCGGCCGGCGCCGTTGTGCTCGAGGCGAGCGCTCCCGCTTGCTGGCGCACGGCGTTGATCTGGCCAACCACCTTGCTCATCCGCTCGAACAGCGACTTGACCCGCTCGGACGCCGCGAACTGCGCCTGGCGATCGGCGGCGTTGAAGGTCGCGCGCTTGTCGAGCGTGACGGTCAGTGGCTCGGTCACGACCTGCCCGGCGTTGGTGAGGCGGACCGTATAGTTTCCCGGCAGATAGCGTTCACCGATTGCCGAATTGCCCGCGAGAGACGCGGCCGGCGGCACCTGCGGCGGTTTCGTTCGCATCGACCAGCTCACCCGGTTGAGCCCGCGCCGCTTGGAAGCGGGCACCTCCTCGATCACGTTCCCGTTCGAGTCGAGGATCTCGAGCTTCATCCGCCCGATCACGTGACGCGCCTTCTGGTAATAAGTGATGACGGCACCGCTGGCGGGATTGTCGCCGTAATAGCTGGCGTCGCCCTCGGCCCAGCCGCCATTCCCCTGGATTCGCTGCTCGACCGGCTTGCCGGGGATCAGCGCGACGTTGCTGGCAAGAACCGGAGCGGTCAGCTCGCGCAAGGGGCTGATATCGTCCACCACCCAGATCCCGCGACCGTGAGTCGCAAGGACGAGATCGTCGTCGCGGTCCTGCAAGGCGATATCGCGAACGGCCACTCCGTCGGGGAAGCCCGTCGGCTTGAACTGCGCCCAGCTCTGGCCGCCGTTGAGGCTCATGAACAAGCCGAACTCCGTGCCGAGGAAGAGGATGTTGGGATTGACCCGATCCTCCCTGATGACGTGCGCATAGCCGCGAACGCCGGGCGTCTGCGGGCCGACGAGACGCTGCCACGTGCGCCCATAGTCGGCGGTCCGGTAGAGATAGGTCCCCATGTCGCCATAAGCGTGCCGGTCGTCGGTGACGTAAGCGACCGCCGGATCGTATTGTCTGGCTTCGAC